>Ga0210059_1013401_pt1 | contig 12269 bp, 1 predicted proteins | sample Ectturendosymbi2_FD_188042 | JGI IMG/M metagenome (GOLD analysis project Ga0210059, IMG submission 188042) | Ecteinascidia turbinata endosymbiont from Florida, USA - Sample 2 (SPAdes) (version 2) | ecosystem: Host-associated > Tunicates > Ascidians > Unclassified | place: Key West, Florida...
TAGGCAATTTCCTCAGATTACACTATTTAGGTTGCCATGCGAAATAAAGCCAATCTACACAGTGGCGAACTGCTACTTTTAAAAATAAAAAACATAAAAAGTATTTTCCAGGGTTCCCACACCTTTTTTAAAATCATTTTCCATACTTTTTCAATACAATACTAAATTCCAAAAATTCAATACCATTACTTCTCTTCATTTTTCGAAATTTTTAACCATAAAACTGAAATTTGCACATTGCATAACACTGCACAAATAATGAACTGCTTTGACTTCAGTAAAATTCTGCTCAGATACTTCAAATTTCTTTTCCATTTAGAATTTCCATACTTTTTCAATACGTGATGCATATTTTGGCCAATTTCAATACTTTTTCAAGGTCTTGAAAACTGATTTTGAAATTCAATACTTTTTCAATACTTTCAATACCGCGTGGGAACCCTGATTTTCGCATATACATGAAATATGGATAGACACTTACAAACTCTGTTCTGGTGTATCTGATGCCGATATGCAAAAATATTGTATTCCCTGTAAAACACACACTGAATGTTTGTGGATAACATGAAATAGAAAAATTCGAAATAAAAGCAAGGTGAAACTTCATTCAAAAAGCGGTAACTTTCACTGTTGGTCTTTAGGTGGGCTGCTGATTAAAGAATCAATTGAAAATGGAAGGAACACCTGTGCCATCAAGCGTAGAAATATAATCTTTGACATATGTATGACCCACATTTTCACACACAATGTCAAATACAAAAAAATATACTGCAAGAGCAAACAGTGGGACAAAAAATCGTAAATCGTTTCATCTTCCATCAGTCCTGACTGAAAACTTCTACTTACCAGCAAATTAGAAAAAAATTCTGATCGTCTTATGCCCAGTATACGGAGGCGAAAATAGCAATAATGCAGACTGCAGAGCTATAGATCATCATTTCTTATTAGGCACTGTGTTGACAATACAGTCCTGCGTGGGACGGGTTAACCCGCGCGGGTTGCGGGTACCCGCATTTGCGGGGCGGGTGCGGGAACCCGCATTGCTAAGCGTGCGGGTGCACGCATGGCATTTGGGAAATATCGGTATCGACTATCGGTCTATGAATGGCCGATATACCGGTATCTTCCCGAAAAAATCCATATCGGTCGATCTCTAATATTTAGTTGAAGATTTTCAATGAACAAGTACCACAAGCCTAGTCATTATGTGGGTTTACCAACATTAAAATTTTAGCAGGTGAAGTGAAGATCTCTGCAAAGGTTAATTTGGTTAGTTTCAGTAAAATTGATGTTTTTCTGCATGATGTTTCCTGTGTGTCACGGTGTCGGAAAATTACGTTCTTGAAGAGAGATAGTACAATTGGTATGTGTTTGTGGGTAATTTAGAGCTTAGATTGTAGGCTTGAACTAGAAGTAGAGTGAATCAATGCTAGCCGGTAGGCAATGTGGGTTTCGTAAAAATTTGACTCCATTGTTCAATGGTACACTCAACATTTGCTGTGGTAGTAATGTAATTTCAACAAGAAAATCTTAAGAGGTGTTGCTCTGATTTTCATAAATTAGAGGCTGCGATCCTTAGTCTAAAAACGTAACGCAAGGGCAAACGATATGTTTGTTAAGGCAAAGGATATTTAGTTATGACAAACGATATTTAGTTATGACAAACGATATTTAGTTATGACAAACGATATTTAGTTATGATTATGGTGGGGACTTTAGCCGAAACAGTTGCACAACTTATTAACGGCTGTGCTGAATCAAGTTGTTGAACTTTAGACGTTGTAGTCACTTCTGAGCATCAAAAAGGCGGATGTCTTACGTGGCAGGGTTTGGCTGTGCAGTTTTCGAAATAGCCTACTGTATGCGTCTGTTGCTAACGGAATAAACGTAAAAAAACTGTGCATACGTAATTGGAAGAAGCCCAGCCCAACAGCTAGACCAAGTTTGCAGATCAGGATAGAGGCTCCAATGCAACACATCTCAACCAGAGCCGCTTTTAAGTCTATCTGACAAATTTTATCTAAATGTGTCCACGCCGCGACACAAGTAACGTTTGAAGCCTTTTATATATTCTTAGACAAATGAACCACTATTGAAACGTTGGGTGATCAAATAAATTTTCTTTACGTTAGTGAGATTAGAATATTGAATTTACTATTACAGCCTACTATATGCAGTATATAAGCTATACCAGTACTTTTTTCGTTTAATATGGGATACTACACGAAATACAAACGTACACAAATGTTCATTTGTAGAGTAGATATCCCACCATCATTGCTCTAAATGGGCCCCGCAGTAACTTAGTTTCTGTGTTTTTATGCCCTAGCCTAGAATCAGCAAAGGATTGAAGCTAAATGGTGCGGCACACCGTAGACTGAAAAACAGCAGGGAAGTATCTTTAACGAAATGTGCCGGATCCATATGTAAAGAAAATAGAAAACTAAGAAGAGCAAATGAAGAGATACGGGTGAAAGGGCAGAAAAGGCAAGACCATAATTGAAAATGAAAAACAAAACCCATTCAGATTATGAGTGCTTGATTCTGATGTTCACGATGTTTTAATATTTCTTACATTTTAGTAAGCACAAAACATGTTCTTCTTTCATTTTATACTATTGTAAGCAAATTAGACGGATAAAAAGGGTGGCGATTTCACGGTCGGCCCCAGGCGACACTTAGCGTCGCTACGTCACTGAGCACAATGTATCGATTGTGGAGTCGTGTGAACGAGACCAGAGTTAGTCCACACGCATTGAGTGCCTTTCTGCTTCCACAGGAGCGGGTTGGATAGTAAGCAGAACTTCATAGAGAGTTTGAAGATTGGCACACCGTTGAAAAAAGCGTAAAACGCATTAATAGCGGCACTTTTTTTATCCGGTTTACTGTAAGAAAAATATCCGGATAACGGATAGCAAAAATACTCTCGGTTAACCGGATAACCGTTATCCGGATGAAAAAAAACTACTGAATAGTGACCTAACAGCAATTGTAGAAATGACCCGGCCAAACATCAGTCCAGTGTGACACATTGTTAAATTGCCGAGCAACTTCGGGAGTGTGGAGCGAAGTTTTAGCATGCTACGCAATCTGTTGGCACAAGATCGCCATTTCTTCCCAGATAATGTTGGGAAATATTTAGCATTATATGTAAATAAATCGCTTGAGTAAATCGCTGTCGTTTAAAATGCTTGTGCATAAATGCAACTTTTGATAAAAATAAATGTATACTTCTCACGATTTTCAAATAGAGTGAAATACTGTAGACCAGTAGTTCTCAACCTTTTTGGCCCATGCACCATCTTCAAAAATAACTGATGGACCACCTTGCTACGCTGACACCTCATGAACAACTAGTCGAAACTGTATTGCACATAGGTCAGTGAACGTTTTATCAGGATTTATGGAACTCTCTGCGGATGCGGATTTCTGGAACACCAGTAGTTCACCTCTCTGCGGATTTATGGAACACCAGTGGTTCACCTGGTCCCTGTTGAGACTCGCTGCTGTAGACGGATCATCTTGCCAACTGCCTCTGCCCCTCGCTTATGCAAGACAGTAAAAACTAGCAACCAACAAGTTTGATAGGTAGATGAGACAGGTCACAACAAAGTAACAGTAAATGCCACTCCAGATTTTTTCTATTGAAGCTAATTTTTTTGACAGTCATCTACCCTTTGCAAATGCTACAAATTGGTTGAATACTTCCTTGGTCTCTTGGAATAAAGTTTGATGTTAAATTAGAAGTACAGCGAAAGGTATGCGTAATTAACTTGGTCAACTTTCATCACAAGTGAATCAAGCAACACAGTGGGAATATTTTTTTCAATCAAAGTGCTAGTGTTACATAAATAATAAGAAATTCTTCAACATCACGACAACTTTGTGATTGGAAGTTCACCAAAATAGTTGTTATAGAACTATATCAATCAAACTACAAGATCTTATAAGCTGTGAATAATACAACAAAAACACTTACAGGGAGGACAGGCTTCGCATTGTCATGGATTGAAAGTATATGAGTGATCTTGTTGATTTTTATCTGATCTGCGTCTTTAGAATCTACATGGAAACCAAACTTCCATAATCATTTCACCACTGACAGTCAGGCAAGCACACATTAGCACACAATACCTTTGCTGCAGACATTTGTAATCAAAGTGTTGTTCAACCAAACTTACCTCTTATATTTCCAACAAAAAGGCCTGGTAAGATCTGAAAATAAAAGCAGATTAACTTTTGACAGACAAATATGACACCAATAGCATGATAAAAACAAAATGTGAGAATCAAAACAAACCTAACTGGAGAGAGGCGCTTCATTGATTTGTATGCTAACATCACTACGACAGTTTCTCCCAAAAAGTGAACTTGATAAAAAAAAGGTAATAGATCTTCAGTAACATGACATTTTTCTATTTGAGCTCAGCTTCTTACTAAAAATTTCAGTTCTAACCTAAATAAATTCTAAAGGGTTTATTAAGAGTATAAACTCATTCAAAATTTATCGCTCTGTGTTGATCATCCAGCAGACTGCAGCCCCTTTCAAAATGTGACCTTATCAAATTCACAATAATTCGCCCATCAACTTAAACCATGACAGAAAATTATGAAACTGTCAAGGTGTGCTTGGCAAGACAACCTGACTAACAGTTTTTTTCATGTGTCCCAGCACCTAAACTTTAATTTGCATGAAATTGTCTTATGCTTGCACCAATAAAAATCAACTCCCTGAATACAAAATGGCAATTTCAAACACAACAAAGCTGTCAGTTTTATTGGTCTTTGTTCCGATTCTCACCTATTGTTGAATCTTCGGTAATGACTGAAAGAATACTATCTCATGTTTGGTAATGACTGAAAGAATAGTATTGTCTACCTACAGCAATATCAATATAGAAAAAAACACTCTATTTGAAACATGAAGTAACCTTAAAACTTCTTATTTCAACATAAAACATTGAGTGAATAATAGCAAATTACTTATAAATATAATTGTGTGAACTAACACTACTTGTGAGCTGAACATTTAAACCTAAAACCAACCTTATTCATTCCATTTCCCATGGTAGATTGGTCCTGTTATAGTAAAAACTTGGCAAAAGCTTCTGTTAAATCTAACAAAACAGGTGCAACACAATTCAAGAATAACTTTATATTGTAACAAAAAACTTTGCCTCTGGAACACTAAAACTTTTGATAAGAAAATGAAGCAAAATTATATCAATATAATGGGCTCAACTTAGCAGTTTATAGATCTATTTTTGACAAAATTGTAGAAGAATACATACAAGTTAATAAAAATCTTTAACAAAAATCATGAAACGTTAGCATTGTTTACATTATGCCTTAGATCCCTGGTTCTAACTTTTTCTTCCTTGAAACCTCTGAATATATACATTATTTATTTTCTCATCAGGACCAAAGATACTGTATATAAAACTTTTAGATATCCATGATCAGGATCCTTAACTTCAAAATTGCTTAGGACACCGGTCCGTAACTTTTTTGAGTGCAACCAAAATCAGAGTTTGGTGAACATCTTGTGACCCAAGTCTCAAACAGCATACATTTTATGAAGTAATGATTGTATGAAGGACTTTTGGTTAGTAAGTTGCAGGTTTTGTTTTCAATATAAGTAGCCTAACTCTTTTCTTAAGTACCTATGCCAGTGATTTTCACCTGGGGGTCATGAAACATTTTTGGAAAGGTCGTGAGTAGATATTTTATATACACAGCTGTATTACATTTGCTTCCATCAAGTTTTAGATAGGGGTCATTGGGTTATAGTGGGTTGCTGTAATTGGTCACAATACAAAAATGGTTGAAAACCACTGACCTATGCTATAAACAGACACAGACAAGTACTGCTGGTAATGTTGAAAATTCAAAATATACAACCCAGGTTTGCATTGCATCTGCACAACCTATTTATAATTGTTCTTACCTTCAGACCCTTGTTTGGGCCACGACCCATATTTGGGAACCACTAGCTTTGGACTATCTTGAAACTGTGTCATGATGGGAAAATTCCTACTTAAGATTTGAACTGAAATAATTCTGGAACAGCAATTGCTTCCTTACCAAAATATTGTTAACAAGTGCTAACTTTTATTTTAGGCAGTAACTGATAGACCCACTGCTTCACCTAGTTGCCAACCACAGGTTGGTTGGAAAAATCTTCCTTGGACAGTTTGATTAACATCAACATGTCATTGGGTATTCAAGCTCTGCAGTTCATGTCAGCTCCTGATTAACTGAATCGCAATGCAGAATATAGATTGGTTTGCCTGCCAGACAAAACTATATGATGTTAAGGTACACCAATAAAAATCCACGCAGGCACAGTACATCACATACATGTGATAATACTAGATTAATTCTCAGTAACAGTGAGTAAAGCTTGCACCTACTGCATTCTGCAAAATCCAATTTAAGATGTCAAAATTCAAGCACTCTTCCTAACAAGCATAGTGACTAGTCCGTAGGCTAAGTTAGATGAAATACTTCACACTGGCAATACTGTACATCAACACGAAAACATCATTTGATATCCAATCATGTTCCTCGGACCTTGTGAATCCGTAGGATGGTCGACGCAGCACATTCAATTGCAAACTAGTTTTAGAAGCACGGAAACGAATCAGCTTGCCGGTGAAGTCCCTACTCTACAAGTCTACGGTAACACCAGAACGTATTTCAAACTATTCTAGTGCACAAGATCGACCAATCCATGTAAGGGCACAATGAAGCAGAGGTGCTGTCACATGAGCAACAACAACCTGAACCTCCCGGCGCGTCCTCGTCTACACGCTCATTGCCACATGTCAGGGTTCTTGAATGAAGGCCTGGTGGAACGGATGCTGCCTACTCAAATGTGGTTGAGTATCCTAATCCGCTGGCAGCATTACGTCATAAAACTACATTGATTTTATTTATTTGTTGATCTCAGACGAAGGATTCACATGAAAGAAAGTGTTGCAACCTCTCAATTTTTTTCCTCGTAACAGCGGGCGAGGGTGCCTCACAAGTGGATTTGCCTAGCGCCTCGCGTCAGCTAAATCCGGCACTGGAGGCAGCCAAAGGAAAAAGTTCGCAAGAGCTCTTCCGGCCACATATATTGATAGCAACTGCGCCCCTCACTGTTTTGCGCTGATTTTGGATGATTTGTTTGCGGTTAGCTAGCAGCAGTAAGAAAGATTTAGCTCAGGTTGCTTTTGACCTGATCGGTGGTTTCCACGTTAGTTCAGAATAAAGTTAGCATCAGTGGCAAACTTAAAGCAGTTGGTCCTAGGAAGCATAGTCATAATTTGGTGGAGGACACAAGGGACGTATCCCCCACTTTTTCAGGTGGGGCATATAATATGCCATGTCCCCCCCCGCTTTTTTCTCTTTAGGTTTTGTATTTGGAGAGGTTTCAAAAATAAAAGTGATGTTTGTCACGTTTTGTGTGAAGAGCGCTTCATGTCAGATGGTAGGTTACACATAGCCAAGAGTTAATGTTGAAACAGCAGAGTTTGGTGTGGTATCGCAATGCTGTTAGTTTATAAATTTTAGCTTCGATAAAATAATTTTTAGCATTTTTCAAGTTTCTAGTCACCGTGAAAGATGGTTAACTGCTTTTGTCCGACATTTTAGCCTGTGTGGTAGCCTATAATGTCAGAAAGGTTATTTTCCTGTAACAGTGAAAGTATTACAGCTGCACATGTGAGAGACCACAGTACAGCAATTATTTGTTTCGTGCAGAAATTTAACGGGTTATGTTTTAACATTGGTTGTCACGTATTCAGAAACAGACAGCATATCATTTTTATGATGCTAGTGCAGGGATTCTCAACCGGGGACTTCTCCACCAGGGGGGAATTTTGTATTTAGGATTTTATTTAAAATGTAATATACTTTAGCTTATCAATTGTGAAGAGTTTAGTTTCTCTTCTTAGTGTACTGATGTAAAAGTGTTCTTTACAAACTAACTTTTATCCTCACTTCTTGTAATGTCGCGACAATGGTGACCAACAAATAAAAAAGATTTTTTTTCCGTGACTCATAAACTTTTTGCTTGTGCTGAATGCATAGGTTCGTAAGTCATCTGATTTGCTTGAGTTTAACCAAACCCACAATGCGGCAACGTTTTCATCCAAGTGCGAAACATTTGCTTTACAAGTAGCCTACATCACATCTAGTTTTGTTTAACTTGGTAGGCTACTTTTTTGCCAATTCACCGTTGTGCATTTTGATTTAATCTCAAATATATTGTCGTGTCGTTATGCAAGTAAAACTCTTAGAATGAAACTTTTGACATGGTATAGAGTTGTTAGTCAGGCCAGGCTCGGGCTTAAGTTTGTCAAAATATTTCGGCGCTGCATACAAAACTTTTATATAGCATTAGGAGTAACGAATTTTTTCTTTCGTGACTAGATTTGTTGTGCTCACCGCGGTAACTTCCGTGAGTGAAGTGATTGTGATTTTTTCAGCTAATTCTGTCTGCAAACACAGCTGCGTTCTTTTCTTCTCTGCTCGGATTAGTCTCACACTCTTTTTGAGAAGGCGACAGCGGTGAAGAAATTAGCACGCGATGACTTTGCCTCAAAGAGATCAATCACTCACGCGATTCTTGGCTTGTTTCAAGAAGCATACTGGCCGGCTTTTCATGCCAGTAGCGCCATCGTGGATAGTTTCGTGATAGTTTCTTTTTTTCTTGAGAAACATTATATTCAGCAGTATTATCGTTTACTAACATGCTATACATTTGTGCCAGATTATGCGAATGTTTTGGTCAAGGTGGTTGTTACTTTGGGCGTGATAAACCGTGCACCTGCAGCTATACCCGAACACAACGTTTTTTTGTTACTCCGCAGTTGCGCATATCTTTACTACCTCGGTAAATTTTCGGGCCTAAATCGGGCTTCAAAAATAAAAGTCGGGCTCGAGACGGGTTCGGACTTGTGATTTCGGGCTCCGGTCGGGTTCAGGCTTCAAAATGAGGCCGTTTTACAACTCTGTGTGGGCATGTATGCAGGGGCCAACAAGGGGAGATTGAAAGTATGCATCCTCCACCCACCAACAGTAAATAAGATTGAAATCATTTTGTGAAGTAGGCTATGCTAATTTTAAGCCAAATGTTTTTGGTGCTGGTAAGAGGATAAATCAGAGGAGATTTTGATAGGTGTGGGGCTGCATGCATGATGCCCAGTAGCATTAAAAATTTTGTAGCTTTTTCAAAAAACGGAAATGTGCAAGAAAAATATTTATCGTCTTTGTAACGTTAAGCGACTTAAACAAGACATCAAATTGCGCTGTAACCCACACTTATAAAATGCATGAAAGTTGCAGTGTTCTACTGTAAAAGTGATATGCACGTGCGACCAATGCGATTCACCAAATTGTGCAGTCCAACTGACAGCTCTGATAAAAGCCAATTGATGTTTTCTACTACATTGCTGTGCTTGTTTGTATCCAAATACAATATTAATGGAAACAGGCTGAACTACAGCACCATGTCCAGCAATAAATTTATTAATATGTAAATCATCTGCAAGGACAAAGCGTGATTAGTGTTGCTCTCAAAACAACTCTACAAATAAGATTGGGAATCTGTATATATAAAACGTTACTTCTGCATCGACCCGATGACTATATGGTGTCACACCAAGCTGTCCCCTCCACATTATACAACAAAATTGCGCCCATGCTTGGAAGTACAGGCTACTGCTACCGGTTAAGCTGCCTATAAGTGAATTCAATATTTGGAAAAATATGGCACTGGGTTCAGCGTTTCGCTGCATGTGTAACTACGGTTTTTGTTTTGAAGTAGGTATGTCAATATGACAGCTTTTGTAGCTTGGTTCGACTTCAGTATATTTGGCTGTGTGCACAACTTAAAGCAAACTTATTCTGTCTTGAAGACTGTGGCGTAATTAAGGTGGGCAACGGGGGACATCTTCCCCGGGCACAGCATTTTGGGGGCGGAAATTGAGGTTGGAAATATCACCTAGTAATTGCGAAATGTCAAATGTTAGCTGATGCTAATAATTACGATTTACAAAATGTCGAATGCCAGTCCCAGTTGCGAAAATCTCTGGTACGCAGTTGCGAAATCTCAACAAGATCATCACGGTTCGCAAGGAGAGCAAGTGCGTAACTTGTGACGTTTCAAGGCTTCGTTAACGTCTCCAGCAATCACCGCCCGCATGTGGTTTGACTCACGGTTGCGTCACAATGCTTTCAGATAACCAGGGTTGCGTACTTTCCCACTTCGTTCTCATTCTATAGTTGCGCAACAATGGACGGGAAGCCAGTATCCGCAGTGCATGCTTTCAGAGCAGCGATAAATCATAACAGTATGTTGTTACGACAACAGACCTGATGTTTAGGAAATTATTTGATCTTCGATGGTTTGACAAACTTCAATGTTGAAATGGATTTGATGTGGTTCTGAAAGTAGTTATGATGATTTTATGTGTGGGACGTCATAAATCCTGACTAATTTCACAAAATTCTAATTGCAAATGGGCAACAGCATTGAGTATAGCCTATAGTTATAACTGTGAACTTTTCAGTTACTCCGATGGACGCCGGAGAGCGGGGGCATTGCCCCTGTCGTTTCAAAAGGGGGCAACGTGAGCGGAGCACGAAAATATTTTTGTGACTTAACTTGGCAATGAAATGTCGCTTTCTGCTGCATCCCGCGTTCTTTTTTACGGGCACATTTTTTAAAACCCAGGGTCCTTTCCCCACCTGCCGACGCCCATGTTTGCAAGCGTGGTCGCAGTGGTCGTCACTTTGAGCTTTGTGGCTCGGTTTGTACTAACTAAACTTAAAGCAACTACACAATTCCTTTTTTCTAATCTAACGACTTCAGTCTTATGAAAATATATCGTCTTTGAGAACCGTGAATGACAATATTATTACTCCATCTCAATAACACCGTTTTTTATTTTCATTACCATTAGTATTTCGTAGATGGTTACAACGGTCACAAGCCCAACAACGAAAATTTTGCACCCGTAGAAAAGCAAGGTTTTCCCCAAAGCCGCAGCCAGGGGGGGCTGAAGGGGCTCAAGCCGCCCCCTTAGCAATCAGAATATTGATGTTTATTTTCTTAGTTTTTCACCAACATTTTACTGTAAGTCGAGATCGGGGGCATTGCAAAATGTTCTTTGGCAGTACCACAGGCGTAGCAACACATTCGTTATCAAACCAAGCGGTTATGAATTTTCGAGATTTGAAAAATACTGAAGCAGCTTTCTTCATTCCTGCGTGTTTTGCGCTACCATATACAACAAGAACTGGGTGCTGCTATGCTCTGCCAGTGTGGAAACAAGCATGACATTTGAACTACCAATAGTGTCGATTGATGTGTAGTTTATACGTCACAAAGCTGGGACCTTCGTAATGTACACACGTGGATGATATGCATCAGTGTTACCACTTCTGATGTTTTGAGAGAAATTTCTAATGTCTGATGTTTTGGCAGCATATCTGATGTTGACCGAGCTGTTGTTTCTTTCCCCAAATTTTATATCCTTTCAGGATGAAGATAGTTAGATTAATAATTTTTAAGTTTCTTTCATCGATTTCTCACTCCAGTGTGTGTTTGGTAATCGTTCCAAACTGAAGAAGCTCTCTTCCCAGCATTGGGAATAACATAACACGTTACGCATATAACCGATTTTTCCATTTAAATGACCATACTTCGCTCAGTTTCGGATTCAACGTGAGTTATCGCACTTTGCTAAGTATTGGTACAGAACTGTAACCAGAAAGTCTTCAATAGGGGTCTTACGTTTGTGTAGGGGGGGCTTGACATTCTAAAATTTGACAAAAACTTCACTGATTTAAAGTGTTTCATATTTCAATTTGGGGGGGTTGGAGTTTTGTTTGGGGGGCTATGCCCACCAGTGACCCCCATGGCGACGGGACTGTATTGGTAATGGAAGCATTTAGCTTATATTAAACTGTATTGTAAAAATCTGATGTTGAAAAACGTAATAATCTGATGTTAACGATACTCAGCCCAGTGGCAAGACTGTCTGATATGCAGTGTGAGGTGTGAGTGACCGCTAGCTGCAAGCTGAATTAATTAGCTATTCTGCTAATCAGCTGCACGCCGCTCTTTAGTCAGCGAAAAGTGAAATCAGACAAGTTAGTGGTGAATATAAAAAGACATTCATCTTCGTATGAAACAGATCAGGGTAAGCAGCCTCGAAAAGCTTTTATTGACCGGTGTCAGAACAGTAGGCCTACCTGCCCACCGGTAGAAGAGCAGC
>Ga0210059_1013402_pt1 | contig 12269 bp, 3 predicted proteins | sample Ectturendosymbi2_FD_188042 | JGI IMG/M metagenome (GOLD analysis project Ga0210059, IMG submission 188042) | Ecteinascidia turbinata endosymbiont from Florida, USA - Sample 2 (SPAdes) (version 2) | ecosystem: Host-associated > Tunicates > Ascidians > Unclassified | place: Key West, Florida...
AAACAAAACAACTGCTTCCAAGCCAACTCTCATATGTTGCAGAAGGCAGGAAATATGCGATGTTCTCCCTTCAATTGGTTGGTAGTGATCCATCTTCTTCAGATGCATCACATATTCCACAACTTAATGACCACTCAAAGGAAGCAGTTTTTTATTTGCAAGAATTTAATAAAAAAAACAAGAACCAACTTCCGCATCCCGGAGTTTCTGAAGTTCTCTATTCTTACCAGCTCAAAAATAATCAGAAATCTTCGCGAATGAAAGAACAAAAGGAAAATTCTTCAGATATTCGCAGCACAGGAAGTGAAATTATTCAAGCGGAACACAGACAGACAGCCAATCAAAAATGCGAATATGTGATGATGCGTCCTGGCTCTGCTAACAGTAACAGTGCTAATAACTTTGCCCGAGAAATCGATACTGACTTTCGAAAAGAACCTTGCGAAGTAAATCGTGACTTTGAATCAAAAAGCAGTGCACTGCTCCAAGCAACGAAAAGAAATGGTGCAACTGGCAAGACTTCTGGACAGCAGCCCGTTGAACAGTCATTTCAGCCATACGCTTCTGATTTAGGTCTATTTGATTCTGCTTCTGTCGGCAAACAGTTGTACACAATTTCCGCATCCGGCATGGGGATCAACGAGCCAGCATTGGTTGTGCATAAAAACACGTTGACAAATAGTGCTGCGTTGCGTCACAAAGACGAGAGTTACTCAACACAGCAAAACGCTTTCCACTTTTCCCAATCGAACTTCGAAAAGAATCAGTCACAGCCACAGGCAATTTGCCATGATCCTGACAAGACGTCGATTAATCCTTTACTAAATTTATGTTTGAAAGGAAACGCTAACATTGCTACAGTGGAAAGTGGATGTGCTAATGCTGACCTTCAAAAAGTACCTGAGCGTTCAAAAGTTTTCCAATTCGATTTTTCTAACGAAGAAACGCGACCCCGATCGGAAGAACCTGACAAGCATCTTCCTTGTTCAGGAAAAGACAATATGCTTCTGACAGGTTCTGCTTCACACATTCAGCCAATCTTGTGCGATAGCACAACTAGCAAGATCGCTAGGAATAAGGAAAGTTTTCAAACGAACGGTATTGACCCAAGCAACGTGCTGTTTATTGACATAAAACAACACAGCATCTTCCCCGGTGCCAACTGCCACCATAATAAGGTTCTTCAAACGAAATTCCCGACCTTGCAACGAGTTGTAGCTTGCCAAACTAGTCCGGTGCACTGCAAAACAACAACGGCTGAAGTTGGCGTGGAGACAAAGGCGGATGCCAATAAGTTTGATTGGGATCGGAAAGACTTGGATAAAACTCTGGGAAGCCTTGACCATAGAACAAAGTTACGCGAAAGTACTGCTGAAGTAAGAATGGGAAAACTGAAGAACGCATCCGCATCAGCTGAACTCATGCGATCAAAGCACGTTGCTCAAACGCAAACAGAGCGGATACCTTGCGAAAATGCAGCAGTCGGAACAGTGGTCGATAAGAAATTTTTCAAGAACAATTTGCTCGCTGATGCTTGTGATAGTGCGACTCAGACTGTTGATTTCTTGGCCTTGTCCAAGACTTTTGATAATCCTGTATTTTTTGAAAACAGAATTACTGAAAATGTCGAGTTTAGAAGTACGCTGGATGGTGATGAGAAACTTTTTAGGAAAAGCTCTTTCGAAAAAGAAATGTCATGTCAAAATTTAAGTTCTGCTAAGCTAAACAGTAAAGTGGAAAGTGCGAATGTACAAACGCTAAAATTTTATGAAATCGGAACTCAGACTGAAAACTCATTGTCATCTGAAATTTTTCCAAGATCTCTTGAGGGCCGCGGGTTTTTGAAGCAAAACCTGCGATTTCTGAAAAAAAAAGCGAATTCTTCCAATGGCGTTTTTTACGCTCCTACAACAACTAAAACTGATTTAGCTTTCCATCAACGCCAGGAAATGGTTGATGGTCATCAGAAAGGGGTTCCGACCAGATGCGACGAACTGCAAACATTGAACGACTCTTACGCAAAACATGCAGCGGAACGGTTTCCAATCACCAATCAAGAAATTTTGTTGAAGAAAGTATTCCATGACAGACATTGGAACATCCAGTCGTCTTCACAGGAAGTTAATCAACATCCCGTCTCTGATGAAACCTCCGATGTCAATAAAAGAGGCTTGGTTGCACCGCAGAGCAGGCACACAAGCAGTTCCCGAGAAAGCGTGCAAACATCGTTTGTTGATCAATCCAATGCAGCCACCAGCACCTCAAAGCAAGGCTCCATTAAGTTTTTCACAAATCCTGTGCTCAAAGAGGTGGAAGGTTGTCTTGAAAAGTCAAGGAAGCAAACGAAGGAAACTAAGCAGCTAAAAGACACTCGAAGTTACAATTTGAAGACTTTAACAGCAGTGGGAAATACCGAGAAACCTAAGGGCACAAATGGGCTGGTAAAAAAGATTTCTTTAAAATCTTCGGATGCTTCTACGAATGTTTCCAACCCACAACCAACTCAATCAACACAAACCGCCAAGTTAAAAGCTGAAGACGTAATTGACGTAATTATAAGGGAGCTGCAAAAAGAACAACGGCGGCGTGCTGTTGATCAGACCCCACATTTAGAGGACTGTAGATTAGAAGCAGCCGAAACTTCAGTTTCACAAAAAAATGTCCTAACACGTAGAAAACAAAGCGACATGCAAGCTGGTTTCAATCCTTGTGCAAAACCTTATTCTTATTCAAAACAAAGCAAGTCATTTGGAATTTGCAAAAGTTGTCAAAACCAAAACATTCCAACCGAAGTGTGTACCACAGCTTGTCAAACAAACAAAAGTGGACACTTATCAAAAGAAGTTGTTAACAGTCAAGTTGATGCGTGTATGTCAAGTATACCAAACAATCAGCCCGTACCAAACATTCACGTGCACTTTCCTTGCGATATTCGTATTGCCAACATGCCTGAAGCTCATGAAACAAGTGTTCGCGTGACGGAAGATTGGCCATCTAACTTTGGTCGACAAAGCAAGCAATCAGTTTGCTGTCCGTTTCGTTGTACTGGAAGAGCACGTTCACAGCGTTGCGCTTCTAACAATGTGTTTTCCTCGACACGAAACCGTGGAGACCTTGGACCATCACGGAACGAATCGAATAATCGCCCGACGACGAAACCCACACCACCCGAAATCTTTCACCAGAAAAGTCACTCCACTGGTCAGACAGTATCACAAGACAACCAAGATGCATTGTGCACTCCTCCAAGATCACAACCTGTTCCGGATTATTATGGATTAGACAAAGCTGTGGTTTTCGTGAAAAGAATGAGACGAATGAGAAAAATTTATCAAATGAAGTATGGGCGATTGCCGAACAAAAAGAAAGCTTCTTATTGCTTTCGTCATAAACTTGATGAAGTGTCAGCATCATGTGAGCGTTGTGCTATCATGACGAAATATCTCGACGAAAATGTTGATGATGAAACTGTTTCGTCCTATACAGTCCAGTCGAACGAAATACAGTATGCATTTCTTCATTAAATGAAGGTTCAAAGCAAAGGTCCTGGCGAAAGTAGGCTCTTCCCGACAGAAATGTCTCGAGGGATTTTGACGTTTTTGGTAAGACATCGCATCTAGCTAGAGTTTGTACCCGGTTTTGTTCGAGGGAAATCGAGCACCGTAAGCATTATTACATCACTTTATTATGACGCTGTCTGCTTAGGAAGACGAGTGACTGCAAAGGTTTGACTCCTTACATTTCATCATTCCGTTGTAACTTCCACTTTTCTCCAGGGACGGATTGAAGATGCGTGTGGCTCTCTATGTCATTTAAACTTTGTGAGGTACCCGTTAATTTTTCGACACAACCGTTCCCTTCTTGGAATCGTGAGTGAAAGCGAACTGCGTGTTAAGCTATGAACAGTAGAGTTTCTAGGTATTTCACCTCCTTGAAGCTATAGTTACTGCGAATGCCACGTTGAGAATATTGCTGTCTCAACTTTCCAACAGTTTGCTTTGTGTACATGAGGTTGTTCGTTGGCGGAAATAAATTAACCTTTTTTCCAAAAATGCGGCAAAATTTTTCCATTTTTTCAGTTTAGCCACCACGGTTTCATGCAAGTGCAACAGCAATGCATTTCACTCACCGAGATCGCTCTATCTGGTTGCCTAACTCTTATAGCTGTATAAAAGGCTTCAAACGTTAAGTCTGTCAGCACTTGCCTGGGGGCCCTCGTAAGGTGCCGGACCTATTTTGATAAAATAGGCTCTGGACCCATTTGTATAAAATGTGCTCAGTAGTGGTTACAACGTCTTATGTCCGACGGTAATGTCCCTGAACAACTTTATTCAGTGCAGCCATTGGCAGTTGTGCAACTGTTTCGGTTGACTTCCCTTATAATAAAAGCCTTCATCACAATAATAACTAAGCATATAGCTTGCCCTTGAGCTAGCCTTTCAAACTGTGGATCTTGCCTCTAAATTCTCAAAATGAGAGCAAACTTTTTGTAAGCCTCTATTGTTGAAATAACTCTTTCTATGACTGCCAATCAGTGGTGAAACTAGAATAATTTTCTTTCCGGAACGATCCAGTATTTGTCAATACCCTCCCAAACTTTCAGCCATAAGTATAAAAAAGCAATCAAGAGCACCTCTATCTTTGGCCCACCCTGTATTGTACCTTTTAAAAATACAAAAAACGTACGGTACATTCTGAACACCACCGTTTCAAAATCAACCAAAAAGCGTTAGGCTCTAGGCTACGTACGGCAACTTGCACTATCTCCGAAAGTGGTTCAGGCAATGCAACTTAAGTAACTTGAGTAGTCTAAATTTAACAGCTCATACTACTTGCTAATACTGTTTTTGCAATCTACATACCCTAAAATAGCAAACCTGATACAAATACTTTACATCGTTTGCAGGGCCCTAGGCTGTTGTAAAGGGGGCTTTTGTGAAAGGTTTGCGATTGATGTCATACAAATTAGTACTGCACGCAGGACCGGATTTCACTGATGCGAGGCCGTAGGTTAATCCACTTGTGAGGACCCCTCACCCATTGTTGCGACAAAAAAAGGAAAGCGTCAATCAATTCGCAAAAATCGGAAAATTATGCTCTGGGAGGGGCACAAAAACCTTGGGGGGCCCTGCCCCCGAATGCTCTCCCCGTGACTAGAGGCCTAGTCCTTCGAATGAAAGTGGCGTTCACTCTTGCAAGAGTGAAGTATATTGCATTGTAGGTCCAATTTGCTGTTTCGGCTTAATTACGAGTGGTAGCGGCACACCGTCTAATGTCCATCACAGCGGTATATTAGTCATAAACATGGACGTAGTTAGGGACACATTAGCTATGCCCACACCCCTCCAAATGAAAAGAATACTTTGTGGTATCATCTACATACAGATCAATTCTAATAATTCGCAGTGTTTTTTTGATATTCATATAGGCCATTTTCTCAAAATGGTCGTAGCACGGTTGACTGAGCACGATGCCGTCATAAAGCACTGCTCAGAGGGGCCCCGCCCCTAAGTCTTGCATTGGGCCCTGCAACTGCTAGGGCCGGCCTTGCCGGTACCCCTTATTTTCTTGGGTCCGCGTCGAAACTTTCATACTGTAGCTTCTTTGTACAGTAATCAGAATCAGCTGTCTTGCTAAGATTTACAAATAGATTAATTGTTACACTGGCAGTTGGCTTTTAAACTAATAACTGTAGTCTTTAAGTACAGAGAAACTGATCATGCGTACTTTACCATTACCGGGTCCCCGTACCTGCCGGGCCCGGGCAGTGACGGATTTAGGAAGTGCGGGGCCCAAGGCCATCTTAGGTTTCGGGGCCCCACGCAACTGTGACCTATTTGGCCGTTTGTGTAAAAAACGTGAAAGTATCCCCCTCTTGCGTGTAGTGCCCCCTGAAAAATCTATCCTTTGTGGTGCCGACTTTGGTTCAACAATTACCTTAGATCAGGGATTCCCAACCTTTTAACGATCTCGTACCACTTGGACACCTCGTACTGTCAACGTGTACCACTTCTTCCAGAACAACTAATTTGATCGAATCTTAGTTTATTCAGAAGAATAATATACATTTAAATAACAATAAAAACCACAACTAAATTTAATGAGATTTTTGTTTTTGTTTACCTTCCACCAATTGGTCGATGCGTGGCGTAAATTTGCTAACAGCGCATCGAAAGACGTAATGTTGCGACACAATAGGAATAGGACGCTACAGGAAAATTTATTTGTTTAGAAACTAAGCCCGATACGCAAACTAGAAAGCTCTTAAACCAGATTTTATGAAAATATGGAAGTCACTCGCGTACCACCTCGAAGACCTTCGCGTACCACAGGTTGGGGATCCCTGCCTTAGATCTTCAACAGAAATTAAAGCCTTTCCTACATTCGTCTAAAGCACAAATGGCATTGGGATCTTTTCTTGGAATTTTTAGCTCTTTCGTGTAGTTCAGAAGTTCTCTTCGTTAACTTTCTGCGATTTCTAGCGTTTTTAGTAGGTTTGTCTTCGGATATAAAGATTTTCATGCCGGGCCGTGTTGCCTCCCTCGAAAATATCGTCTAGCTGTCGATCTGATTACCTGCACGTAAACTCCTTTTCGTGGTAATAGTAACCCTTAATTTTTGAACCAAACAAGCACAATCCATTCAGTGGACACAGGGGTTATTCATGCCGTTTTGAAATTGTCATTTTCCAAGCAATATAAAATATAGTGTTGTCATCCTCTATACAATAGGCCCATAGGCGTACGAGACGGGTGGCGGGGGGGCTGGGGCTGCCGCCTCCCGGCTTGAAAAATTTCAAGGCAAATTTTGTTTTCAGGGCAAGTGCAAGTTGCTCAAAATTCCTGAATGATAAAAAATATGCATTCAGTAAGTGAATTCAAGGCACACTGTTTTTCAGGGCAAGCGCAAGTTGCTCAAAAATCCTGAATGGGAAAAAGTATATAGCGAATAAAGTGAAAAAATTCAGGTAAAACTGTTTTTCACGGCAAGTGCAAGTTGTTCAAAAATGTTAAACGGTGAAAAAAATTTCAATGCAGTGTATTCAGTGTATATTCACTTGGGGGTAGTCCGTGTAAATTGGGCTAGTTTAGTTTGTAATCTGGACTAAAGACGTGACTGGTCATAATGGCTTTGATCTAGACCAGTTATGTCCAACCCAAATGTCTTACTGAGCCAAAAAGTATGTCACTATCTGGACCAGGGCCGCACATTGAATGACATATTAACGAAGGCCGCACATTGAATGGCTTACTTTGATCTTATCAAATTATTTTAGCTTAAGCTAATGCACTGAAAGCGTTCGAATCCTCATTGCAATGGTAACAGACGTGATAAAGTGGAACTGGATGCCAACTACATCAAAAATGTCAAATTCAGGATTATCAAAATAAGGACAGGTTGTCAGTACATAGGATGCTTTTACTACAACGAAAACCTAAACTGGGCCGCATGCGGCCTGCGGGTTGGGCATAGCTGATCTAGACCAAGCCCTCGTTTTCTGTATAAATCGAACATCGGATGTCGGTAGGTCAACAGCTTGATATAAGAATTCGGTAAGCTCCTTTGAGTGCTTGTGTTTAAGTGCCTTGCTCAACCGCACAGCACTTACGATAACGCAGGCAGGTGTAGGGTCAGACACTTCGGTCCAGAACCGTCGCTTGTAACCATTGCGTTGCGCCATCGAAATCGCATACATATTTTCATCGGTAAAGCCAATTACCGTAAAGTTTCTTGTCTGGGCGAACACAACACGCAAGGAACTTCGCCCCATTGAGTACAAGCAAGGTAACTACAGAATTTGCCTATAATGGCACCTCGAGGAGATTGCATAATGAACGTTATTGCCGAATTGACGTTTCAAGCGAATTGAAATGCATGTAAAAGATGACATCGGGACCTTCCCGTACCCTTGTGATAGGCCGATGATAAACAGCATGAAGACAAGTTTTGCACAGAAGCAAAGTATTGTCACAACATCCTCAATTAACCACGAAGTAAGCCCAATGTAGACACGTTTTCCCCAGTGAAGCTTGCGAGAAACTGTTCTAGCTGATTTAACTAACATACAGAGTTTCAACAAGCAATCTCTTTATGCGGGAAATCTAGTAAAAACAACCAAACGTAGGATCCAAAACTAACAATCTTGCAGTATGTGGCGGTCTTGAGTTGTTGCGAGCTTTTCTGTCAGTGGAAATTAAACATCAAGTATCGTTTTTTTTATTTTTCATTCTTTTTTTGTAACCGTTGTCATACAGATGGCCTGAATCTCTCTCACGCTCAGATGGGCAATGTTGTTACTGTACTGACAAGAGTCTAGAGTAGATTAGACATTTGCATTTCCGTTCGTTTCAAGGTAAATTGTGAAGTTATGCCTCTGCGCAGTTTTGCAAATTTTTAGTTAACATTGAGTCGTCATAGAAAAGTTCGTTGCGCGGGTCCCCAAAAGCGCGGGGCCCTAGGCCATGGCCTATTTGGCCTATGCGTAAATCCGTCCCTGGGCCCGGGTACGATGTACCTCTTGTACCCCCCTCTCGTAGAGCCTGCTCATACAGATCACTTTTGGGACGACGGAAGATGCTAAGTATGACTAAACAAAGGAATGGGGAACACGGAGAGACAGTGAGTGTTGTTGAGGTACAAGTAACAATTTCCCCTAATATGGAACTTCGCTGAAGGAACTGTCCTGACGAGATTCATTACCAGAGTCATTATAATTTGAGAAATTCTGCGTTAGTTCGTTTTGCATTTGCTGCAAATTATTTATTTTAAAAATACCGGCTTCAAGGCACTGATTTTGAAAATACCGGCTTCTTACCGGTCTCTGCTAAGTTAGCAGTAAAATACCGTCTTATAGGCCTGTGAAATACCGGCTATCGTGGGAAACCCTAGAAAGAGCATTAAAAAATAGCATGAGACGTGACAAGAAATGTTCCTCGCCAGTGCCGATGCTGTCAGGTTCCCACGCAGTATTAACTTAAAAAAGTATTCAATTTTGAAAGCGACTTTCAAAACCTTGAAAAAGTATGAAATTTGGCCAAAATGTATGTACAGTATTAAAAGAGTATGGAAATTCTAATAGGAAAAAGGAATCATTAAGTTTCTGAGCAGAATCGGCTAATTTTACAGTACGCTGATTGGTTTACAATTGTATGCAGTGATGTTGTTACTTTGGTTCAATATTTATGGGACATGCCAGAGAAATTGACATGGGTGATTGTGCTCATGAAAGCGTAGAAGACACACAGACACAGTTTGGGGCAACTTCCCTCCCAAACGTCCGTGGCGCCCCTCTGATATAAATGCGCCCCTTTTTGGTGCCTAGAGAAGTACAAACATAGATAACAATTGAAAATTACTCTAAACTGAGCAATGGTTTGAACTGCGTTGAACTTCATGACTTACGTGCCGGTGTCAAGCGAAATTTCTGACCTATCTATTGTTTGTCAGTTATTTTCTTCTCAGAGTAAAGGAATAACGTTTGGCGTTTACTTTTTCGATGTGAGTTGTGTAAATTTAATCTTTTTAGTTAGATGTCAGATAAACAAAACAAGCTATAGTACGGGAATAACTATAACCCAGGGGTCACCAACATGGTGTCCGCGGGCACCAGGTCGCCTGCAAGGACCAAGTAGGTCGCCCGTGGGCTTGTTCTAAAAATAATATTAGCATGATCAATGCCTTCACATTAACGAATATCAATACTAAAATAATTGAAAGTAAATTGAGCAAAATTTTTATTTCAAAAATGTGTATCAAACTAATAGCCCTTCGGATTAATCGGTACAGTAGAAGTAGCTCGCATTTTCAAAAAGGTTGGTGACCTTTGATGTACAGTTTCTGGTTCCTGCAATGCAATGTACTGATGCAAGTAATTTGTAGATTTTTCAACACCAAGCAATTAACATTAAACCTCTTATCTGTATATCGAAAGAACCAACGCATGAAAACTGACACGGTTTAGGAATTACGTGAAGATCTTAATACACAATGCCGCTAAAGTTTTCTTTTCAAATAAACAATTACGTGAGATACACAAAGTACTTTAGTTGTTGCCTGCATCTCTCTTCAAAACGACTTCTACCCACAATTTCCACTCAAAGCGATGCAGCTTTACGCTGACACTTGAAAACAAGTGTAGAGTAGACGTTACACTCAGGTAAATTTATACACCTTGTCACTGTGGTATTGCCAATGCAGAAACCACTCGTTTTTTAGCTGCACACCAGTCCACCTTGTTGGTTTTCACTAACTCATGTCTGCAATCAGTAACTTTTTTTTAGTGACTTTATTCTCGTACCTAAATTGTATGTAAGCCATAACTGCAATCAGGGCCGGCGCTACCATTAGGCAAACTAGGCGGCTGTCTAGGGCACTGAACCAAAGGGGACGCCAAAAAGGACCAAAAACTACGCTTGTGTTCAGGAAATGACCAACATACACCGAGTAGAAGTGAATGAACATAAAGAAAGTGAATAGAACACATGTTCACGCAGTTTATGAGAAGATACAGATACTACACCATTGCAGATTTGGTGCAGAACAGTGTCGTAGCCAGCCCAAAATTTTGGGGGGGCAAAAATGTTTGATTTTAGGCGAATAACACCATTTTGTTTGGAAAAACGCCACTGAAAGGGCAAAATGACTACAATGTCTAAAAATTTTTTTTGGGAGGCATGGCTCCTTTGACCCCACGGCTACGCCTATGGTGCAGAAGGATTATTCTGATCAATTTATATTTCATATAGACCATAGATAAGCTATGTCACAATTTGGTATAAATTTTATTCGTCTAAAAATCTTTTCTTATGCAAAACAACCGTTTTTCCATAATGTACAACATGACGATATACTGTATATAAATAAGGATCATTGTTTAGCAGAGATGGACGCTGTCATGGATCTTGCTTAGGGTGCTTACAAGTCTATCAATGGCGTTCTGTCAGGGCCAGCAGGCATGCATTTCAGACCATACTTTATCAAGCGTTCACTGCAAAATTGTAAGGTTTCCATCTCTGTTCTTTTCATTTCTTGATTTTTTCTGAATGCGCCGCTTTTGCCCGAGTATGGGCTCATGTTGATACCTTCACTAAATTATATTTCAACCATCCAGTGTAGTCAGGTTAGGAAACGGAACCAAAACACCCGCATTATTGATGTTAGTAGCCTATTTAACCAGTCAAATTTCGATTATGGAATGCACCACCTTAGTTCATTTAACCAAACTAGATGGTTGCGCAATTGCATGCGCACTAAAAGAAACATTTACGTAGTGTAAAATTTTCTTTGACCGCCGGTCCACTGTACATTCGTGGCTGCCGTCTGATGCTAGAACGCCGGTATGGTTTTCGCGCTGGCGCTTGAGTGGGCAAGGCGTTGTTTTAAAAAAGCTCTGGGTGGAAAACCTTGGACGATAGAAACACAAATTCTGCACAAAAAACGTTAGTCATATTGTGTAGTTTATCAAAATCGAAATAAAAAATTTTTTCCACTTCGTTTGGAGAGAAAAAACACCCGAAAACAAGAGTGGATTGCCTGTTTTTTTACTTTGAAAGTTTATTGCGCCTATTCCAACAATGGAAAAATGTAAAAATCACAGAAACGGTTGCTATGGCTGTTACAAAGCATCCTGCCAAGTTTGGAATTAAAAAATTGTAGAGAAGAAAAGTTATGACTGTTTTTATATCACCTGGTCCTAGACAGCATTTCTGCTTTTCGACTCCGTCTGAAAACGCACATGCGTTCAGCTGTGCTTTGTCGATCGCTAAATAACTGTTTGGTTTCGATTTGACTGAAACGTACAGCACTATTTCGTTTCAATACGTAAAACCTTCATAGATATTTTCGTTGCACTAACTGAACTCCGAAAAAAAAATTATTACACACACTGTACCACAAAAAAAACACGCAAAATTTTATTTTCGCGTGAAAAAGCCACACAATCTTTTCTTTGCACAAAAAAAACGACGCAAAATTTTACTTGCACGTGGCCTGAGCATTCGACAATTGCCAGCTCTTGGATGCTGAAATGTAACGCTTCTGGTGTTGTTGTTGTTGCAGAAAAGATGTGAATATCACAGAACATGCTGTGATTACCTTCTAGCGGCCGTATGTCAAGATTGTAGTGCATGAAACGAGTGGAAAAAAACTCCAACATTTTTATCAGCTGGTCGTAAATATGATTTGAGATTTGTGAAAAAGTTATGCACGCACGTTCAGGTGCTTGGCGTTGTTGCGATTGTAAAGGACGAGCGGCAAGGGTACAATGTGAG
>Ga0210059_1013403_pt1 | contig 12267 bp, 5 predicted proteins | sample Ectturendosymbi2_FD_188042 | JGI IMG/M metagenome (GOLD analysis project Ga0210059, IMG submission 188042) | Ecteinascidia turbinata endosymbiont from Florida, USA - Sample 2 (SPAdes) (version 2) | ecosystem: Host-associated > Tunicates > Ascidians > Unclassified | place: Key West, Florida...
AAAGCGCAGCTGAACGCATGTGCGTTTTCGGACGGAGTCGAAAAGCAGAAATGCTGTCTAGGACCAGGTGATATAAAAGCTGTCATAACTTTTCTTCTCTACAATTTGTAAATTCCAAACTGGGCAGGATGCTTGGTAACAGCTATAGCAACCGTTTCTGTGATTTTTACATTTTTCCCATTGTTGCAATAGGCGCAATAAACTTTCAAATTAAAAGGACAGGCAATCCACCCTTGTTTTCAGGTGTTTTTTCTCTCCAAACCAAGTTGAAAAATTTTTTATTTCGATTTACATAAACTACAAAATATGACTAACGTTTTTGTGAAGAATTTGTATTTCTATCGTGCAAAGTTTTCCATCCAGAGCATTTTTAAATCAACGCCTTGCCCACTCGAGCGCTAGCATGAAAACCATACCGGCGTTCTAGCATCAGACAGCAGCCACGAATATATCGTGGCACCGGCGATCAAATCTTTTCGAAGCAACGCCATTGCGTGCCGAGCGCCAATTTCCTCACCTCTGCTTTGCTAGACATATATTTATATATACATTTGCATTATAAATTGGTCATTCTATCTTGCCGAAAATGAGCACATCATGTCTGCAACAACGCGTATCTGATGTCTGCGGCCAGGAAGAATGAGGCCCAAATGGTTATCCGCAGACAAACGCTACAAAAGGCATGACATATTTAGCAATATCGTCTTTCCGCCTAGATCGAAGCCACAGTTTATGGTGACATATTAGCGGACGTCTGTGACGCACTGGATTGCCGCTGGGTAATGCTGAACTTTTGGTCAAACGTGTAAGTTTTGACTACCACACAAGTTGACCGGCAAAGCAACTTAGCGTTGTTTTATCCCGTCAAGCCCTGAGGGCAGATGGATGCATTTGCGCTCACATTTTACTGCCTTAAACCTGCAGCGGCCCTTAGACTGTTTTACCGCTTTCCGAATTAAAGTGATATCATCAGAAAGCTCGCTTTAAGATATTCGACCAGTCAACGAATCGGTCTCTCAAATTTCGTTGTCGCAGAATATGTATGTTGCGTTTCTTTCTGAAGCGATACACTGGATGGTAACAGTGAAGAAAGTCACCAAAAATTATGGCATGACAGTTGCGAGAATGGCAGGATGACTTGAGCTGAGTAGTTTGTAAAAGAAAGTTTTTTACTGTTAAATGCTCATTAATTCGAATGTTTGCAAAAATTCATTTAAACGGCTTATTGTTTTTCTCTGGCAACAGTTTACAGAAAATCCGCTTTTCGCTCCATTAAAACATTTCACAACACAGCCCATGTTTTGTAGTAGCACTAAGAATGAAGGGTATCATTTGACATTTGATTATTTTTCTGGTTTTCGGAGATTAATTTACTCATATCTACTATAATATTAGCCTATAGATGAGAGGATAATTAATTTTCCAAATGGAACAATGTGTTTCAACATCATAAACGAACCCAGAATTTCATTTCGGGGAAAAAAAACATGAAATAGAAAAGAGCCTTTGAAAGCTAAGAAAGTGTAAATCTACGCTTTCGATCATCTTGATTTGATTTTACAAACACCACGGAATCTCCGAGATCCTGCGGTTAAACTTTTGCGCTAGTCTTGGGTGATATAGACAGTCAATCAAAAGCCATCTTGCTTTGATACAGAAAAAAATTAATTCGAGATCGCGCCGCGTCCTTTTTCATAGAACCCATACCGTGGCAATGGCTGGCCTACACTGCCACTGCGAGCTATAATTGCTATTTGCCGAAACCATTATGACGGTTACCTGTGCACTGGGCAGTGCAGTGGTCGGTCTAACGAGTTAATCCTCCTGGTGTTACTTATTGATAACGAGCACTTGAATAACAACATTATTATAACAAATTCGAACCAGTCCAACAGGTTTTTCTGCATTTTTCAATTATTCGTTAACTACACAGGCTAGCTGTTGGAGCAGACACCACTGCTATTGAACAGCTTAAACCTGTTATTTTCGGATTGCTACCGCATCAAACGATTTTCTGAAAAAGTGTGTTTTTCGCTCATGCTTTGATGCACATGTTTCAAAAGCCTTCACTTTTATCTAAATGCATGTTTCGTCCTCCAGAAAAGAATCTGGGACTGCTCGAAAAACTTTTGAAGTTGGCGAGAATGATCTAAGCCATGCTGCCACTCAACAGAGGAACGCTGTGAAATAAACATAAAATGCGTATAATGTTCACAGGCCTTTGGCTTCCTGGCTGTAATTACATTCGGATACTATTTCTACGTCACTTGGAAATCGAAACCGAATGAAGACGAAGACTCTGACGAACAAAAGCCTCCAGAAAACATTGAGCAGAGCGATGGACAAGAAGAGCGACCACCAAGCGGCGCTAATAACGCAAAAATTGAACTGATGGATGAGACTCAAGCTAGGAGATCAAAGTTAAGGTAGAAGAAACGAAATATAAGTTTTCGAAACGAATTTCACGACTTTTATGCAAATGCTCCTGTTGTTATTGTCCTGCATCAACAACTAAAATAAATGTTACTTTAATTTTGAATAACAACAGTTGAAATGATCGTGCGTCGCGATCGCCGCAGAAAAAAGATGTCGCTGCGAGTTGTGGTTTCGGGTTTCAAAGAGATAGCGCTGTTAGCAACAAAAAAAGCATAACCTGGTTTACCTCTGTTGAACGTATCAACACTTTTTGCTGAAATGATCTGAAAACGTTAAGTTTTTTGGCCTTCCAAATGACGCTGTGGAACGGAAAGTAATTCAAATTTTGTCTTTTTGTTTTGCATGTGCTTGTACTAACTTGATGCGGGTCCAAGGTGTATGCGCCATGTTTACAGTGCTCGAATTGTTTTGCAGCCGCCGCAATTCCAACAGTAGCTTTGGTCACAATTCGCTTCCAGTTGATTTAAGCGACGGCCTTTATCAGAACGGAAAAGTTTTTGCGGAAGACACTCATATTGGGCGTCCACTGAGGTGAGGAAATGTCGTCGGTAAAGTTACTCTTTTTTCTGAATACCCAAAATCCTTAACATTTGTCAAAGGTGCTAATATCAGAATTAAACAAGGTTCTCAAAGACTGAATTTTTAGAAGACTAGAAAACATACTCAAATATTGTTCGGCTTGATTTAGGCGACTGCAATCTTTACAAGGAGCAGCACTGATCAGATAATATGTGTTTTCAAATCCAATTGGGCATTTTTGAAAATATAACCAATTACCAAGCATCATCGTTCCTTGCAGCTGTTTTGAAAATGTCACAGTGTCATATATGTATGTCTTTGCATCTTTCACCATCGACATTTGCTTCTTCACAAGGAAAGCCGAACCAGAAACCCAATACTCTACCCATTACTACAACACAATTCTTTTCACATACAGCCCATCGGACCACGACTCGGCTTATAGCGAAGGAGAATCCACGCCTACCAGAGGCAAAATGGCTCCTCAGCGTATGAGGCGCACCGGAAGTGGGTATAACTTGGGAAGACGTCATCTCCGGGACGATTTCGATCAAGTAAGCCAGAGACAACCACTGTCGCACATGTCTCATCGCCCATACCAGTCCGGGAGAGGCGGCTCGTGGAAAGATAGGTCTTTACCAGGAGTAACCAAGTAAGATGCGATTTTAATTATCACGGCGAAGAAACTTTTGTTTTGCTAATCTTAATAAAAACAAAACACAGCACATTAAAAGCAAAAAAGTCAAATACTTTTTATGCTGAAGCACAAATGTGCTTCACAAATACACAAATGTTTTAAATCTATCACACAACTTTAGGAAACTTGGTAAAATCACAAGCTTGCACCATGAAGCTGTTTCATGGCTTCAGTCAGTACTTTTATGTGCAAAATGATTTGCAAGAACGTGGTTGCTTTATTTGCAAAATTTAATGTAAATCCAGGACAAAAGAACGTAATTTACTATGTTTGGAAAATGCTTCATCGACCTTGGGATTAGTACCAAATATTTATTTTTGTATTTGTATGATAATGAATCCACCTCATGAAGCCGGTGTTGCATTTAATCCTCTTCATTGCAAAGGTCATACGGTTATCCTGAAGATCGCATGAAGAGATCTTTCACGAATCCTGCTTTCGAAGTTGACGATCTCCACCGGAGCAGCGGAAGAAGGAAATCAATGCCGGAATGGCTGCGAACCGCTCTTGGGGAGGATGTCGGTCAAGATAGCATGGTCGACGACGAAAGTGTGAGAGATCATCCAGTGAAGGATCAAGTTCCTCCCAAAAAGCATCCGGAGTATCCCCTTCTGAATGCCTCGGACGAAGAGTCGGTATGCTACCCTTCCGCTTTCCAAAACCATATGTTACCCGGAGCCGAAGGGAGAATGTTGTCTCAAACTCTTCCTGGTAACGGAGGGAGACGAGAGGCAGGAAATACTTTCAGGCATCACCCGCATCATCACCATCGCCATCATACAGGACGAGGAAGACGACACGGTGGGAGGAGACGCCACCACCACCATCATCACCATGCAGGTCGAAAAGGGCTTCATCACGGACACAGAGGTCGCAAGCACCACGGTTCGGGACACGGGAACACTTTTGGAGGAGGTAGACGAGCTTTCAATAGCATGCATGATCGTTATTTGCAGAAGATGGCAGAGAGAGAACAGCAAGAGTCCGCAATGCATGGGTTTCAGCCATTTGCAAGCAGGCCTATCGAAACAGGAAGGAGAAGGATGATCCCGGAGCAGCCAGTGTCCATACGCTTTCCGGAGCGCTCCAGATGGGATGATGACGGGCCTGAAAATCTAATCATGGCAAAATACTTTGCGGATGCCCAGAACATGCGTGGGTGAACCGTATGGCGGGAATACTTCGATTGAAAAATATAAACAACTTTGCTCAGCTCTATCAGCTTTTCGAAAATCTATTGTTTTGTGAAGTTCTTAACCATTCCATCAATACCCGTTGATGAGTTCTTCATTTGCACAATATCCACATTTTTATCCTATGTCTATTATTAGGTAACGTTGCTTCAGGCATGTTACGAAAAACCCATTTGGGTGTTTTTCTTTTCAAAATTTCTATAACTCTGTAAGGGACTATACGTTATCCAGTACAACAAGAAAAGTTGTTTTTGTTGGTAAAATGAACCTTCAGTGCCGATATATATTGTTGCAACCGTTCTTCGAAGATTAGTTACACAAGTAGAGGAGAACGGGGTATATTGAACTAGTGGGTAATTTGAACCACCCCGTTTTAGCTAAATAAAGCGGTCCAGAGGCTCATACGTGACACTTATTGTTTGGAGCCTGTTAGGAATGCATTTTGGTTGATGATTCAGATCCAAAGTTGCTTGGTGCAGAAAGCTGCCAGGCTGGACGTATTTTTGTAAGCTCAAAGTGAAAAACTGGCAATGTATTTTACTGTTTCACAATTCATAGCGGAAAAGGTATATTTGTTTAATGTCGTTATTTCTTCAAAACATAGTTCCATAAGAGTTCATCACGTTGTGTTGGTACAGCTGGACATTAGTGCTTTGACATAAATTAACTTACAAGTTGAAATTCTCCTTCGGAGTAGGTTCAACCATTCAAATCGTGCAAGTTGAACCATGGTTCACCTCACCCCACTTGATCCAAGTCGCTAGTTGTTTGTTTAGTTGTTTTTAATTATTACAATTATAAAACGTGCCTATAGTACCAAAAAAGACAAATCGTGCTTCTGTTTTGGAAGATTTATGACGGTCGCTTCAGATGCTGTACCAAAAAGCACTTGAATTTGAGGAGCTGCAAGCCAATATGAAATTAATCGACATAGTTTAAAACAGTAAAGAATCTTCACTGACCAAATATTACTGAAATCCCCCTAACTTTAGTGGCTTTATCTGCCTATGCTGTGAGCTTCACTGGCAAAAACATTTTTCATATGTTACACCCATTGAGAGTATTGATGACATAATTGGAGAATGCGAAGGAAATTTTTTAAAAGAGGGGGAAATGAAAGACGTCACTTTCGAGTTTTGGTGACGAGTGCTCTTTTTCAAAACATGACATTGCGAAGATACTCCTGTTTCCAAAAGTCACTGGAACGACGAAAAGACAAAAGAAACATGTATTTTCCACAGACTTAAAAATTCAGTTAAATTAACTCAAGTGAAATTTACAGTGGATTTAGGCGTTTTTCAACAAGTTAACGCAAATGTAAATATTCCAACATTTCATTCTGCATCAGTTAGTTTTCGTGGCAGATGTTTATTTTGGTTCAACTTTACCCATTACCAGGTTCAACTTACCCCATGCGTGGAGTAAACCGAACCACAAAAGTGATGTTTTTCGTTTTCAATTTATGCTAAGAATATAAAAGGCTATGTCAAACAACCTGCGTATGAATGTGTTAAATGGATTTAACCACTAAATGCCCCAATTTCAGGTTTCTAGTGCTTACACCAAAAGAGCAGTGGAAAAAAATGTGAAAAATGATTCAACTAACCCCGTTTTCCCCTACGTTATAGTAGCTCGTGTTGCTAACAATTAAAGCTTGTTCCAAAAAAGGCTGCTTTGAATTGCAACCAGATGAGCGTCAATACCTATAGCTGCATACAACAAAAATTTCACTGAAGAATTTCTATATCGCGACACCTTTCACTCGTGAATGCAAACAACGATTTAGATTGCATTCCTTTTTTCTTCTGCACAAGCGCTTTCCTCCTTTCTTATTCATAATGACATCGCTCTTATTTGAGGTGACCCGTCGTCCTGTGTTAAACCAGAGGCCCTAGTTTGGTAGTCCCGCATACCGGTGATTCATTTGCTTATCCCGGGAAACGTGTGCGGACGCAGGTAAAAAAATGTTGCGACAGGAAACGATGCTGAATGAGCCCCAAAAATGTTGTTTTTTCAGTAGAAACAATTATGACCTTTTCTTAGAGGAGAAATCAAACGTACGTTAGCACTTCTAATTCCAGATGCATACGCAAATTGCCAAAAGCATTATTTGAAGGTTTCACAATCTAAGTCATGCAATGTCCCAGTTTGGAAAAACGATTATGTTCACCCTACTCGTGCATGCAACGAAACTTTCAAATTCTTATTTGCAGTTGCGTAATGAAAACAAGGAAGTCATGAGACGAAAGTTATGGCGTAGATGATGGCGTCGTTCATGTGTGTGCCCTTTATACTTGTGTTTCATCAAAGTAAATGAATCAGTGCCATCAAGCGCATACTTTTCTGCTACCGCAACGTATCTTTCCTCGTTCTCTTTCATGTACTTATGTTCTCTTTCATGTACTTATGTTCCCTTTCATGCACTTATTTCTCTTTCATGTACTTATCTTTCTTCGTTCTCTTTCATGTACCCTGTTACTGCGGTGTTGCTTAGGTCTAGTCCTTTGCGTGTGTGAGTGAAGACGTTATACAATAACAACAGACTCATAGCTGTGATTTAATGCCGATAACAAGTTCACAAAGGCTATACCGCAGAATAAAAGATTTGGCTATACCTTTAACGAAACATTGGACACTCCCAACCAACTTTAGAAAACTACAGGGTAAATATTTGGTCAAATTACCCCATTACAACTTCTTCGGTTACGTTTCTTTTTCCTTTCACATCAATTACGATTTTTCTCTTTCTATCCGCCCTTTCAAGTTGGTTAAAAGAAATAGTGATGAGCTATAAGCACAAAACCTACTGTACTTACGTGTTATTTCAGAAACGCCACTGTTTGTTTGGGTGCTTGTAGACTTATTTTTTGTCCCATACCAATGTTTTGTCTCGTACTTATAATATTCACTTGGCAAAAAATCACCTTCCCTTGTTGTCTAGACCCTATAGAACTCAAAGACGATGGCAGTCGTTGAACATGGACATTTGTTTCATTGTCTTAAAGCTGATTTATTTTTTGTTTGTGCTTCTCTTTATGTTTACTGCATACGATTATAACACTTAGGGGAAGGTGGGGTACAGTCTACACTTTTTTGCGTTTTCAACCCGTACTATATTTCAAGACCAAACAAGCTCAAAATTTGTCATACAATAAAGCAACTCTATGTACATAAAATCATGCCAAAACATGAAACCACCGCCCGTCAGAAAAAAATGTTACAATCAATTTGAAAAGAGTACTTTTTCTGTCGAGTGTGACACACTCGACATGAGCATGGGGTGCACCTGACCGGTCAATAAAAAGTTGGGTTGCATGCATTGCATAATGTTCACGTGATATCCCTTGCAAAGTAGGCACTTGCTGACTGCTTCTCCATTTCACATTCTAATTACCTACTATCACCGCATGGCAAAACAAATTTTTATGATTACCAAACATTAAATGAAACCAATGCAGTATGTTGAAATTCATGCTTTACCATACAAATATAATGTGCCTCTAAGCACATAATAAACCTAAAAATGCTCATAGATTAGAATTATTCTGTACTGCGTTTCAATATAACCCCTCAAGCTTTACCTTGTTTTGACAGTCCTAGTAGCAGTGTGTTGAGTTTGCCCCATTTATTTTGTCAGATGTGCCACATGCATATCTAAAAAATAAAATGAAGAAGTACCAACTAAACTTAAAAAGAATTTAAAACCTGGCATTATCAAATAATGTTGCACTGCCCTGACTGCAACATCACAAAAACTCAGAACAGAAAATGTTGATTAAAGTTGGCAAAACCCAAATCTAAATGCGATTTTATAAATTACTTTTGGGTAGCAAAAACACAAACACAACTTGCTCTGCAACTCGTAACAACGGCGGCCTATCAAGGAAAAATTCACTTTAGTACTATGGCTGGTATGAGACTAAATCACCATGGAAACTTTAAAGTTCAACATTTTCAACTTTTTGAATGAATCAAAAAAGACGACTGTGCCCCTAGTCCTACTGTGCCCCACCTTCTACGCTAACGTTTCTCAAAGATAGATGGGAAGGTATATAAGTTTTCGTTTCCAAGTTTGCCTCCTGCCATACTGTTCCAAATCATTGATATCAAATTCAAGAAAGATGTTCTATCCTCCAGTAACTGATTCTTTTTCCTTAGAGAACTATTTTCTTTTCACGGTTCAAAAAATCCTGTGTTGCTTGAACTGTTTCTTGTTTGTTGTTTTTCTTGTTGTTACTGCGGGTCGTTGCCATAACACAGCAAGTAAGTAAAGTCTTATATAATTATGTGACACAGTTAACCACACAGTTAGCAACACAATACCTAAACCTTATTCAAATAGAACCCCTATAAAATTTTGTCAGGACCCTAAAATGCGACCTAGAAGTCAATTTACCCAACCTACACTTATTTCCCCCTAATTTCCCCCCAAAAAAAAACCCAAACTCACTTTTGTGTGCATATGGTGTTCAAGGGTTCTTCAGACGTCGGCGAAGCGCCAAAAACTAATCAGAAGGGTTAAACGGAATGCGGGGAACGGGTTTTTGGAGTTGATTTGAAAATTGCCAAAATATCACTACGGCAAATGCACAAATATTGTTTTTCCTGTGAAATTTTAAATACAAAGGTACATTTGTGTCAAGTGCGTTGGATGCCTTGCTGGTTCCCGCATCCAGGGATGTTTTCACTGACCCTCTAAACCAATCCGTTCAGGAGTTATGGCCGATCAAAATTGACGGGCCACTACAGTGGCCCACGCAGGACTTAAATGATTTTTAATGTAGCATTTGTATATCGTGATTATGGCAGTCGCTTTTTTGTGTAACAAATTTTGAGCTTGTTTGGACTTGAAATAAAGTAGCAGGGGTTGTAAATGCAAAAATGTGTCAACTGTACCCCACCTTCTCTTACTTGTACAATAAAAACGTTTGAAGGGCATTTGTGCTTGGGCAGTGTCAATTTTTTACTCGTAGTGATCTGTTGTTCCAGAGGTCCCGAGTGGTGTTTCTTCGGTCCCAAGGGGGTGGGACCAATGAAACAAATTCTCAAAAATTTGAAATGGACAAAAACTAAGGAAGGGCATCTTTGATGTGAACAATTTTTTCAGAGTTAGTTAATCTAAGACCTATCTATATAATGAAACAAACACCAGTCAATTTGGAGTAAAGTAATGCGAAATATTGCCGAAAAGCAAAATCTATTCCATAGGTCCCACACGTCCTACCATTTATATTTCTTACGTTTTGAACGCTTGGTTTGTACACATTGCACACGATATTCCTGTTGTTACTACACAAAAGCAATACTGATGAGACGCGTACACCGAAACAGTGCATCAACAACTATTGCAGTTGGTGGCCATCATACAGGAGTGTTCCATAATTAATTGAGGAAAAATGAAGATCTGCAAAAACCATCAGACAACTAAAGTGATCGGATAAAACAGTTGGATGAAGATGCGCATCGTATAAAAAATCGATACAAATTGTTTCTTATCAAAACAGCAAATGTCTTGACACAATGGCTAACCTGGTGTGGGCGAACACTTAGCTTATATTTCTGGGTATGTAATGCATGATTCGGTAGGCATTATCACACGCAGCACATAATGGCTTCATATTAGTCTGTGTGTATTTGCTCCACAATAAGCAAGCATAGCAATCAAGCTTGCTAAAACAACATTGGGTACCATTTTGTAGCTTATTTGGCGCCATTTTATATCATGTTGTCATGTTGGGTGCCAATTTATAACAAGAAAAAGACATTGCAAAAATGTAAAATTTCATTTGACTCAACAGTGACTCGATCTTGAAAACCAATGACTCGAAGTGATTCGACAGTTCTTGTGACTCAACTCTGACTGGACTCGAAAAAAATTCAGATTTCTCTGACACGAAGGGCTTGTGACTCTGACTCGACTCGGAATCGACAAAAGTAACTCGGGCCCATCACTGGTATTCAGGCAACATTATTGTGGACGTTGGAAGCACCAATGAAGAAAAGTTTAGGTTCTATTCACAGCATACACGCACTGTTTCAGCTAAAACGCCTATTGCTAACTGTCCAATTTCCAGGCAATGGAGCATTTCGTTTCATTGATTCACCCTACGTATACATAATAACATTTAGCACAATGCATCATGTCCATATGTGAAGCCCAGTTCTAATCAGTCCTTTGTGTTGCATATTTTTGCTGAGTTTTACAGAGCTTCTCAGTTGCATTGCTGCTGACAGTTATTATTTTGAAGTCTCTGCAGTGTCAATTTTTACAATGTTGTGAGTCAAAGGCAAAGCATAAGTCAACTGGAATTAGTTTCCAAACCTATTTATTAGTCTTTGAAATATTTGAGTTGTCTTACAAATGGGCCTAGCCTAATAACGTTGATAGGAATATTGATTTAGACAAGATCTGATTTGCCGATTTGCATGGGATTTTGAATCGCGATTCCTGGATTTGATTTGAATTTGAACAACATAAATCCTCTTATCTCTACAAAAGACTCACAGCACCAGTGGGCTATGAGGCCGACTGCCATGATCACAATGGATGGTTCAGCGCTGCTGCTCCTTAACGCGCTAGATGAGAGGCATAAATATCCCCGTTGTTGAAAAGCCATCGGGAACTTCTTTTGGCCAATTACTTCCACGCAAAGTGCCTCAACAAATGGTGGAGATGCAGGGCACAGTGTGGCGATGTTCTGGCTGCGGGTTCAAAGCCACATCGTGCACCAATGCACATGATCCCCGCTAGGTTTGGCTTGAGTGAACGCAACGCCCTTCTCAAAAAGAAGGGAAGTGATGCAATAGGGCGCCTAGCGTGGCTGCTACATGTGAGTGTGGAAAAGTGATAACTTGTCAGGATGGAGCAGCGCGGTTGCTCCTGAGCACACTAGATGAGAGATATTAATATCACCATTGGTGAAAAGCCATCGGGAGCTTCCTTTGGCTGATTACTTCTGCGCGAAGCGAAGCGCCTAGGCAAATGCTCATTTCTGTGTATGCAAACGAATTGATTTTGTCAATCAGATGTTTGGAGATTTTCTAAAAATGACTTGTCACAACAGAACCTAGCGACGAAGGAAACCTTTCACTAGGCTCTGTTGTGACAATTTATGCAACTAAGAACACATCAACATCTGCAGCGCAATACAACAAACGCCTGGTACGAAACTAGAAACCATTTGACATCGACGTGCGATACAAACGACCAAGCAAAGCAATGCAATTTCACGCGGCATGTAATCAAGCAATGCAATTCTGCGCGGCACGTAATCAGACTAATCAGTGGAGGCATCGAAACGAAACCGTCACACTCTCCCCCAGTGAAATTATACGGTCCAACCACCAAAACGATCAGGGGGCTTGCTAAATCGTGTTGAAGGGCGTAAGGGCGGCATATCTGCACACGGCGGTGACGGGAAG
>Ga0210059_1013404_pt1 | contig 12267 bp, 7 predicted proteins | sample Ectturendosymbi2_FD_188042 | JGI IMG/M metagenome (GOLD analysis project Ga0210059, IMG submission 188042) | Ecteinascidia turbinata endosymbiont from Florida, USA - Sample 2 (SPAdes) (version 2) | ecosystem: Host-associated > Tunicates > Ascidians > Unclassified | place: Key West, Florida...
GAGAGGCAGTGAGCTGCGCCTGGTGAGGACAGTTGGAATGGTCAGACTTGACGAGATCCTCTTTGAAACTTTAAGCAAAAAATGGCACTAACACTGAGACCACCATCACAAGTTTACTGTAGCCCATCGTCTGCACAAACCAATGTTATTATCAGACCAGTATAATTTAGACCTGAAACCACCTAGCTTCATATGACGCCAGGGAATTCATGCCTTGCAGTAGCCTAGCTTTTGTCTGGATTACTGAAACAGAACACCAAGTTTTTCTTCAGACAGGATACCATGTTTTCCTCCGACACGCTTCAGCGCTATATATGCATGCAGATTTAGCTATACATGTGCAGAGATAGCTAAATGCGTGCAGAAATAGCTATCTAAATACGTGCAGAGATAGCTAAATGCGTGCAGAGATAGCTATCTCTGCGCAGAGATAGCTAAATACGCGCAGAGATAGCTAAATGTGCAAAGAGATAGCTATCTCTGTGCAGAGATAGCTAAATGCGCGAAGAGATAGCTATCTCTGCGCAGAGATAGCTAAATGCGCGAAGAGATAGCTATCTCTGCACAGAGATAGCAGTTTTTGTGCTAAATCTGTCAGATATAATATTTTTACGAACGGCGCCCCATAAACAAGACCTGTTGACTACAGCACCACGCAGTCCCACAGGAGGCCGATGATATGCAACTCCATGTCACTTTCGCAGCAAAGCAGATGAAATTTGATCAGTGGTAACGAAATACTTTTATAGTAAATACTACCTTTTAAAAATAGCCAAAATTAATTACCTGTGATAAATTCTGCCCTTATAGAAGACAGACCAATTTAATTTGAAAACACCACATTCTTTTGTTCAATTTAAAGTGACCGATTCGGCCTGTTGAAGCCACTCTGCTACTTATTCTAACGCTTCTAATATATATACACTGCACAGTGGAGGCTTGATTAATAAAAAAGAACAAACAAAGAGGCAATACGCTAGCGATTACTGCAATCTGTCATCATCGTGCAGAAGTGTTGCATCATTACAAAATCTAAGACTTGTACAAAGTACTAGACATTTGAAGTAGACTCATAAACAGTTTGGATGAAAAGGAATACTGCTGAACAGCAAAGAATTTTCCGCATTTTTAAAAAAACATATCGTCGTCACTTTTACGTTAAGTTTTTTCAAATTTCTGGCATCTTTCCGAGCTGTTTTGGTTGTTTCATACCTGCAAATACAACAAACAAAAATCGTTCAATTATAGAAATTTTACTATATCATTTCTTTGCAATATTCAAAGTCTCGAGACCTGTAGCCGTCGAGACCGAGACGAGACCTGAAACCTTTGAGACCGAGACTCGCAAAAATTGGTCTCGATACTCATCTCGAGACGGAGACCAGTCTCGAGACTCCATCACTGTTATGGTTGTGAGCAGTTTCTTTCAAGTTTAGATAGTTATAATGTACACCTGTTTTATTTTAGATGATTTGAGGCTCGAGAGAATCCTTTCGAGGTTAACTGGCGAACTGCTCTTTGCAAACGGCATCTTTATTTACATTGTCATAGAGCAGCACCAAACATTTTAGGCAACCGTCTGCAATCGGACTCTTTTTGCAGAGGCTTTCATTCGTCGAATCAAAGAAAATGCTGCTTTTCTTGGCTGTGAAACTCCAATTGATTGTTGCAAACCTGCGTATTTCTCTGATATACTTTTTCCAAGCAGCACTGTAATCTAGGTGGAGCGACGTCTTTTCCTGCAAAATCAAATGATTAGTGGATACCGAGAAAGGTAAGAGGGGTAGTGATACTTGGCCACTGCTAGTCGGCAGTATAAAGACAGAGGTGAATAGCTATTCAACAGGATCAAATGAAAATTATTTAAGTCATTGATTTAGCTGGTTGCTGAAGATACTTTGTAATGTGTTATGTGCGAATTATTACGTGATGTTATCTTAAGTATTGCTCCACCTCGTTCATTAAATAGAATGCAACTGCTGAGAAATGAAAAAACTCAATGAACGATACACATCTGGCGTATACAAATTAAGTCGTGCCGTTCAAAAATTAAGTTGTTCTCCGCAATTGCGTATAATTTGCATGGTTGAAATTTTGCTTAAAAGTTGTTGAAACAATGAGCTCACAGCTCCAACTGAGTAATTGGCGCTCTCCTTACTTTCCAGTGTGAACACCATTATTTTCATCATTATGCACCAAGCTGTGGACAGTTAGAGATTTAGCTTGGCAGAAGCCTTTGCCACAAACCGAACATTCAAACGGCTTCTTTTTGCTGTGGGTGTATCTGAAAATAAAAAAAGATGTCGATCAATATGCAGTTAGTTCATTACATGATTTAATACAGATTTTATCTTCCTGATGTTGTGAATTGCGCACGTTTCCTCATCATGTGTAAATCCCTTTAACGCCCGTGCCGTTCACTATAGTGGCCGGCGAAATTATGATCGGCCATAACTCCTGTACGGATTGAGCTAGAAAGTTAGTGAATATTTGACTGCGAAAATGTTTTGGCGTAACTTTTATTCTCAGATTTGACAAGCATTCGTACTTCCTTAAGGCAAATTTGAACAAGATTTTATACATCGTACTGCAGATTTTGAGCATGAGATGATCAGAACAGGCAAACATCGGATGGCAGATCTGCCAGCCAAGCTGCTCGCAGGTGAATATTTTGTGCAGGCTTTGAATTTAAAAGCCAACAGTTGCGCAACTTTATGTTTATGCACAGACCATTTTTTGCAGCAAAAACGCAATCTTGAATTCTCACAATTACTAACTACTCTCAAACCTCTAACAGAACGGCCAAATCTGATAAGGGGCCTTCTCCAGAAATGAATTGGCGCTGTTTATTTTAAAGCAAAAAAGGTGACCTCGAGCTTGAACATTTTGCTGGTGCGGTTACAAGAAATGCACAGAGAGCAAAAAGTTAATTTTATTCCTTTTATCCACAAATTGGTTACAGGAGTGCATTGTGTTGTAGCTAAACTTTAACAAAACCTATGTGCTTGGAAATTAATCACAAAACTATATTTGTTTGCAAATAAAATGGGTACAAACACTTCTGTTTACTCAGTAACTCCAAGCAAATCTTTGATATCACCATAAAAGGTAAATTCAGATTGTTTCCTTTCAGGTTTAGTTTCAGTTTAACGCTTATACGTCTACTTACACGCAAAACGTCTGCATGCAGAACTCTGAGATGGTATTTTCAATGTTTAATGCACCAACAGATAAATTGTAAAACTTCTGGCGGACGTTAATGACACCTGCTGAAGCTCTGCATTTTCAGCAGCAGCGTGTGCAGTACCTGTGATCCCGCAGATGATCCCGTCTTCGAAAAGCTCTTTTGCAGATGTCGCAAGAGTAAGGGCGTTCGTTGGTGTGCGTTCTTATGTGGATCATGAGGTTGTACGATTTGCTGAATGCCCCAAGATAATACTCACAAACGTGCCTCTTTTTGGATCTGTAAAGTAGCTTTTCATCTGATTTTCCACCATTGTCAAGAAATTGAAGAATCTTGACAGTGCTGGGATTTGGGTCACAGAGATTCAGAAAGACCCTTCCAGAATGCCTGTCACTATTTGCTGTTCTGGTAATATCTGCAAGAACTTTTTGTTGTTGACCCGGTATTTCGCCGTGACATAAACCATACTCGCGAGCATTCTCTGTGCCATAGCTCAGAGTCGGCTTTGCTCTGTCACTTTCCGTTCCTGTAGCAGACACTTTGTGACAGGATTAAACCAAGCTTGATCGTCAGTGAATTGTGAATGAAAAAAAGGTTGTGCACATGACGCCTGATTTCACTCATACTTCCGTTTCAACTTATTTTGTATCTGTCAATGTTATTTCGTTTGAAATTTTGAAAAACTACAAAGTCGGCTGAGAAATTGTCCGGCTATGCTGCACAACGGCTGTATTGCGTGCGTCTTATCAAAGTACCTTTACCGAAAAATCACTTTTAAGTTGCCTGGACCTAAAGGGATGTTACTGTTTTCAAGCTTTGCGCCTAAGGTCTGAACTGCTGTTGCGTTCACCAACACGCAAATAGAACTTGAAACAGAAATATTTTACTTTCAACAAAATGGCTTTGCAAGCACCGAGGGGGATGTCAAGAGTTGTCTCATAATCTTTCTATTGATGGTAAATACGCGAAAAAGTTTTGAAATCCTTAAACGAAATGGTAGTCTACATTAAGTCAAATGATTGAGATGGTACTAGCGAAACACTCAGCTGGAATTGAAATTAGAATGAAAACTAGACGTTATTTCAAGAGAGACCTGAACCACTGATGCGAATCTTTCGCTTTTGAATTACGATTATTTTCAGCTTTTCAACCAGTGATTATTCTAAACTCTTCTATTTGAAATGAAGGTGCGGTCATTAAACTTAAAAGTTTCTGGTGTGCTTCTGTAAAATGAATTGTGTGTAATTTTTATATGTGATACTTTTTGAAAAGATTTTTAGGGAATCTTGCGCTTCACTGCCGTCAACAAATCAAGTAAGTAAATCATGCAACGCAATTTTTGAATTTTAGCAAATATTTAATTTGTAGTGGTCACCTACATATTTTTAAGTTGTCAAATTTTTAGTGAGAAACGATGGATGCACGACCATTGAGCAAACACCTGCGCATATTCGCGTTCATGTAGTAGAAATTGGATTTAGTTTTTGAATACCTGTGGGAGTTTGCTGAAAAATTGATTACTAGTTCAACTGTCCCTCAAAAACCCTCGATGAATCATTTCAATGTGCAGGTTATAACAAAGTTCCCTCATACTTACTTGACTATGCAAATCAACAACGAACGCCCGGGCAGCATGCCTTGACAATGACATTGTTGTTTAAACGATCCGGTGGCAGGATAAATCGGCGGCAACATGATTCGGTGGCATGGAAGTTTATTGTTGGACAAGATTGACGATATGGCGTTTTTGCAACTGCAGATCGTTTGTTTACTTGCTTTTCTGGTGCAACCAACTCGGATCGGGGAAGAATTACGACATTGCATTTGATCTAAAAAACTTTCAGACAAAAGCAACTTTTGTGAAATTTACTCTGTGGGTAAAGTAATTTTATATTATATTTGCAGAGAATAATGAAAACGATTACGCCAAAAATGTTTCTCATGTCACTAAAATTTTTTCAGATTAACTAATGCCACAAATTTACTTCGATTGGTTGTCGAGAAAACAAACCCGAATTTTCAAATTTATTCTTGGTACGTAAGACGAGCATAATTTACACTCCTTGCCTAACACATCATTTTACTGTAAATCTCGTAGGATATAGGCGCTACTAACAATGAGTCTTTTTGCGTAAAAAGTACCGTTACATATGCTTGTGATAGCACGCACACAACAGTCACTCAGCATGAGTAATAAACTTTAACAAATCGTTTCTGTTTTACCGCATGCCTACGATTTTGCTAATGGTGTGATTGACGCGACGTCATGGTTTCTGTTTAGTTTGTAAAGACAGTCAAAAATAATATTTATAAGTTATAACCTGTTACCTGTAGGAAGCATTTAAACATCTGTAAGAAGCATTCAAATTACCTTAAGAAGCATTCAATCAGCAAGAGCGTTTTGATGCAAGTGAAGCATTTTGCTTATACGCCAAGTTAAAAATCTTTATTTAGGCAAATTACTAGTGCGCTTCTCAGTAATTTTCTGAGAGAACAACGTTTAGTATCTGACGAGCAGAGGTCATATGGGTGGCATTCGCTTTGTGGAATGCTAAATCACCAACGGTATTAAATATCGCGACAGACGGTGCCTTGTGAGAAAAACCTTTGACTAAAGGATTAAGTGTGCTTTCTACTTTGCTCTCGACGTTATTGGTGTTCAAGTTCATGTCTTCGGCGTACGTGACCAGTCGAGACGGAATGCCTCCGCTCTATCGGGAGAGTGAAAACGCACTTCAAGCGCGCTGCATGCTTTGTTCGAGGCTGCGGCAGCAGTTCCAAAAAATTGAAAACAGCCGAAGTCGGGTCAACACTTATGTGAGTTCGTTTAAATTGAATAATGAGCGTTTGCTCTTCATGTAATAAACCAGGCTGTAGCACTCCTCTGGAGAAGCAGCCGGTGCTTTGGTATAATCCTTAAATTAAATTTCAATGTTTGACAAGAATGGGAGTGGTAGCGCCGCCAGGTTGCAAACTTCTGGCAATTTCGTGATTAATTTAAAACCTTTACCATTACTCTAATCAAAAACAGCAAAAAACAGAAATTAGTTAATTTTTAAAATACGGTGTTCATTGCAAAAGATTTCGTAATCGCAAAATGTATTTGCAGATATAACATTGACTTGAAGTGGGAAATGCTGCAAACTTTTTCGCACATTGTGCTTGGATATGGATGCACACTTAATAAAAGCAAAATTTCTACGGTTTCGGGTTGTACCTTGGCTTGTGCATTGTAAGTCCAAGCAACATCTTTATCGGAAACTGTGAATTATCTGGACATAGTCATTGGTCGAACATGTTATTATTCTTGCAAAATCAGAAAAAAAACTCGACATACCTGCACGCGTTTTGATCTTACACGAGATACACGACGATTTGGCCATTGAGAACCACAGGTCTTGAACATTTAAACAATGCGGAATGCCGGAACAAGTATCGGCGTATAACAGACCAGCAAAATAAATACAAGCCTCTGATATGCGAACCTTTCACTCACTTAACGTCACTCACTTAACCTTTCACTTTCACTCACTTAACCTTTCACTCACTTAAAGGATCTCCCGGTGGAACTCCACTGTTTTCAAGGAACAAAGTTGTTTGGGCCATGACCAAACAGGCGGAAGGCGTAATCCTGCGTTTTGGGCGTAACGATGCAGTCTGTAAATGACGTGAGGACGTGATAAATCATCCTTAGTGTAAATACGCAACAACAAAATTTCGTAATTTTTACCTTGAGGAGCCACAGTGGTGCATCGAGATCACATTGGTGGCGATGTATCACGAAGCAGCAGCTGTAAATAAACTTTTGTGAAGGTTTTGTGAAGATGTATACTGCTGGACAAACGCTTACGACTTTTATTGAATTAAGGTATCGAATGTCCAGACCAAATGGGTACCCACATACCGATGACAATTTTCATTCTTGTAGATGCAATGCAAGCTTCGATACTTATACGCAGTCGTTTAATACCAGATTGTGTGTTCCTGAATATCTTTAACGGTTTTAATGTCAAATGTGTCAATGGTCATAGCTCAGCGCCGGTATTATTACTCAGAGAACAAGTCTCGCCTGCCGGAAATTAACAGATTTTGTATGCGTTTTGACAGTTAATATAGCTATCCAAATGAAAGTTTAGCATTTAAAAGGTCTTTCTTGGCCTCGAGCACTCAGAGTTTCTTGAGTCTAGAAACTCGGCAAACTAAACAACGTACTAACATTCATTCCTTCACATCATGTCTTTCTATTACATGGGTTTCAAAAGATCTAACAAATCTGATAACAAAGACACCAGTTTTCTTTGCCACGCCTCTCACTTTCTCTTGACATAGGTGTATTCTTGTGCAACATCCACTCACAAATTAAAACAAGATGGTTACAATTGCAATAGAAAGAATCAAACATATTGAAAAAAGAGGATCAGAATTTTTGTGCGGCAAAATTAGTGTCAGTTTTCATAATGTTTTAAAGTGCTGATGCATTTAATTTGTCTTTGCAAATTTTGTAATGCTCATAAAAAACTCGGGGATACAACTGATCAAAAAACCTTTGGCACTGCTTCTTACGTTTTTCTGGCTGGCATGGCCTCCCATATTTTTCTGGTATCCGCTCACGTTATTATCAACGTTGCAACTGAAGCCTACAGGCCAGCTAGCTTTGTATGTATAGCTCAATATATCTACAAGCCTCTATGCATGCATTTGTGAAGCAGTTACAATTTATTCAGATTGCTTTAAGGGTGAAACAGTTTTTTTTTTCAGGAGGGTCATGGTTGCTGGGCACTTCAGCACAATTACAGGTCAGGCAACCACTGGCATTTGTATTCTCACTAGAGCAGGGTCTCAAACTCAAATTGCACCATGAGGACTTATGAAGTAACCCGAGGGCCGCATTATGACGCTGACGCAACGATGGCGGCACTTGAACCTTACTAGGACAGCTTTTACAACTTACTTGCTGAGAAACGTATCGTGAGTTCTAGGCAAATCATTCTCTACGTTCGTTTAAAAAGGAAAAAAATGACTCGCTGGCCGAGATCTTATAAACAAACACCGGTTAGTAAACTGAATAACTTAATTAATTGAAAATTCCCGAAAAGGACCGCGGGCCGCACAAAATGTCCTCACGGGCCAGGTGTTTGAGACCCTGCACTAGACTTACTAATGCTTTCTCATAAAATCTCAACGCTCATTGAACTGAATCAACCTAGATGCGAGCAGTCAATGCAAAAAATGAACTAAACAAAGCCAGTTTACCCAAAGTACAGGTTTAGACGTTTCTGATTTTCTTTTTTAACCATCAGCTGATATATAGTTCGTTGTCTATGAGCAAACGTAAGTCTAGTTTTAACGGCTGTTCTTGAGTTGCCACGGTCCGGGTTAACAACTGTTAGGTAACTTTTACAGCAGAGACCGTTCATCTATACCTGCGGCGACATTATCTCGTCAACACATTGGCCATCCTTTGGCTTAGGTCTATTTGGCAGCTACAGATGCATTCCGCCTTTTGCTTCAAATTTCAACACTTAAATCAACTATTGTTGGGTTTCAGATGCAAAACCAATGAAAACCTGCGTCATTATTGAAAAAAGCAATATGCAAATATTGTTGTCACGACTTTTTTGCATTTAGCTGTGGTTGCTGAAAGTGCTGCAGTTTTGCCAACAATCTGGAAAAGCATGACATCTATTGTACTTCTGTACTTCGGCGCATTGGCAAAAATCTACAGTTTCTATTGATATCTGCTTTAAATAACCTTTAGAAACCAGGGTTCGGGATCGGTCGCTCTGACTAAACAAGAGGGGCGATAAGCGATTTCGTTTAAGGAAAATATTTTGTCATTCACCGGGCTCATTACAAACATGCATGCTGTTCATTATTCTTACAAAATTACCGCAGTGGAAAAAAACTTGCCTGAAAAACTTACTTCATCTCTTGTTGGATGAAAAAGCTGGGAAGACTGCGGTGTGCTGAATTCTGATTTGAAATTATATAACTAGAATGAAGACTTCATGTGACACGGCGTAAATCACATCGAAGCAGGTAGAAATTGTTAGATAGCTTTGGTTATGCAGTTGGTTTTTGGAAATAGTTGTTAGATTATGATAAAAATGCGTTCATTGTGGATGGGGAAGAGCCTAGATTTTTATGAACTGGCCATATTTGCAAATACACCATCAAAATTCACAGATGACACGGCAAACGAAGGAAGTTACGAAACTCGAAGATTTTTACTCTTTTCTTTCCGATTTCTGTGAGACTACGGTCTCATGCTGCGTCGGTGAAACCAAAACTTGTCATTTGATTGTTTGATTGGGAAGTTAATCGAAAAGAAAGCTTTGTCAGAACAAGATAACAAATGTTTTCTCTTATTGCGTTTTAACCCTGTGTTGTCCACAGGTGTATGCAAGAGTTTGAATTAACTACAAAGTCAGAGAAACAAAGTTATGCAAATTTACTAGTTGCAGTATGTGAGCGCTCAAACATTGAAGTATTTTCTCCTTGTCGCGCTGATGAGACAATTTTCACCAAACAATACAGCATTCCCCTTTTGTTTCTCATCACTCGTCGCGGGGGCGCATTTGCTTTGTGATCATTATACCATAATATGCTGTTTTTTTGACCACATCCCTGAATAAAGTATTGAGAATCATGTGTTTCTTTATGTGTAAAAAACGGGCCTGAAATGCTCTTTGCCAATTTGAAAGATTTTGTTTGCCGTTTTATTCGCGTTTTTGGCTTTTCATTTCATGCAAAAACTGACCAAACAATGATTAACACATTTTTGCCACTTAATCAAAAGTCAAATATTTTTAGTGTCACGATGAGTTTGATATCTTTTACTTTTGTGAATCTCATGTTGATGGTCATGAGAATATGGGTTTTTTCATGCAGCTTCTTTATCTGATGCAAAATCTCTCACGGTATATAAGCTAGCAGGAGTCATTTTTTGAAGAAGCCACTCCAAAAACATTTTACGTTTCTGAGGTATTAATGTGCTTTGATGCGATTTAAAATTACCCTGTCCTCGTTATATTGAGGCAAACAAACACATCAAATAGATTTCAAAAAACATGAAGCGGTACATTTAATAAATGCAACTATGAAGTTTCATCTTCATTTGCTCTTACCAAACATTTAGCGTTCCGAGCTCTAGGACAATATTTTGTTCTTTACGCCTATATCAGTGACGGGCAATTCATGGCCTTCAAAGCCAGTGGCTGCACTAATCCTGCAACAAAACCGGGCAAAATCTTTGTAATACGGGATGAATTCGTTATAAGATATGATACTTTTTTAATCGTTCGGAAATATATTTAGAAGATTTTACTGCCACTAGCTTTTTATTCAACGCAAATAACTACAATAGTGTCAAAACTGAGTGAAACTTGAGAACGTCATAAAGTTGAAAGACTTTTTTCATACAGTAGATTTTCCAGTACTTTGTCTACAGACGTAGCAAGATGCACTCTGCGCCTGCACTCTGCATTCATGTGTAGAACTACAGCGACATCTAGTAGAGCATGCATTTGACTGAAAACAGGGACAAAACTTGCAGAGACAGATAGGTTTCATCAACAACAAGTATAGTTTTCTAAAATACCCATCTGTATTTTCTGAGGGGTTCTGGATGTTTTTAGTTATTAATCAATATTATCAGACAATCAAGAAGTTCTATTATGAGGCAAGTAATTCGAAATGACTAGTTTTTCTGAACCCAAAGCGTGACTGTGACGCAACGACGGTAAAACCAAGCGTAATTGATTGATTCATTCGTTCATTTTCACACCTGCTCTTTCTCTAGGAGGATAGCAACCCCAAGAGGTCTCGAAATACCTCACAGCGTTCAGCTATCTCTGACAGGTACCACATCAACACAGGACCAAGCAAAATCTGAGACGCAATCACACCACCTCGTCCTTTGTCGACCTCTGGGCTGCTTTCACGTGAGTGTGGCCAACATGACTCGCATTGCCATTCTTTCTTGGGGTATTCTGTTCACTTGGCCACACCATCGCAGCTGGGATGTTTGGATTCGGAGAAGTGGGTCGACATTCAAGGTTTTACGAGTTTCACTGCTGCCCACTTTGTCACGAAGTGTCACGCCGTGAGATCCTCGCAAAAATCCAATCTCTGCTGCTTGTACTTGAGATAGCAGTCTTCCAGTCGTTAAACAAGATTCATGAGCACAGGTGAAAATGGAGCAAAGACCGATAAACTAACAGCTTTGCGGTGGTTGAATGTACCCGTTTTGTGACCACGAAACGATAAAGTACGCTTAAAGCATACGATAAAGCACGTTTAAGGCAAACAATACTCTGTTTGCTTTGCCAATCCGTGTATCAATGTCTTTGAACGCCATCGCGAGATACTTAAATTTCGGGACCTGTTGCAGTGTATTACTTCTTACTTTTAGCAATCACTGACATCAGAGGCGAATTTTCGTTTTCGGGGCCCTAGGCTATTTTAAATTGGGGGGCCCTTCTGGAAAGGTTGCGGCGTCTGATGTCATAGAAATTAGGACTACGCGTGCTCGTTACATTCGTTGAACAAGTTGTTCCAATTCATAAACATAATACTTTATCCTGAATTCCCTCGATACCAGGAACAAAATCAGTCACAATGAAACCAAAGAAAAAGGCAGCCTTGAAGCTATCTGACCACACTCACATTACACATTCATTGAGTACCTCACTGGCCTCGTGTGATCTGAAAAATTTATTCAGGCGTTTTGTTCCACACATTATACGTAACAATAACCATTTCTCAACACCATAAAAAGAGAATGCTCATCTTCATTCACTTCAAATGTTCGCGCTCATTCTTCTGTAGAGATCTTTTGTTAGCGGCATAGCAAAAAAACGTGCGTTGAGCCAAAACAAGAATACAAAAATAATTGCTTACAAGAAATTGGAATTTGTGCCTTAGTCACAAACTTTTGGGGCCCGAAGCTTAAATTGTTTTAGCCTAGTGGTAAATCCTCGCCCGACTGACATGAGTTTCTGGAAAGACATAATACTTAGGTCTTTTTAGGGCTAAATTTCTTTGCAGCTTGATTGCACGCAGCTGAAAACCGATCACGTGCA
>Ga0210059_1013405_pt1 | contig 12265 bp, 6 predicted proteins | sample Ectturendosymbi2_FD_188042 | JGI IMG/M metagenome (GOLD analysis project Ga0210059, IMG submission 188042) | Ecteinascidia turbinata endosymbiont from Florida, USA - Sample 2 (SPAdes) (version 2) | ecosystem: Host-associated > Tunicates > Ascidians > Unclassified | place: Key West, Florida...
ACGGTTGCCATGTCCTTGCTCAGCACCCCTTCCACTGCCTGCCAGTCTCCAACAGCATGAATGATTGCTAGGTCGTCAGCATATGCATACTTTCTGGAGACGGTGGTTGGCACGTCAGAGCAGGGTTGCCAGATGAAAATTCCAATAAAAAGCCAAACAGTGCTGTAAACAAGCCAGAAAAAGGTCAAACCGATTGTTTATTAAAGGCCAGAAAAAGGCCAATTTTCTTTGTGTGGTATTGTTATTCCTTTGTCACATAGAAACAACTAAATCACAAGAACATCATTACAATTTTCCTCGAATTTTGGATTTAGTCTTACTTGACATTGCAATGGAGTTCATTACTGATGCTTCTCTGACTTTTCATGAATTTTAAGATTGCACACTTTGGTGGTTGCAATGGTGCCACAGTTTGCATACTGATTCATTGGCAGCTTTCTGCGCCCATACGAAAGTCATCTCCAATTCATTCTTGTACTTGCATCCAGAATGATAAGAGCACTTCCTCAACGTCATGATCGCATTTCTATCGCGGGGACGCAGACCATGTCTGCCAGCGCTGAGCCTGCTTTGTGTTTGCAACACACGAAATAAATTTATTGCGTAATCACTGGAAATATGTGCACTGCGTAAAGACTCTGCACAGTGTACACATTTCCAATAACGTAAAAATTTATTTCGAATCTTGCATACCTCAAATCTTACTCGCATCAGAACGCGGGCGTCGGTCTAATACAGCAGGGGTGGCCAACAAGTCGTTTGCGATCGACCGGCCGATCGCCGAGTGTCAGCTGGTTGATCGCGCCTTGTTTTGCATCTGGAAAGAACACTTTTCAATCAATATTGCACAAAACACAAAAAAATTATCCATCAATTGGTTGGTCATGTATAGTCTTTAGTGCCTCTTGCGATGGCTGACCATAGGCTAGCACTGCAGATGCCGCGAAGGTATCGTAGTATGTTTTCCTATTACTGTATTGCGTGACAATCATGAATTAGGCGTAACAGACAGTTTGCCTTCTATATCTGTGCATCACTTACTAAGGCGATGGTACACTGTATTTGCACGTGCGATACTCAACTTCAGAATTTTGTATTTGTGATTTCATTACCGACTGGTCAATCGCGAGTTACCAAGAAATTTTTTTAGACGATTCCAGACGAAGACAAGTTGGCGGCCACCCATGTAATATAGCATTTATAAGAAAAATTTTCAAATATGTTGCCAAAAAAATGGAATAGTAATATTTTCCTTCAGGTGGAAAACTTTTTCAGCGTAAAAAGGCCAAAAAAGAGTCAAAAACCCAAAGGAATTTTTTAAGGCCAACCAACTCGAGATTACGCAATAAAGGCCAAACAAAATTTTTTAGGCCAAAATTTATAATTTTTTTAACTTGAAACAAGGCCAGGTTCCTGAAATTTGGCCTAAAAAAGACCACCTTGGCAACCCTGGGTCAGAGATTTATATGTTGAAGAGAAGGAACGCCAGGGCAGATCCCTGTGGAACGCCGTTCTTGAGGCGTCGTAACCTGCTCCTTTTACCGTTTCCGGTGGTAAGGGTAAAGCTGCGATTGCCAACCATTTCCATGATCATGTGGACCCTGTGTCTATCAAGCAGCAACCGCAGCAGCTTGTAGGCAAGGCCGCGGTGCCATACAATGTCGCGGGCTGCTGTGAGGTCGACAAAATCAGCTCCTACCCCGTAGAGATTCAATGCTACGCTGCGCTGTCCCCGTTGACGGAGTGAGGTGTTGCACAATTGCATTGTTAAATCATAATTCCTTGAGCTACTGGAGCACGCTCCTGTGTTTTTTTGTCTTTCGTTTATTAATAGTATTAAAACTCGTCCTAACACTATTCACTAGCTTACCTTTTCGGACAGTATGACCCAACTGACTGAATATTTTTCGGTCATTTACAAAAAAATTTGGTCCATGACTGAAAGAAAACTAGGCACGCTCAGTGCGCTTGTCAGATACCAGCAAGTTGTTTCTAACGCACAAATGTTGTTATAGCTTTTCACAAGCTACATTATGGTTCACTCAGGGGCATCAGGCCCGACAAAAACTCATCCACTTATAGGGTTGCCAGATAACTTGAAATTTTTTCAAGGACATTTTGTTTTTCAAATTGATACGATGGGCTACTTTCACCCTTTCAGCAAGCTTTCACGTATGAGCAAGTCAGGCTAAGCTAAATATGTACGAAATTGAAACTAAACAAAATGACACAACCGTTCTTGAATATTTTACTTTTTACCAAACGACTTTCAAAGATGGAACAAATCTAGATATTATTCTGTTCATTTACATTGTTTATTCTTGATTCTTGAATGTTAAATGTAATCAATAGTTAAAAAATGACCAATTCAAAAATTATTCAAGAATTTTCAAGGACACCGGAAAATACTCAAGGATAACAAGATGTTTTTCAAGAATCAAGCACAAAACGAGTTTTGATAGGAAATTCAAGGACAGTTCTTGGCGCTCAAGGACATCTGGCAACCTTATCCACTTGCCTTGGTGTTGCAAAACTAAGATGCAGACGTACTACGGACTAAGGGACTGCATTTGTAGCACACCTGAAACTGGTTTTTCACTTTGCAGGCTTCTAAAATCTTGCGTCTGTTATACGTTTTCCATATTTGTTGCATTCCTATTTTCATTTCACCACTGCTTTTCCTTTCAAAACTGCCACCAGGCATTAAAAATGAACTTGTAACAAAAACAGACCAATGTTGCACAGCCCACCGGCAAGTCCAGAACTGTGCTAACGAAACAGACCGCGCAACGCGTTTGTTTTTCTGAGCAGTTCTCACGCGGGAAAGAAATAAGGGAACAGGAGTATTATTACGACACAATGGCAATGTTGATTCTAATCAGTAATAGGCTGGATCAAAGTCCGTCATGTAAATCCTGAAGTTCAACGAAGTGGAAAGCATTGTTCAGTTTAGAGTATTTTTGCCTAGGTTTCTACTTCGATAGGCACCACAAAGTGGTGCATTTTTATCAGAGGGGCACCACAGCCGTTTGGGGGAGCAGTTGCCCCGGTGGTAAGGGTAAAGATGCGATTGCACAAAATACATAAAAATTATGGGGGGGGGGAAGTGGTGATTTTGCTTATCTTCTTCAGGTTCTGGCGATGCAACGCAAATGGACGTATACAAAAAAGAAAATGTTCAATGTTATGGCAACAGTTGCATACAGTGTTTTCTTTGTAAGCAAACTTTGCACTGAGCAAATGTTTGTTGCAGTGAGCATGGATATTTTAAGACTGAGTTAGCAGAGTTCTAAATGAATAATAAACTTTGTGAATTTTTAGAATAAGTGTTAAATCTTGTGAAAATACAAACAAACTACACATTTAATTCAAATAGCGTCTCCTTGTTATAATGCTTTTCCAATGATTTGGAATGTTGCAAATGCGCGAGATGAGATTTCACTGCGCAATAGGTCTGGTGGTACTGTGCATTTGCGCATCTTTAGACAGGGGCGTAACGAGGGGGGGAAAGGGAGGCACAATTCCCCCGACGAAGAATCATTATGGGGGCGCGGAATCACTGCGGGGGCGCCGAAAAGTCACAGCAATGTCACAAGTACTTTCTTCAATACAGTGTATTTGCTTCCGAAAGACGTCCGGTTCGAACATGGGGGCGCCAACTCACTTCTTAGCCACGGGCGCCATCCAACTTCGTTACGCCCCTGCCTTTAGACAGAGCATTTTTTGCAAAGGATGCGCTTTGTTGGCAGCAATGCTTCTTTTTCAATCACGTTTTTTTACACTAAGTATAAACCAGGGATGAACAGACTTGTTCAATAGAAGAGTCATTTGCAGAAAACCAAAAGCACCAGCAAGCTGCAAAACCAGTTTGTAGTGTCAATACAAATAGTGTCAATACTATTGCGGTAAAGAATGCAAGTTTTACATTAATTGATGAACACTAATTGTCAGTATTAAGTTTGTGTTTGATTTTCTAGTCGCCTACAATCTGGAAAGTACGTTATTAAAGCTTTGCAAATTAATTCTTCCAAGTTTTCGTTTATCAGGGTTGAACTATGGTTTGATATTACGAATTTTATTACAGAGAAAAAAATCAACAGTAACATGTTGTGCTATACACGCAAATGAGTTATACACTGGTATTTTAAATTCTGTTTATTTACTTTCTGGAACCTGTCGCAAAAATTAAAAGTGTAGAACGGCATTGACTAAAGTTTTTTTGAGCCAGATTTTCTTGCATTTCGGTCAGTTTAATTTCTACAGCAGACGAGTTTGTAGCAAACCGTTAGCGAACTGGACAGCCATCACCGATACATTAACATTGAATGGATTTACAAGGAATGCAAAGCATGGTTTTGACTCTTGAAAATTGTCGAAGATGGCTTGGAACTCCTCCAATAGTCTTACAATTTATTATAGTATTCTTCCATTTTGTGGTCTGCAATTGCCTCTTTGCGAAAAACATTCGTTCTCATTAGGAGCCTAACTTGCGATTTAGGTTCACTGTCGTTGTTATCTAATCGTGCAGGCTCTCTGGTGACCAGTGTTCCCTTTCAGGTGCGGAACTGCGTAAATGCGCAGAACCACCAGAGCGAATGAAACGTTTCACTGGTTGTTTGTGTCTAGGTCCACATGGCGGTGAAATTGCATGCGCACTAAAACAAACATTTGCTCAATGTAAAATTTTCTTGCAGGGGCACCCACTGCTGGTGACTAACTTCACGTACTTGTGTAAAGACATTGATAAATGAAACAAACGTTAAGTATGAGGCAACAACTGTCTAACAATTTGAGACATTGCTATTCATCTAGAAGAGCCACAAAAATATGTCGGCGCCTGCAGTTCGCCCACCATTGGTATATAAACCTACGTGGCTTATGGCTATCAACAGTCACTGTCTCGCTACATTACCTACCAAGATGTCTGCGTTCGGAAATTACATGCGGCAAAACGCTTCCTTCAGTGACTTGAAGTGCATCTTCGAAGATTTGATCCCATGTTATTGTTACGCAACAAAGGCCAATGGTAGAACAAGTCTCTAGCTAGTTTCGCAACCTGCCTCTGCAGGCAAAGAAGCGAATTTAGTGAACGGCAAGCTCATAACTGCATGTTAGCAAAACAGTGAACCTGACTCTTGTGTAGTGTGAGTGTCATATCGGCAAAAACTGTCACTGCAAGAATTAACCCAACTGATAGGAATTGAACTGCTGATTTCACGTTTTCCAGAAATTTTTCCTTCTTTGTCCCAATTTCCAGGGGAAGGGCAAATGCCCGTTTTGCCCCCCCTGCGGACGTCCATGGAGTTGGTATAACACTAGCTAGCGTGACATTTCGCCTGCCTATATAATAATTTCAATAAACAAATGTAATCAGTTCCTTATGTGCAGAAATGTCACGACCGAAATATCCTGTGACCGAAACGGTCAGACACATATGTCCTGTGACCGAAACGGCAAGACACAAATGTCCTGTGATCGAAACGGCCAGACACAAATGTCCTGTGACTGAAGCAGCTCAGACCGAAACGGCCCAGACCGAACTGGCCCAGACCGAAAAAACCTGTTCCGGAACGAAAGTACCTCTCCGGCCTCGTGCTATCTGAAAAATGGATTCAAACGTTTTGTCCCACACATTATACGTAACAATAACCAATTTCCAACGCCACAAACAGAGTGCTCATCGTCATACGCTTCAATCCATCGAGCTCATTCTTCTATACAGATCTGTTCTAGAGACGTAGTGAAAAAAACGGCGTTCCTTGAACCAAAACAAAAATACTGCATCAATATAATTGCTTACAAAAATGCTGGAAATTGTCCTTCCTTCCAAGAGTTTGAAGCCCCCCAAAATCGCGGGCTCTAGGCTGAGCCTTTTTAGCCTAATGGCAAATCCGCGCCGGTCTGGGCCACCTTTAGCTGACATTTTGATATTTATTGTTCTTTTGGTTTTCAGTAGGTTGTTGTTTTTTTGAGTCTTTCGGGGTGTTTTCGTTTTTAAATACTATCATTTCTTTATTTTTTTTCTGAGTGTTGGCTAGTGGTCTCTTTACGCTGGCCAATGGACCCCTTTCAGCTACGTATTGCCCCTATGGACCAAACTCCTAGCTACGCCACTGGTTGTTACCACAAAAGATCTGATGCTTAGGAAAAATTTGAGCTGTGATGGTTTGACAAACTACATGTTGAAATTGATTTGATGTGGTTTTGAAGGTAGTTATGATTATATTTTATTTGTGGGATATTTAAAGAAATACTGACTACTTTTGCAAGATTCTAAGTGCAACTGTGCAACCACGTTGAGTGTATTAGTTATAATTCTGAAGTTTTGAATTTCTGCTACCTGTTTTATATAAACTAGGAAATATCTAAGGCCAGTGACGCTCCGTTAGAAGTTCTAGGTTAGTAAATTTAGTGACCTGAATTTCGACAATCATGTCTAAGAAACAAATCTTTGTCTTTGAAGTTAGATAACTGCAAGTAAAGCGTTACGTCGCAGAAGCAGTATCTATTTAATTTTTTGTCAAATTTTCAGGGAACTATATCCAAATGAATATTTCAAGATTTTGCAATTTTATATTTGTCTAGTAGTTTCGTATAAATCGTTTCCCTTCAGCTTTTTATATGCATTCTTCTGGCGGTCCTTCTCGTTCATGCATACGTGAATCCGCCCACACTCAGTGACGTAACTCGAGAGGCGGAAATTTATCTGAAGGGGACCAACTGACTACCGTCCGATATCCAACACTCAGAATAAAGTTGAGATATGTTAGTGAATCGGGTTGCGAATGTCTATACAAAAAAAACGAATCACCGGAATACATTCCGGAAATCGCAAAAAAACACCAACCTTACTGAAAGAATACTAAATACCATAATATAAGTTAAGTGGGGGCCATTTTTTATATTTAGCTTGCCAGGGGTGCGATTCGCACCCCTGACCCCCGTCCCGTCAATTACGCCGCAGCAGTCAGTTCTTTATGACGTTCTGCAACTCAAAATGCCGTGAGTTAATGCTCCAGAACCCACTGCAGCTCGCACCAGCCTTTTTATGACCTTGTCGTTTCTATTCACATGACTAAAGATAGTACTGAAAGATGTATTACGCAGTTGGCAGAATAGATTAGGTCAATATTTCTCACAAATCTTTTGTGACAAAGAAACCAGTAAATGTTATTGCTTGTGTAGAACTTGACTCTTAAAATAAGCTATAGCTTCTTCAATCTCCATTATATTCTACACTATGCAGTGGTGTATGATCTATTGACTGTGTGAACCACTATTTCGTAGAAAAATCAATAGTCTACAGGGCGATTGTCACAAGACATGACGAGAGAGGTGAACAAAAGGGTATGCTGCATTTTCAAAAGGGTGTGAAAAACCCGTGCTTTAGAAAACAAGGTGCAACTCTGGCCACTTTTATGCTGTGTTACCAGAAGATTTGTGCCCAAAAATTCTGTCAATCAAATTCATGCAGGTTTTGCAGATGATCAGAGAACGTTTTGCCTAAATTTTGGCATTTTCTTTCACTATTTGCTACACTTAGAATCTATTGCCGGAATTTGGAATACCGCAGTGCAACAGTTTTGAATCGACATGTTCAATGGTGACTGGAATTTCAATGCGGGAATGGCGTCACGTGAAACGATTAGATTTTCAACTCAGCGATAGTTAAAGATTTCCAAGTTTCAGAACTTAGTTTCACTTACTTGGATTCACACATGTCCTGCCACAACTCCCATCACAAAGACATTCTTCGTTGTAGCCACAATCACTGTTTTGTATGCATTCGGAACTGCAATTTAAATGATACTGACCAATTGAGGAGGGATCTCGAGGTAAACAATCGCCTGGTATTAAAAAATAAGGAAGTGAAGAAAAAGTAATGCTGAACTTTTTGTTCAAAATCAAGTTTTGAAAGCTTGTAATGTTAGTTTTTTCAGTTTTTACAAAAAAAAATTAAGGATTAGTATGACAAATATCTGTGTACTTGAGGGAAAATAAAAACGTGTGTAATGCAAACAGTGTAATCCAAAGGAAAATGCTGGAGGCGAAAAACAAATGTGGCATCCTTAACAGAAACTTTTTAGATACACAATTAGAATACAAGTGACTCTATTGAAAAGCTTTTTCCTCTAAGTGTGTTTCTTAACCTTTACAAACCAGCCGAACACCCACGTTATTTGTCAAGCTTGTTTCGCACCCAATTTGTTGCACAGTGATAAGAAGAAACTAAAATAGCAACAAGAGAACAAAAATAGGTTACTGAAACAAAATCATCCAACAGCTTAAAAATAAAAATGCATTGCTTTTGTCAATATTTATTTTTTGTTTTTTTGGCGACAGTCTGGAAGATTCGTGGCTTTGTAGTGCAATACTCGTGTCATTTCCACAAGGAAGCCTGTTCTGTTTATGTTTTAACCTCCGCCAGTGTAGAAAGCGCATGCTCGTATAGAGGAGCCGTGTTACGCTAGCATAATCCATGCAACTGAAGACTGGTCTATTTTGACAAAGAGTTACTAATAAAATTAAACCCAAACCGTTTGCTGAAATTTTGTATTTCAAAGGTTCTTGGTCGAACACCTGCAACTGCTTTGTTGAACCCCAGTGGATCGCTCTATCCCAGGTTATGAACCACTGCTCTAAGGCACCATGTGTAGATACTGTACAATATACTGAGATGCTGATTTCAATTTAAGGCTTTGCAAAGACAATAAAATATGAAATTCCTTGTTAGTGACATTGATGCTCAATCAAGTACCGTTTCAGAAATACTTAGCAAAGCCATACAGTAAAAACATTTTTAGTAATTCTTGCTACAGCCCAAAGAGGTTTTTTTTCGACGCAAGCTTGCAAAGGTTAACACGAGATTAGATATTTAAAAAATGATTTTGCAATTTTAAATCTTTTCAAAACTTTTTTCTCAGTTCTACTTGATGATTTAGCGAGGTAAGCATAAACGTATTATCACAAAGGATAAGATAATTGTTTCATTGTAAGCTAGAAAATGGCTAATTAAACGCTGCCAGGAAAAACTTTTTTTCATGCACCTTGCAAAACTTCTTCAAACAGCAAACTGTAAAATGGGCGATCACAAAAAAATGAGCTCTGAAAATTGACCTAAAATTAAAATTTAGTTGAAATATCGCCCAAAGTAGAAGTTTATCTTATAAACTTTATTGTCTATGATGTTTTTCCAATTTGACGTTTCAGTTAAAAAATAAGCTTGCAATCTATGACCTTGAAAGATACTCTTGTCAGTAAACATACCACTTGCTTATTTTCGGTCTTAAGTAGAAAGTGGTTATTGGAGAGGATTGCCTTCACCGAATACATGTACACACTACACATTGGCTTCAAGATACCTATCTATAGCATTACATGTGGGCTTCCGTTTAATATTATATGGAGACGCTTGTTTCTCCTAGGAAAAGCTTTTAAACGACACAGTTAATCTGTTCAACGTCAAAAACAACTGCAAAAAAATTTTACTTGGAAACTACGAAAACCAAAACGCAACGAAAGGCATGGGAAACGCTCACATGGACAACATACAGTATTCCAGAGTGAAATGTCTACTTAAGAGTGTGTTAGAAAGCTAGTTGTCTGCAGGGAGACGTCAAGAAATCTAATTCATCACATATTTGAGGAGCAAAATAGGGGATGATAGGCATCAATTACCATTGGCGGACTTAAACATCTGTATACAATTAAAGTATTGCAACTATTTATTTGAAATCGTTTGGAGTAAGGATGTCTCTACGTACAGCTCGTATATTATCGTGCTGGATAGACTTTTGACAAACATTACCAGATATTACTAACAAGACGAGCTTTAGCTTTGCAGCAAGCTGTTTGAGAAATATCCTACTTGGTACTGCTTTCATCTTCTTGTAATGATTCAAGCTTGTTCTCATCAGTCAACAATATAATAGTTATGTCACAGCAGTGACCCACACAAGCGAATCATATCGCAATTTATTTGCGCAAGAAAACTACTTTCGTGTCCAACACATCTTCAAATCTGCGCAGCCAGTAAAAAAGTTACTAGCCAATTTAAACAATTTTAGATAAAACTCCGTACTGTTACTAAGAATAATTCGCCAGAGTATTAAGCCAAATAAGAGTTGATCTTCCTAGAATCCCTCAACCAGACCTGCTACTGTACTGTGATCTCCGAACGCGACGGCTATATTAGCACTTCTGATCGACAAGAAATCATCCGTGCTAGCGGTGTCTCGTCTCGGGCGAACATGTTGTGATAAACAGAGCGCATCAGGCGGCGAAAAGTCTAGAAGGGTTAAGATATGATTAAGTCTCGGCAGTAATTCAAAGTGGTACAATTCGGTAAAAACAATTAAATTGGTTAGAAATTGTTTGGTTTACATTCTTGCTTGAATGCAACCCTTCTAAACTTTTTCGCCTCCATTCAGTAATTTCTAAAAAAAACTGATTGTACAAGAAAAAAAAACATTTATATACCAAAAAAGGCCAGAAATGTTAATTTGCAGGAAGACATTGAATTGACACTACTGCAGTATAGAAGACTTAATTTGAAAGTTTAACCGGTCTTAGAACAGAACCAAATGCAACGAACACATACGTCAGCGAACAAACCGACTCATGCCTCACATAAATGTGGAAGAACAAATGCCACGATTGAAATTAAAACAGTGGCGTGGACGCCAAGCCAAGAGTCACGCCTAGAGCAAATGCACGTGATTAATTATACTCCAGAGATATAGATGCAGAGGTGAAACGATGATGAAAATACTGATTTACTTATGATTCCTCTTCCAAAATTTTCGTCTGCAGCGTCGACATTAACATTAAGATCACTTTTCCGTTACTAAAGACATTCTACTCACTAGTGCAGGCTTAGAAGTCCAACAGCTGTTTTGGTTGCTTCTTGAAAATATCGTTTTTAGCGAGTTTGTTTCTGTTTTAACAAGATTAACAAGCGAAAATAGTCGTACTAGTGATGCGGTAGAGTGTGGCAAATCCATAAATCTGGTAATGAAATCATAAAGTATTCCAAACTCTGATTTTTCTAAGCCGTGTTTGATGTTATGCAGATCATACCATAAATAAGTGTTGGATTTATTGGACAAGGACACATCCTTAAACTACTATCGATATAGCCTCCAACTTATCTTCGGGCACAAGATGGGAAAAATGTAGGGCCATATTTGCAATTGAACTTGGATCTTTTGTGAGATGTTGAGCTGCAATAAAATTTAAGCTCTCTCTTCTACAATAAATCCTTCCTCCAATCGAAATCGTATTTTAATTTGCATGCATAGGGCCAGTAGTGGTCTTAGTGAGTGTCCAGGGTGTGCAAGGGTGTGAAAAATAATGCCCCCATTTTAAATGTACACGCTTTGAGGGGGCCCCCATTTTTAGTTTACGCGCTTTAAAAAATTTCTGAGCTTTTGTTTATGATTGCATTTTTAGCGTGATTACATATTATTTACTAGAAAACTTAGTTTGGTTTGCTATATAATCTTGTGATATAGCAATATACAGTGCCCATCAAAGTAATATGTTAATATGTTGCTTTTTGACTGGGCCCCTTGTTAATATATTTCAACTCAAAACATTTGGGTTTTCAACCTGAAGTTGAAAAACTCCGCTGAATGATGACGTAAGACTACTATCTAGTCAAAAAGTAAGAGGTTTCAAATTAGGAATATAGAACCCAATGGGCTCAGTCTAAAAACTAAAATGCCCCCAACTAAGACGTTAAAGGCTCCTAATCAAAGGATAAGAAAGGTCTTTATTCTTTGGTCATGGCAAGCGCGCCAATATTTCTCATTCAACAAAAAGCTATGGGCGCTTATCAAAATTTAAGAGATTTCAAATTCAAATTAAAAATGCAGAACCCCTACTTTTATGAATCATTTTGTTATTAGTTGCAAGATTTACCTGGTGGCCTGTCATTCTTGCTTATAAACCTACTAAATACCCAGTTTACATATCCCTAAGCAAAATACCCTGCACAGAAAACAATTAGCCTACAACACACTTATTTTTCAGCACATACCAAAGATTTGTACAGTATATTTGTGATATTAACTTGTTTAAGTATTTACTGCAATACGTGAAGGGTTTGTAGCCTATTTAGGTCAAGCCAACAATGAAATCTGATAAAATTTGTGAGTCAATGCTGCAAATTTAATTCATTTCAGTCTCATCACAAAAATTACGTTTGTCTCGTTCTTTCTCAACTGATTTACTGTAGGCTAGATAGAAGGCATGTTTATCTGTA
>Ga0210059_1013406_pt1 | contig 12265 bp, 12 predicted proteins | sample Ectturendosymbi2_FD_188042 | JGI IMG/M metagenome (GOLD analysis project Ga0210059, IMG submission 188042) | Ecteinascidia turbinata endosymbiont from Florida, USA - Sample 2 (SPAdes) (version 2) | ecosystem: Host-associated > Tunicates > Ascidians > Unclassified | place: Key West, Florida...
GCACAATAGTTGATCAGTGTAAACAAAGAGGGGCGCTGTGTCATATAGGATTGGCGAAAGACCGTGGCGGTCATCTAGTCAACCAACCCCGTTTATCATTTTTTGACAAGTGTTGAGAAACAACAGCTGGAGATCAAATAAGCATAGTGAGCAGTGCTTCTGAGCTTGAGAAGTACAGTAACTTTGTTGTTGCTTTTATGGTGCAAAACTCTTTTGATACATTTAGTTGTAATTTCTTTCGACTTATCTTCGAACTGCTGAAAAATTTACTAATCGTGAAACGCTTGCAGCATAGGTTCCCAACCTTTCTGGAGCTGGCTTTTCCCCTTTCATAAAAATAAGCGACGTTCGCGCCCCTCGTTTCAAAAAAAGCGCAGAAATCACAAAAAAATTTTGCAGTATCTTCAATTTCAAAGTTACTACTCGCAACACATACTGACAGCATAAAAGAAAAAACTCAGTCGCACTGTTTAACTTTCACACCTTAGTTATCTAACTTTCACGTTAGATTGAACTGCCCCAGTAAGAAGCATATTTCAGGCGCTGGCCTGCCGCTAATTGCCGTCGCCAAAATTATTAAAAAAAATATTTATTGGCACATCTCATGCTATTTTTCAATGTCGGTGGATATTTTCAATAACTGCCATAAGCTGTAACCCAGTCATTAGGTGGGCCTATCAACAAGTTTTGGCGGTTGAAGTGAAGAATTTTGTAAAAATAACTCTTCTCAGTTTCAATACAACTGCTGTTTTTCTGCATGATGTAATGGTGCCGGAAAATGACGTTCTTGAAGCGGGGTAGTGCAGTTGGTGCATTTTCGTGGGTATCTTTGCGCTCAGATTGTAGGTTACAACTGCACGTAGAGTGAATAAGAGCCAGCCGATAGGCAACGTGGTTTTCGTGAAGTCGCCTTTGTTCAACGGTGCACTTCAAACATTGGCAGTCGTAGAAAAAGTTATTTCAACAAGAAAAGCTTAAAGGTGTTGCTTTCATTTTGATGAATTTGAGGAAAGAACCTTAGTCTGAAAACCTAACGCAAGGGTAAACGATATGTTCAGATATGATTGTGGTTAAGGCTTTTATTAGAAAGAGCGTTAATCGAAATGGTTGTACAGATTAGCATAGGCGTAGTCAGTTGGGGGTACAAAGGGTACAAGGCCCCCCAAATTTTTAGAAAATATAGTCATTTTGTGCTTTGAGAGGCGTTTTTCTAAACAAAATAGTGTTATTCGCCTAAAACCAAACATGTTGTCCCCCCAAATGTTTGGGCTGGCTACGCTACTGCAGCTTGGCAATAGCTGCACTGAATAAAGTTGTTCATCGCAACAACCGTCGAACGAATGAGGTTGTAATCTCTGCTGAGCATCCAAAAGCCTGTATGTCACAACTGGCATGGTTTGGTAATACAGTTTTCGAAACAGACATCTGTTGGTAACCAGTCCCGTCGCCACGGGGGCATTAGTGGGTTTACCCCCCAAAAAACTACAATTCCCCCAAAATTGAAATATGAAATGCTACAAATCAGCGGATTTTTGGTCAAATTTTGGAATGTCAGTCCCACTGCACGAACGCAGTCTCCAAATCGCAGACTTTCTGGTGATCTTTGTTGGTAACGAACAAACGCAAGGAATAACACTGTGCAAGTGTGCTGTGTTTTGCGCAGCGGCAAGCGCTAAACGGGGAAAGCCTTCTGCGATAGAGCAGCAATGAAGATCACATGCCATGATCACTCCATGTTGCTTAGGTCTGCCAGGTATTATATACTTTTCAGCTAGCTTCGATATTTATTTGCGGTGCATTTCTTTTATCAGGTGATTCCCTTGCATACGCCATAGCATCATTTTTCTGGGGATTTCCGCACGTGATGGTACGTGTACCATTACATGTAATTGGAAGAGGTTCAACAAAACAGTTAGACCAAGTGCGCAGGTCAAGATGAAGACTGCAAGCAAGGCTTCTCAACCATAGCCTGTTTTAAACCTGTTTCAAGTTATTTTTCAAAATGGGTCCCTGCAACTATATAGGGCTCCGGGCAAGAGCCCACAGTGTTAACGTTTGCAGTCTTCTATATATTCTAAGAGGATAAAACCACTACTTAAACGAGAAGTGTACAATGAAATGTTCTTTACATCACTGAAATCATATTATCAGATTGATTATATAGCCTGCCGCTATACGCAGTATATATACCAGTTTTACTTAAAGACGGGCTACACGAAATTTTAACATACATAAATGTTTACATTTGTAAAATAGGTATGCCGCCATCACATCCCTTAATGTTTCCGTTTGATCCCCTGGAATGAGTAAAATGTTAAAAAGCCAAGCGGTGGGCTTACCGGAGATTTAAAACTAATAGAGAGGGAAGTGTGACGAAACATGTGGGGTTCGTATATGCCGATGCAAATAAAACAAAAAATATAAACATTAATGATGGGAAAGTTGACGACAAGCAGAAAAAGCAAGAATCGTAATCGACAATCAAAAACAAGACAGATTTCAGTTTGTGAATGTTTGATTGCGATTTTGAAGATTCTGTATTAATCCTTATATCTTTAAATAAGCGCGAAACATGAACTTTCATTTCAAATTTTTGCAAATTTGAAGGGTGGAAAGGGCGGCACGTTTATGGTCGGCCCCGGGCGGCACTTAGCCTCACTGCGCCACTGTTCGAAACCATAGAAAGAAAAAAAATTACACAATGGGGCCTACCACAAGAAAAACATTACGTGTGAAATATGATGTTTCCTTCTTCTCCCTACCTCAACGTTCCTGCTGTTGTTTCATCCTGACTACTGGAATCTTAGATGGTGTATTTGTGAATGCTGTCTTATCTTCAACGAACATCAATTAGGCCTGTAAGAAAAGTGACAGCGCAATACATGGCCTCTCCTTTTCATGTGTAGTGATTTCTCCATGGCTGCACTTGCAGTAGATACAATGCAAGGCCTCTCCAAACGTGTCTCTCCCTGGTGTCGCAAACGTTGTTGTGTAAATGGCCCGACCGGTTTGTCCATTAACGATGTAGCTGGTCAGTTACCAAAATGAAATGCCCAAAATCGATCAATACAATCTGGTGTCGCACATGTCACAAAGGGCATCGCGTCCGTCACAAACCCCGCGTTCGGGTTTTTCGCAGAACGTCCCGTTCCAAAAGTTCGCGACAGTCTCCCTCACTAGTCACCCACAATTGGAGGCAGTGACGTTAGCAGAGGTTTGAGCCAAGGTAGAAAACTTTGCTGAAAAGGTCCACTGGCAACTGTATGGCGCTCACTAGCCAACACCCAAAACATTGAAAAATAATGATGAATCCGGATGTGGATGGCTATACTATAACTTTAAATCACCGAAAAATACACCGAAAAACTAAAATAACAACAACGCGCTAAAAAAGAAAAAAATACTAAAACCGAAACATCAACTAAGTGGGTCCCGGTTTCTATATCTCTTTTGCCAGAGGTGGATTTGCCCTTTTGCCCTCGTTAGTTTCGCCTTGGGAGCTAGGGGGTTTGTGCGTGTTGTCACTGTCATGTTCGCTGTGCCCAGGCCTCGATCACAGCGACTTCAAGCGAGCTCAGCAACAAGAAGTGGACGTAGATGAGGAGGTGCTGAGCTTGCGAGCGACTGGGGAGGAGAAATACGACGCGTGCGAAACGTTCGTCTTTCGCTGTCTGCAAACGTCCAAATGACATGCGTTTTTTTGATACTTGAATATCAGAAAGATGTTCGTTCATGACAGGATTATATTCGGCAATAGCTTCACAGTTTCAAGAAAGGTACCTTGTTTTATGGATCAAAGTTTTCACGATGGCCACTTTGAGTCGTAAGTCTTCATAATGGCCACGAAAAGAAAGATTTTGCTTGCTTAGGAAAAGGATAACATCAATTATAATACGACTAATGACTCTCCGTTTCGTTCGTTCTTTAACCATGATATCCTGTATCCCACAACTTCACAGAGCATCAAGTCATGTCGGTGGAGCTCAATTGACGTGTGCCATTGAGATCTAATCGCAAGTGACATTGATAGCCGCACGTAACAATCAGATTATTATTTCGGGTCAAGCAAATTGAACTAAGCGTGTACAAACCTAGCTAAAGTGCAGTTGCTGTGTTTTCAAGGGGACGCATTCAACAGAATTACGAGAAAAAACAATTTGAATTTAAGAAACAAAGATTAAAGAAACTGCGAAAAACATTGTACTCAGAATATTTTTGATAGTGCAGGATATTTTCTGCAATGTACTGTTTCGGGCCAACTTTTGCCGCCCCCTCTGGATAAATCCAGAATGTCCAAATGGCTGCTACGCCACTGCCCGCGTGTGTGACGCAATAATCGTCTCTACGATTAGTCGAATGTTTCGTGCAGTTGCGGCCATTGTCAATATAATCCTGAACGTTCGTTGTTGATCGTGAGCAGGGCCGGCCTGAAGCCGATGCAGCTGCATTGGCCCGGGGCCATGGTGTTTGGGTAGATAGTTGATTTTTGCCAGATACACCTTGCGCTTGAAAATTCAGTAGGAACGCCATGTAAATTTCATTAACAAGGAATGCTCTCATCAGAACTAGCGAATTTCCTCTCGAACGTTAGCAAAGGTGCTCAATTCTCGTGTTAGTGTTTTACTGCATATCTGCGCTCCACCACGATGACGTCATAAAATCACTGCTCAGATGGACCCCGCGTCCAGGTCTTGCATTGGGCCCGGAATCTGCCAGGGCAGGGGCCCGGAATCTGCCCTGATCGTGAGCACGTACGTGTTGCGTCTGAAAGCTGCCGAATCTTTCCTAGAGACCAGTGAGTGGTGTACTTACTTCACTGAAAAATCCGGACTACGAGATGTGAAAAGAGCAGATTTTATCCGGTATTGGCGAAGATCCGGATTAACCGAAGTTTACTGCAGTCATGTTCCAGACGCAGTCAACATATTTGCTTGAGCAAACAGTTCGTCTGAATCTAGTTTGATTATGTTCCCCTTTGAGCGCGAGTTTCACTGTACTGCACATCGTCACCTTTGTTTACATTTGCTCTGGAAATATTTTCGCTCTTTATAATTCGATCCCGATTATCCGGATACTTCGCTAAAACCAAACAAAGTAGTTCGGATAAACGAGGTCTGACTGTTCACCAATTACAAACAGAGGGTCATTGTGGGTCCCACAACTAGCGGCTGGGTACTGGTGTGACCCCGCACACCAAGATATTCATCCGCAACAAACAGTAACTTCGCTGCGAAGGTCACCAAGGCAACGCCTGCGTCAGCACTTCTGGGAAATCACAGAAACGAACAATTTTTCAGAAACATTATAAATTCCAGACACTTCGGCCCAAAACATTTCAGTCTTTTCGGGCACTGACGGAGCCCACCAAGCCACCCCTTGCCCCCCCCCGTTTCATCACACGCGTGGGAGGGTGAAGTTACACCAGGTTATGAAACTCGGGATTCGCTGGAACCCGACTTTACAAGTGATTCAAGCAACAAACCCGGATGACCTTCTCACATTTTTCGGAAGATCTATTGTTTTTGCATGCAATCACTCATTCTGTTTATGACATAATAATTTATTGTTACAATTATGCAGTGGCGTCATTGCCGTGTAATGCGAAACAGCTATACACATCAACCGATTACGTCACGACGATGTCATCTAGTAATGACGTGCGACGCCACGAAACAAACATGGGCTAGTGACGAAATAATAGGTTACACAACGCACAAGCTTATAGACCAGCAGCGGCTTTCAAGAACATCTATTTTGGAATTAAGTTTTTGCATTTTCGAATTACAACAGCAGCTTAAGCAAAATCCAAACGAACATCAACGAAACATATACGTTTTGTCCATTTCTGCACTAAAAATCTTCGTCTTTCGAATATTTTATTTGCAGATGAAACAATGGGAAGAAAATGTTTCTTGTGATGGAATAATCAAAATTTCTTTAAAGGATAATAAAAGCAGCGTCACATTCCGAAGTTGTAGCCTGACCCCGGCATCATTCCTGGGCCTCCAGGCATGGGGCCCGGGCCTCCGGGCATGGGACCTGGCATTCCAGGCATCTGGGGAGGAACGAAGCCCTGGGGGTAAGCTGGGCCCGCGGTGATCATCAGTTGGGGGTTGTCTGGAAATATCGACGAAACGATGAAAATATGGATCACGAAATAAGACTACCAGTGAAATCGCAAGGAAGGGTGTTGCCTCACCATAAACAATGGGCTTGTTCTCGGTCTGCTCTTCCTCCTGCTTGCGTACGCTTTCGGATGTTTCCAGTTTGTCGACCTGGAAAACATGGTTTGGTTCCAATGACTTTTTATCAAACCTTGACCCCGACAGGGGGGTTATGAAGGGGATAATGGGGGTGGTTCTGGTTGGGTCATCAGATAAATATTTATAAGTGAAACACTCATATTTGAGAGAACCGAATATCGTGTTTCACAAAATATTTGCATAACAGTAATTTGCATATTTCAGTGGCGAGTCATTTGCATATTTCAATGACCTGCATCAGACAAACGCACGTGAATGATGCGATGCAAGCAGCAAACAACGAACTCGCGCGATGTTGACGCACCTTTGTGACGTATTCCCTCATGACCTGTATAAGGTAAGGCATGGCGTAATCAACAATGCCGTGTCGCCATGCTTGCTCGAGAACGACGTCGGGTCGTAGAAGATCGTAGCAGGTGTACAAACCCGCGGAGAAACACTCGAATCGCTGCCGCTCCAGGAACCACTCAAGCAAATCCTCGGCGAGCTCGGTGTCACGTGACTCGCCAGCGTACGTCATCGCGTCCTGTGACGTCAGAAACCATACATATGATGTCAACAACACACCTGTACGTGTTCAACACACACAGCTGCACACCGACCTTGTATAGCAAGTCCTTCTTGCAGAGTTCAACAGATTGCTTCCATCTGTTGTTGCCCTTGTAGAGATAAGCGGCGATGCGTCGAAACTCGATCAACTCGTGCTTTTCCAACCTCTGTGGGAGAGTAGAAACACGAGTTGGCGATGGTCGGGGTGACGAGTACCCCCACAACACTGTTGCGCACTACCCACCTGTGCGAGCGCTATGGTATCGAAGTTGTCGTATGCGTCGATCGAGTTCCTCACCCCATTGTAATCTTCCTCCTCAATCAGGAGGTCGTTCAACGCTTCGTTGATCGCCTGCGAACAGGTCAAGTGTGACGCAACAAAGCCGTTATGACGCAACAAAGTTTCCGCCACACGCTGCACTGACCTTGTTGTTTGTGTTCTGCACAGATCTCAGGTAAGGCTTAACAAGGGCCAGTCTGGCCACTTTGCGGAAGAAGGCCACGGCCCTGGTGTGGTCCATCCGAGGGGAGAGGACGGTCAGGAGGTCATTGATGAGCATTGGTTTGTAGTCGAGATAGAATTGCAGGGACTTGTAGTAAAGCTCGATGTTGGCGACCTGTGAACGAACAAACAAAGGCTCTTGTTCTAAGAATTGTGACGAACATCAATGACGCTCATGAATTAGAACCTTTGCATAACTTAGATCGATTCCAGTATTACTTAAAACACGTCAGCTGAAAACAACAACGCAATGAAAATTTTTGATGGTGAAAAAGTTTGGAAAATCGTCGCAAAAAATTCTTAAAGAGGCAGAAAATTTGAGGAATGAACCAACTGAGATGAATTTGTAGTTGGGACTCGAACCACATGGGAGGAAGATGCAATTCCGCAAAGAAGCAATTAGCAGTGGGGGGGGGCAAGTATATTTCTTCAAAATTAAGTTGGTATAAGGACAATGCCTTGCTTGCAGCAAGACACTTTGCAAAGCACAACCAACCTTTGTGATGATGTCCTTGTACTGGCTCTCCCGCCATGCATCAGTGGGATGAGCCATCATGGTCACCACTGCGTTGTCGTATTCCTCGTACTTGTCATACAAGAACACCAGTTCGGCCCAGAGATGGGCCTGTTCCGCGGCCCGGAGTACCTGGGGGAAGATGGTGACGTCACAGCGGCCATGTTTGCAAGCGAGGCTTGGTGACGTCAACGCAACAGCGTGTGTGACGTCACATACGATCACTTTAAGATGATACAGAAAAATGCTTTTGATGTTGAGATTTCAAACATCTATCTTACTTTGGGAATGTTGACTCTTGACCAGAATAACTCGAGATGTTCCCGCATCTTCTGAGGCTTGTACTTCGAGTAGAGGATCGCCAGCTCAGTGAACATCCCCATATGTGCCCGTTCCAGTCCCAGTGCAGCTTCCAGCATCGTGATCAGCTCCTCGAAGTATCCCCGGTCCTGGAGGAAGTTACACATCCAGTTACTTGCCCGAGTATGGGGGGAGAAAGAAAGTTAACATCCGGACACGATGAGGATCAGAGACGAACCTGATAGAAGTTGATCAGCTCTTCCAGTTCATCGGCGTGGACCACGATGTGCAGGCCACAGATCTGGGCCAGCCTGAATTCCTCAGCTTCGACGCACGCAAAGCAAACCTGAGAGAAAATGTTGCTTACTTCTGCAACAATTCAACTTAAACAATCAACACATCTTCCACCGACATTCAAGCTTCAATGACAAGCAACAGACGCTGATGAGCAACTTAACATTCCCCACACAAACCAACCTCTTTCCAGGTGCGTGTGGAATTCGCTTTCCTGGCTGAATCGACAGCGGTTTGGAATTCTCCTAGATGCACAACGGTTGATGCGAGTCTAGCGAAGTTTGAGATGTTGTTGAAGAGAACCTTCGCAGCTTCGTACATCTGCTGATCGAAGCACCTGTCGCCGACCTGAACAAACCAACGTCAGTTAACACGTCATCAACACACTAAGTGAATATTGCACCACAAAAAGACATCGCAACATGTACGCGTCGAACCTGTTGGATGTTTGCGTTGTTAGGACCACTGATGAACTCTTCCAGGTCGGCAAGTCTGTTGGTTTTCGCGAATGCGAAGACAAGTTCAGTCTCCACGTACGATTCTCGCGCCTTCTTCCTGGCCATCTGCAGGTAGCGGACCAGGTCCTCCCAGTTTTCTGCGAAATGACAAAAGACGTGGTTTTCATCCTTGGTGTTTGATTCGAACGCTGTCCTTGCAGCCAAGTCAACACTATATAACATTACGAGGGAAAATCCGAACCATGCAACGCACACGAAGGATCCCTTTCAACACATGGACAAAGTGTAGCGGGTTTGCGATGCTAACGGTTCATGTTTCTCACCTGACTTGTTCGATGCTTCAACAACTTCCATGTAGCAGCTGGGATCGTCTGCCTTTATGTATGAATCGATGGCCTCTTTGACCATTCCGGCGTTGAGTTGGGCCCGGGCCAGTTGGGACCACACAGTGGGCTCATTGCACCTCTCAGCGAATTCATAGGCGCGGTCAAGGTTGTTGACGTGTTCAATCAACACCTGAGGAGCAACATTCAGTTGATGACGTTAAAAATCTCACTTGTCAAAAGTTCATTGTCAAGTTACAAAAAACAACAACAATGAAGTGAAATCGTCCCAACCAGCACTCACAGAAATAGCAGAGGTGTTGACGTCAAACTTGTTGAAGATCGCGAATGCTTCTTCGAACAATTCGTTCTGGATCGCGATGTTTGCGATGTCCGGTGCGTCATAATTGTCTAGTTGCATTATATAATCCATGACGCGTGAGCTGTCTGCTTTGATCGCGGTCAGGATCAAAAGGTTCTGCAGGTTCCTGAATGCAATATTTAAACATTAGTCATTTGCAGCAGATATCCACAGCTGTCCATGGCATGGCGGACAGGTTGTCACATGCAGCTGAGAAGAGAGAAGCTAATAAACACGGATCCACCTGTGGTCGGAAAACATGGATCCGTCGAGAACTATCTTCTCCAGCAGCTCGATGAGTTCATTCGGGAGGTCGGCCGCCATGAAAGCTTTGACAGCAACAGATATTTCATCTGGGTCTTGGGCTTCACCCAGAGCTGTTTGGACGACCTGCGAATCATGTTACAACACGTCATCTGCAATGTCGTCGGGTTTGTGACGTAAGGTTCATGGAGTGGTTGTAGATTGAAGCCGAAACGCTGTTGCTATAGTGAAAGCGCTATTGCTATAGTGAATAAATTAATATCTGCGGGGAGAGATCACTGAAGTCCAGGCATGGCGCAGGTAGAGCAGATGATCACGTGATCCTTCGCTGTGACGTTGCAAAGATTTGCGTCTCTTTATCGTTCCACATGTTTTGAATATTTATCGTTTCACGTTTTTGAGTATTTATTTTATATTTAGAATGCAAAACAATATCTTGGAAAAGTTACAACTTCATGTCATGAACCACTCTGCTCGCATCAAAGTACATCTGTCGTACAAAGCACCGCACACACCTGGTCGATAAGTTGCCTCCTGAACTGGTTCGTGTCTTCCAGAACTTTCCCCCAAAGGTCGACATCCTTGCGACGTACCAAGTATCGGGCTTCGGATTTGAAAAGCGAGTTCTCGTTGCACAGCTGGGGAGGAGGGAGTTAAAGATTAGTTTTATGAGTGAAACACTGGATCGACACAGGGCCAGCATTTCACACCCCCCCCACCTGGATAAGCTCATCGTCGCATTGTCCACGCTCGTAACACACGCACGCCATGTGGGGGTCACGTTTCTCACAGTACTTCCCCACGACCCTGCTATCGTAATAGGGGTTTTCCCGGAGGAAGCGTTCGGGGTTGTTGTTCGAATCGATGTAGATCTTTGCAAGCGCGTTGTGAGTGGCTGGCTCCTCCGATCCTTCGTGGACACGCGACTCGAGCCATGGCAACAACAGCTTCAGTCTGTGACGAAACAAAGCACAACAAAGTAGATCGCAATCATGACGTCGTGCTCGCAACAACAGCCAGCCACTGACCTGTTCCTCTTCTCGACCTCCTCGACCAACTCGTCGGTGGAGAACTGTCCCCTGACCACGAGGATGAGAGATTTGATGACGTCCTCCTGGCAGTCAACATCCAGAAGTCCTCCCACAACAACAGGAAGCCTCGATGGGTTCACCTGGAGTGAACAAGAGGACATCAATATGACGTCATATTGAAATAACATTGGGTGCTTGTGTCATCATAAGTGAGCGCAAATGGTGTTGACCACGACAGAGCAGGTTCAGTATAAATTCCAGAAGCAGTCTACTCCAGAATTACAACAGAAATAATCGCAGTTGCGGACGGAAGTAAAAAAATTAAACCCACGTTTCCCTCTCAGCACATTAAGGTTATTTGAGACGGTGCAAGATGAAGGCAAGGCTGGCGGAAAGTATAATGTCCCAAGGAGTACATGCAAGTAGATGGATACTCGGATAACTTGGGGTATTACAAACGGTTTTAGTTCAGTGACGTTTTCAGAGGAATTACGGAAGAGAATTTGCTGAAACAGGACTATGGGCCATCTTTGCACATGTAGGTACAAAGCTTATCTCCACTTCAAGCTCAACCACATGCAACAACGCACCTTCTGGACATAGATCTCAATGTACTTCTGCATGTTGTTCCTGTACAGATACAAGACCAAGTCGTGGATGAAGTCGTATCTGTCGCAGACGATGATCAAGGGAAGCTGATCCGTCAGTTTCGCTTCTTTCAGGAAGTTTTTCACCTGGCACACAAATCCTTTGTGACATCATACTGCTCAGCAATTACTGTGTTTACGTCACAATATGCCAGACAAAGGGTCACAAATTCTAGATTTCACTGCCAGTGTCTATTTCACAAAACAAGGCATCCTTTAGATTGTTGAATTAACAGCAGTGGCCGCCTACGCCTGTGAGAAGCTAATGTGTGAAGAAGGAATGTTGAGGCGAGTTTTAGTTTCACAACTTACAGCTTCATTTTCTAACTACATCAACCATTTCGCACAGGGGGTGGGAACCTGTGGCCCGGGGGGAACCTGTGGCCCGCGGACCAAATACGGTCCGCATCTGAATTTTCGTTACCAAGTTAAAGTACAAAATCGCGTCTAAACGAAGCTCCATGACGAGCAGATAGTACGTCGTAAGAAGCCTCATCCTTCGTATTACGATAAAGGTAGAATTTTAAGATAAAATCAATTATTATTTGCGGCCCGTCAGGAACAATCCACAATAATTCATGCAGCTTGTGATAATATTCCCCCCCACCCCTGTTTAACACATTCATCAGCATCCTTAGATTGTCATTCGCTAATTTATACAAGTTACAGTTACAGCTATCGTCGCATGATTGTTTTGAAAAGAATGAAACCCATATCGTTTTAAAGTTAAAAATGCTTGGAGAACAAACTGGAAGTAAA
>Ga0210059_1013407_pt1 | contig 12264 bp, 6 predicted proteins | sample Ectturendosymbi2_FD_188042 | JGI IMG/M metagenome (GOLD analysis project Ga0210059, IMG submission 188042) | Ecteinascidia turbinata endosymbiont from Florida, USA - Sample 2 (SPAdes) (version 2) | ecosystem: Host-associated > Tunicates > Ascidians > Unclassified | place: Key West, Florida...
AATGAAAAGGACGGTTTGCTTCAAAACAAGCTGGTGGCCTTAAAATGACGTCACAATTTAGCAACTGTAATTGACCCAGTCGCATTGACTCAATATATCGAGAACAAGAAAAAAACACAGCTGATCATATCACACATATCCGTACTAGGTGAAGGACTGAATTATAACTTTGGGCATGTAATTGGTATTCCATTCTATTTGAATAAAAGCTGATGATGCCTACTTTGTAGGCGAAATATATACTCTGTAAGATCTTAGTGTCTGATTCTGTGCTGGGAAATGATTTCTTTCAATAGACTGTATTCCTGGAACATTTAACAAAGTGATTTGAATTCCTCCACAAATTAATGATGCGGCGATCGAAGAGGCTAACATTTGCGTCAAATAATTTTCAAAAATTAAGTGCAAGTAACCACAGCTTAAGATAAGCTGAAACATTCAGTGTGATTACATGCTTGAAAATTAAATCGTTGGGCAGTACGTAGGTCAGGCTTAATTTTCGGTGATACTGGCGTTTTCCAGAAGACGAAAACCGGTTTTACTTCTGATACAGTTTATAACTCTAGGCCTACTCTACAATGACATACAGTACTAAGTGTTCCAGATTGGAGGCTGAGAAAACGTTAAGTCAAGCATGTGTTCAGGGCGCGCTGTGGAATATGCTTCCTAAGAGCCAGAGCAAAAATCGCCTTGCATTGCAAATCCAGACCAACTCCTCAAGCGACATCACCACACAAAGAACGTTCAACCACTTGCGGTAAAAGCTAGTATACAGATTAAAAATCACCAACTACCAATGAGGTACAAAGTGACTGTGCAGATAACAAAATCGTTTTGTGCAAACAGGCACGTCGCCATGTCTGTTTCATTCATATTTTTTCACTTTGACTTTCCGCTGTCTAGAATAAAAATCCATGCCTTGAAAATTTTCTAAATTTTGCAAAATATGTAAGAAACATCGCGATAGTTCAAATTGAAAATATTTTTTCTTCATAAATTCCGGAATTCTGTGGGTGTCCTAATATGCCCTTCCAATCTTCGATTTTCACAGGCTTAAATCTCGGTAACGCAATTACCTGGTATGGTGACTGCATCATTTGCTAATATTGTACGTCAGTGTTGAACCCAAAAAGATATTTTTAATTGCAAAAATAGCTATATCTGTTATCAGTGACGTAAGCATCAAAATCATTGGCGGTTTTCAAACCTGGACATTGTTGAAGTCAAGTGCGCAGCGCTGTTGCATGACATTCAATACGTGTTTTAAAATTAATTTTGTACCCTCTTCGAAATGTGGAGAGCTAACCACATGTATAACACAACCTCGACATTTGATTTTGTTGTACGTTCAAGATTTCATCAGGTCAATTAATGTATCTGCAATGTTATGTCAAGTTCAATTCAAATGCAAACAAAGTTGAAACGACATTTCCGACTTAATTCCCAAACACGGCATCAGTCTTGTCATAAATACATGCAACATACCACAACGTCTCCAGAATGCGATGCACAGCACTTTGCTGCACAGCAATAAGCAAAGTGCATGATGGCAAGAACCAGTTGAACAAACGCGATGATAGAGAGAGCAACATGGATAGAAATCAATGCAATCTGAAATCAATATGAAAATATTTTAGCGTACGCTCAAAACTCAGAGAATGGTTGGAAAAGCTTTAAAATTACTTTTTCAAATCTAGATTGAATAGTTCATGGGCAGTGTTCTTATAATAATTTTGTGATGCAAATTTAATATGTTTGAATGAACATGCGCAAATTCATGCTTGCAAATTACCTGAAAACTCGGAAAGTATAAGATCACGGCTATAATTTCAATTACAACCATAGCCTCAGCAGCAATCGCAGCTAATATTGTCTGGATCAGTGATGAAGTAATCTGAATTGAAATACATAATACAAATGTATTCATAAATACAAATGTATTCATAAAATGGTTGATTTTGCAACGAAACAGATATCAACTTCAAGAATTTGCAGACATGGCAATCACGTATAGAATAAAATTTTCCCAAAACAGTTTCTGCAAAACAATCATTTTCGAAAAATCACTTGGAAGCCTTTTACACAAACATAGAACGAACAGTTTTTACCAAGATTGTTTTCAACAAAAGACACATCACGTGCTGCTTGGAAATATACAACCGTTGAAAAAAAGTTAATGTTGTAGAAATGGCAGGTAAATTGCAATAATAAATAAGCTGCAGACTCTCGTTTAATTCCAAGTGGCTTTTTTTGTTCACAAACGTTTTCGTGAAAATAAGAATAAATAACTGATAGAATGCGTTTGTCCTCTAGTGAATGTTTTAGACGCATGCTAAAATTTTTGAGAATACTAATTGTAGGTGTGATCACCTAATCTGCTTTCTATTATTTTACGAAAATTAAATGTAAAATTTTAGAACTTTCCAAATTGAAGAAAACTGATAGGATAAATTTCAAGCTAACGCTAGATATCTTTTTGTGATTCGAAAATTCTGACCATCTGACAAAGAAAATACATTAAAATCCGTTTCCAACTGCAGACGTCTGGTTATCACATTACTGCTTACATTTAAGTGAAAACCAACTTCCATGGAAATCTGGTCGTTTAAAATGGCGCGTCCTGACTGCTTTGTTGTGTTTGGCTGAATTTTCCATTTACGTGAAAAAGGTGACTAATCAAATTATGCGTTTAAACATTTTCCTTTATGTATTTAGCTTTAAAAATATTTATCTCTTTTCAATTTTTATATATTTTTATACTTTTTGGCAACGATAACGAAAAGGTGCTCAAACGAATATAAATACAGAAAAACCCCGTGGTGATGTTGATGAGAAACTGCAATAACGGGCTACTTCAGCAAGGGAGTGAAAAAGCTTGCATATCAACGGATGCAAAGATAAAGCACGGGGCAGTTTTTAATCAGACAATTGCTTCATCGCAGTTTATCTGTAGCTCAAACAGAAATAGGGTTCAAAGACGAAAAGGAACAGTTGCTTCAACATACGGGACGTGAATACGGTCTTCTTGCAGCTCCGACTCCACGCACTCCTGCCATCAATACCTGAAAAAGCAAAATGCAACCTGGATGATCACTACCGCTACCGCCAGATGCATCATTCAAACAGAGTTAAAGCAAAGGAAAACGCATCCAGGCAAAAAATGAGAATCATTTCCTCTCGTTTGCAAAAGGGAAGATGGCAATGTTCTTCCGGAACCAACTCCAAACAGTGCTTCCAGCATAATATTACTTCATTGCTTCCACAACGCACTTCCACACTTAAAAGCACTAGTTTTTCTGTATGCTTTCGAGGAATCAGTCGACTGCCTTCTGCTTTCGTCTTTTTGCGATGATTCAAACTTGCACATATCTCTATTCAAGTATGTACTTTCTACGATGGGTGTAAGCAAGGAATCCATCAGCAAATTTTTAATATGAAATCGATTTCACGTAAAATTACGCATCCTCAGTCCAGAAATTTGCAAGCAAAGCTTACGGGTGAAAAGTTGAAAGGCTGAAGTAACAGCAGAGAAAAAACAAACTCAAAACTTCAATCAAAATTTCGTAACACAACTCATAAACCACAACTTCTTAACAAACTGACTGACGTCAAGAATACTAGTGGCGACAAAACAAACTGAAACTCATGAAATAAGTGTTTACTCAAAATTTAAAAGACGTTTGCTCAAATAAATAAATGACTGAAATATCTAACTAGTTGACGCTGATGGCTGAAAATTTCTCCAACTAACAACGAACTCTTGGTGAAATGACTAACAACGGTAGAGAAAAATAGTAAGCCATGTGCGGGCAGTAAGTCTCCGAGGTACGCATATAAACCTGCCACGAGTTCGCTTTAAACGCTGCGGTGGGAGTAAGCAAGCTGTGTTGAGAGAAACACCAGCACACAAAACGGAAGACAACATCGGATTGAGCCAAACAACACAAAGCATCGTCATAATTATTTCACATGGGGATGGATCATGTTCTGAATGTTAATTTGCGCGTCAATTAGGTCATACCATTTATTTTCGCAGATGTCCAGAGAGTGACAACGTGGTTATTCGACAACATCCGAAGCAAAGCATACACCGTCACTTTTGTCGAACAACCAAGTTGTCACTCTCTGGACATCGTGTTGTGTGGACATCGTCCAATCGTGTTGTGTGAAGAACACATTGAATCACTTACTATGCTCTTAGCAAAGCAGAATTAGCATAAGCTAATGCACTGAAAGCGTTCGAATCCGAAGTGCAATGGTAACAGACGTAATAAAGTGGCACTGAAGATCACTTGTCTGAAAAATGTCAAATTTACGATTATCAAAATAAGGGTTGGTTATCAGCATATAGGATACATTTACTACAGCGAAAACTTAAATTGGGCCGCAAAGAACCCTCGAGTGGGCCGCATGCGGTCCGCAGGTTGGACATAGCTGACGTAGTGACTTGTGTGATGTCATGTACAGTATGTTGGCCAGCTTGCAAAAAATTTACCAAAAGATGGTTAGCGCATCGCAGTAATTGGAACAAACAGGATTGTAAAACTGACAGTGACAAGAACCAGATGACCTTGTCGCGGCACGATTCAAAGACCCACGGCACAACAAACAACCACCTCTACACGAAGCATGCATCGCTACCTTTGTCGAAAACCAAGTTCTCACTCTCTGGATATATGTGAAAATGAATGTTATCGCCTAGTTGATGCGCAGATTAAGAACTTGATCCTTCCCCATATGAAATAATTATTACGATTACTTTGCTTTATATTAATTGATTCAATGTGATGCCGTCGTCCCCTTCGTGTGCTGGTGTTTCAACACAACTTGCTCACTCCCAGCGCAGCGACAGTGCTTGCAGCAGGTTTTAATGCGTATCCCAGAGAATTGCTGCCCTCGCATCGTTTGCTAAATTTCTCTAGCGTCGTTAGTCATTTGACCACGAGTTAGTTTTTCAGGTGAAGTCTTTCGCCATTGACATCAATTTGTTAGATGTTCCAGTAATATATAATAATTATTTGCGAAAACGTTTTTCTAATATTATAAGTCACTTTGAGTAATCGTTTTTCTTATTTTGTAAGTCGCAGTTTCTTTTTGTCGCAATTGCTGTCGTTGATGTCAGTCAGTTTGTTAAGCTGTTCTGATCTCTGAGCCTGATTGTAGTCTTGAGTTTAATTATTTTTTTGTGCTGTTACTTTTGCCTTTCAACGTATCACCCGTAAGAATTCCTTGCAATTTTCAGGACTGAAGATGTGTAAGTTTAAGTGAAATCGATTTCCTGTTAAACATTTGCTGATCGATTCCTTGTTTACACCCATCGTGGAGAGTAGCCTACGTACGTGCTACCAATTAGTTATAACTTTCATGTTATGCTACTGCTTGCAAACGTAATGTTTCCTGGTGAACTTTGCCATTAATCTAGTAAACCTTCCTAGTAAGCCTAAACGTTTCTAATAAAATTCCTACTTTGCAATGCCGGGTCGTGCATTTCACGCTTAAAATATGCAATGGTATCACACCTTAGTCATACTCCCTGCTAACAGCATGATTACACAGTTACAAAAGCTATGGATATTATATTATGTACCTGCTCTTTACAGTTCAGTTCTGTTTAGATCGCTACACTATGGGATGTCAGGACATCCCATAGTTGTTGTCAGTACATCCCATAGTTAACGTTTTTCTTACTTCTACAACAGTGGTTCTCAACCATTTCGCTGAAATGAGGTAAATCCAGAGCTACGATTTTGTTAGAGAGTTGCACTAAAAATTTTACAAGTCAATTGACATGTTTTGTTTTATTGCACCAACGAAGTCTGTTATACACAATATCAGAGGTGTTACTGAAAGACTGCTACGAGCCGCACAAAGGATGCTTGGGAGCTGAATTCGGCTCTTAGAACAGTGATTGAGAACCATTGTTCAACAAGTAACACCATGCCTGCCAGCTACGATGTCACAACCTTAGCTATTGTTAAAACAAACAAATATCAAAGACTTCGAGATCCACTCCTGCAGTCTGGTGTCGTAACTCGTAAGAATCGCGTTTAGTGTGCTGTTAAGAGCAAACACACGTCTATTTGGCAAAACTGTTGGTATGTGGGAAGGGACCATTAGCTACATTCCAAATGGCCATAGCTTCGGATCCGGTCCTAAATTTTAATCTGAGTTTCGGCTCCTGATTTAGTTGAGCTTCGGCTCCAGGCACAATGCCCAGCTCCAGGAAAAATGCCCAGCCCAGATCCTGGCTCCGGCTTAGACTCCGGCTCCGACTCCGACTCCACAGCCATGGTTTTAAGGAAAATGCGAAACGTATCGGCATGAATAGGAGTTATTTTTCCCCCTTTTTAGTTTTCTTGTTAACGCTTTTGCACAGAATGAATTCCATTGTGATAAAATTTAAAGCCAATGCTCCCTGTTGACCTGTGGATTACATTGAAAGTAAACAATTTGTCAAGTAATATTGCCGATAACATCACGTCCAAACAGTCATCATGCTTGAAAATATTGATGCACTAAAATAAACACGTTAAACAGAGAAAATGCTGCACTGAAAGTTCAGAGTTGCGTTTTAGTGCATGTTGTTCTTATAAATAAGTTTAACGATTCTGAAAATTGAACATCGGCAAAATATTTCTGCCATAAGGAGACGGATTTCAATATTTGCGTCAGTGGGCCACATTGAAAGATCATTTCCACACACCTTCCAGAATTATAGTATACAAAGTGAATGACACCCTTTTCCGATATTTAACTGATCTTTTAATGATGGTTCATATTAGCCAAGCTTTTACATAAAATAGCTTGAGGATACAAATGCCTCCCTTTCCAAAAACACAAATTGTCACGTTGCAAATATTTATTTATTTATTTATTCAAAAATACTTGGTCGAAGGGTGTTATAGCTCTCCGTGTCCTGACATCCCACATCACCTGTAGTACAAATATTTTGTACATGTGTATTTTATTTATTTATTCATTAGTAGGAAATATACGTGTATTGATTCATAAGTATTGTAAATGTATTTATTCATGTGCAAGAACAACGGTTTTATTTCACAGCAGGCTTCTCAAAACACTGAGATCACCACAAAAACCATAACTGGAGACACCATGAAGGCAGCGATACTACAAGAGTCAGTGAAATCAGGTGAATTTTGCAAACATTCATGAATAGTGAATTGTACAATCTGAACAAGACACTTGCGTTCCGTGAAAAATAAGGGTAAATATCTTGTGTTGACAAAATTTCTTATAGTGTTGACCTAAGATCCTATCAAACTTGAGTTTTGATAGTGCAACACACAGCAATTAACGTCTTGACTTTTTAATTTTACTGTTTTCTGTTTAATGGATTTAAATTCAGATCTGGCTGTGAAAAACTCCTGCACTTGACATTACTAAGGATTTTCTCATTTGTATCTATTAAGAGTTGTGTTTGTTTCTGTGTGTCTGAACTGGCCATAGGCATTGACGTTTATTAACAAACTGAGAATTGTCCCACAATCAAACTGGTTGCACATCATTATCTTTTAAATAAAACACGAAAAGATCTTGATCAGGCTCCTGGAGTTGAGACACGTCTAAGGGAGGCATTTATTTTTTCTTAGCAAGATGTTGTTTACAATGTCCCAGACCCTGAAACTAGGTTTGACATTGCTTCCGATTGGAAACCAACCTGTTGCTTTGCTTCATGCATATGCTTTAATATTTTTCTAAAGAGGTACTTGAAACACTCTTTGTGCGTACGAGGGACCAGGACAGGCGATAATTACGTGTAAAACTGCAGCAAATTTTACTCATATTCAGAGTAGTTCTGATGCTAAAGCAGCACAAATAGTTATGAAGCATGATGGTTCTTGTAACGAAATTTCAGATCGAGCCAGCAATCCTTTCATTACTTATCTACCAGACTACATGGAAAATTTTTTTGAACTTGAATGTAACCGGTGATAATACTGAAATGGATATAGATCTACAACCAAACGTAACATTGCAGTTAAGCTAGCTGTGCTCCTTATTTAACTCTTTGCCGTATGTGGGGAAACAGTCTGCAAGGAAACATCACGACTGTAAATATATTAACATGATGTTTTGATATCTTTCGTTGTTAATCCTGCAAAAACTTCACCAAACGTGTGTGCAATTACTTTCCAGCCTCTACAGATTATTTCGTTTACTTTGAGCAAGATCAAACTGCTGTGGTTCCTCAAGCTAGTACACAGCAACCAGGACAAGACACCATCATCGAAATTGAGACAATTTTTAAGGAAACAATTTCAGATCAGCGTCAGGTATGAATGACAACAAATCTTTGAAAGAATGACCCACCTTCAACTGATAATAGATTACGAACCATCCGAAGCGCATTTCTCACTGTGTTGAAACATTTTTTATCATTCAGGATTTTGAGCAACTTGCGCTTGCCCTGAAAACGGAATTTGCCCTGAAAATTTTCAAGTCAGCCCGCCCCGCCTCGTACGCCTATGTATACGAGCACTGCGTAGGACAGGCTGCAACCCCACAGCTTCAGATTGGGTAACCGAGTCTGCCTCCCTTTGAAAGCCAGGCCTGTGAAACTTGGGTGTCCGCAGGTTGTGGCAAAACCGGCATTACCCCTCTGCAAATTGGGACTAAAACCAAATATTTCTTGACAACTTGAAGACAGCAGCTTAATTCCAATCCATCGATTTAATTCTTGCAGTGAGTGTTTATTTTGCGGTATGACAATCACATTGCAAAAGAGTGAAGAAGCAGGTTCACTGTTCTAGTGTCGTGCAGTGACGAACAACATGAGCGTGCAATTCACTCACGCCATCCTTTTCCTGAGGAGGCAAGTTGCGAAGATTGCGAGCGGATTGTTCTACTGTCGGTCTTTATTGCGTAACAATAACATGGCAACAAATCGTCAAAGGTTCACTTCAAGTTGCGGAAGAAGGCGTTTTACAGCATGTACAATTGTCGGTTGAACCTAGACTTGGCAGGTATAATGCAACGAGACAGTGATTGCTAGTAGCGATTGGGCCACGCAGCTATACACTTGTGTGAGAACTGTGAGTGTGACCAATGAATGTGCCTGAGTGAGGAGCTCAATCAAACTGCGCTTATGCAGGCTTCTTTGCATACAGCATAAAACTACGTAGCCTGTGAGAGTATGTCATCTTAAATTGTTAAGGTTTAGTTCTGACTTCTGAGTGAGAACTGTGTGCAAAGCTAGATTTGCAGTGACCAGTTTTCATAACTCTTCTGCTCTATTGTTAATTAAGCCTATGTGGTGTTCTAACTTCAGTAAGTTCTCCGATAATCCGGTCAACGTGAAGATCCACTTCTCACTCATTGCTTAAAACAGATTTGCGAAAGTGTCTAACACTTATTTTTTCAACGCTGAAAGATATTGCTGCCCTTAGTATTTTTCGACGGGTGCAAACGTGGCGATAGTCGCAAATGTCAGATGAACGCTTGCCCGATTTGTGCATGATGAGCGTTAACCGTGAAAATAATCAGCGAAGACAAATAACAGTTTCATTGAAAGGGTGACTGATCGCTTTGAACAAGATCTCAGACGTTTGCAGCCAGGGGTGGATCCAGCTAGAAAGTTTAGTGGGGGGGGGGGCGATTACAGTTATATTTGGCAGTCAAGTCTTATTACGGGTTCACTACAGTAAGACAGATAGAGTATACTTCACAACACGGCTGTGACAAAACAATGGACGGCAAAATGGCCTGACACCACGAATGCTCTTTTCCGAATTGCAAAAAATCACGGTGAAAAAAGGGCCTTTTTTAGATGGGAGGGGCGATCGCCCCAACTGCCTCTCCCCTGGATCTGCCCCTCTTTGCAGCTCTTATTTCTAAGTGATGCTGACATGTCTTGCTAGTTCACAAAAATGCTGTGGCAACTGTTGGTTAAATGTCTTGCATTTATTCGCAATTGAGGAAAACGATTCTCTCTATAGGAGGCTTCTCAAAAGTCTGAAGTCACCACAGAAACCACAACTGGAGACATCGTGATGACTGCGACACAAGGAGAGTCATTTACATCAGGTGAACGGGTTCAAAATTTACGAACAGTAATCTGTGAAAAATCTGTTGGACATTTTTTATCCGCCACAAATAAGCGTAATTTCCTTTCTGTGGTGAAAGTCGTTGTAGTGCAGACACAAATCGTTATCAATCGTGAGTTTTGAAATTCAACCTCACTGTAATTCACGTTGTTTCTGATTAGTCTTGCCGCCATCACTACTACGGATTCAACTTCAGGTTAACTGTGAAACCCATTTGAACTTGAAATTTGTAAGAGATCTGGATTTCCTCTGTTGTATCTAGTCATCATCACATATGCATTTCTTCATATCTGAGCTGGCCGTTCGCATTGAAGCAGGTCAACAAAGTGAGAATGTGGCGCCATTCAATCTGGGTGCAGACGATTGTCATTAAATGAAACCTGATATGAAAATGGTGATTCACACATATTGGTGACAAGTCTAAGGGAGGCTTTTCATTTTCATAAAAAATGTTGTGCAGAATGCTGCAGCCCTTAAGCTCTGCCTCACATTACCAGTTTGAGACAGAAATTTGGTGAAGGATTTCTTGTCTTACCACCAACCCTTTTCGACAAATCATATTGTGATAAGTTTAAAACAACTTGTTGATTTTCTTCACACACGCCCTTTGATACTTTGCTATAGATCAATTTGAACCACACTGTGTGGGTGCGAGAGAGCGCGCCATGTGTCTGTTATCTCTGAAAGTGCACCAGTGTTTGATCTGTTTCTGAAGAATTCCTCTGGGAAATCAGTGAAATTACTTGTGAAACGTGATGATTCCTGTGAAAAAAGGTCTGATCAAACAAAGATCCATTGGTGATTTTTCATCCAGAACTGGTTAGAGTAGAGGTCCGCGCACAAATACAGTACAACTGACAATCAAACTTTTCCGCATTACCTTCAACAACAATTTTATCGGTAAAGCCGTACTACTTTTTCACTTTTTGTGGCACGTTTATGGAAACACCCTACACCAAATTGTTACGATTGCAAGCACACAATCATGATTTAATTTCAAACATTTCATGGTTAATCCTTCCGAAACGTTAGACATACATTGTGCAATTACACCCCAATCTCCGTTGCAGAATATACCGAATATACCGACTGCGTTGAGAAAGAACAAACAGCCGTGCTTCCAAAAGGCCATGGACAGCAACCACGACAAGAGATTCTCAGCGGAAGTGATTCAATCTATGAGAAACTAACTGGAGATGCCTATAAGGTTAAAAAGAATTTCATAAAGACAGTGCTACGTAACTGACCTAGAAAGGATCTTTTATTCAAACCAAGTCTTTCTGCAAACTTTACATGGTTTAGCAGAATTTTTTAAAGGCTTTCTTGTAGAAATTCTCACTTTGCTATCCTTTGTTTTTTCAAAGACAAGATGCCGAAGGTTACTGGTTGTTAGTCCACTAAAATGCTGCAGAAACTGTTGCTTAAATGTTGTGTGTTTATTTGCAATTGAGGAAAACGATTCTCTCCGTAGAAGGCTTCTCAAAAGTCTGAAGTCACCACAGAAACCACAACTGGAGACATCGTGATGACCGCGACACAAGGAGAGTCATTTACATCAGGTGAACGGGTTCAAAATTTACGAACAGTAATCTGTGAAAAATCTGTTGGACATTTTTTCTCCGCCACAAATAAGCGTAATTTCCTTTCTGTGGTGAAAGTCGTTGTAGTGCAGACACAAATCGTTATCAATCGTGAGTTTTGAAATTCAACCTCACTGTAATTCACGTTTTTTTCTGATTAATCTTGCCGCCATCACTACTATGGATTCAGCTTCAGGTTAACTGTGAAACACAATTGCACTTGAAATTTGAAAGAGATCTGAATTTCCTCTGTTGTATCTAGTCTTCATCACACATGCATTTCTTTATGTGTGAGCTGGCCGTTCGCATTGAAACAGGTCAACAAAGTGAGATCGTTCCGCCATTCAATCTGGGTACAGACGATTGTTATCGAATAAAACCTGAGATGAACATGGTGATTCAGACATATTGGTGACAAGTTTAAGGGAGGCTTTTCATTTTCATAAAAAATGTTGTGCACAATGCTGCAGCCCTTAAGCTGTGCCTCACATTGCCAGTTTGAGACAGAAATTTGGTGAAGGATTTCTTGTCTTACCACCAACCCTTTTCGACAAATCATAGTGTGATAAGTTTAAAACAACTTGTTGATTTGCTTCACACACGCCCTTTGATACTTTGCT
>Ga0210059_1013408_pt1 | contig 12264 bp, 7 predicted proteins | sample Ectturendosymbi2_FD_188042 | JGI IMG/M metagenome (GOLD analysis project Ga0210059, IMG submission 188042) | Ecteinascidia turbinata endosymbiont from Florida, USA - Sample 2 (SPAdes) (version 2) | ecosystem: Host-associated > Tunicates > Ascidians > Unclassified | place: Key West, Florida...
CCAACCAAAAAATTTTTTTTCGAGTGCAATCTACTAGACTGGCCGATCCGTTTGAGCCCTTGAACAGCTCTCTAGCGCAATCGGCGGAGGAGCTAGGGCGTTGGTAAGGCAACCAAAAACTGCTGTTTTTTAGGCCAAAATCGAAGTACGAATATATCGTATACTGGCTCTCAAAGTGTTAAGTGCTTCTGCTCCATAATGGTTGATACAGGTTTTGTTGTGCTTTGTCATAAAGATGTTGTTGTTTTGCAGGTTGACAAGGTAGAATTCTTTACAGAAAAAGGTTCTATCTCCAAATATCATGTCCCAGTTGTTAATTTAGAAGGTGTGAGTGATTCAGAATATCCTCCTCAGAAAAAAGCTTTTCGGATGTTACAGGTATTTTGCCTGTGATGTTTCTTGTGATTTTAACAGATTGATAACCTATTTAGTTATCTAGCCAACGAGAAGTTCCATATGTATAAGGTAAATAATTTTTGGGGAATAGAAATTGATTCACTTTATAAACATGCAAATCACTGTACCAAGAAAAAATAGATTGGTATTGTGCAAATGTGAAAAAAATCTATTATGTATGAAAAAAGAAGACAGTTGTCGGTGGAACCACCAAAAATACATGAACAGACACTTGTACTCTGCTGCTTGCAGTCAAATCAGTGGTTCTCAGAGTCAGTAATGTCCACTGGAGCTTGATATGGTGGTCTGCAAGTTATTATTTATGAAGGTATTTTATTTGCTAAATGTTGTTAGTTTTCCAAAATAATAACAAATATCAGGAAAAAGAGAGCCAAGCCAACAGTGACACAAGTTAAAATGCAATATTACTAACAAAGCAATGGGTTAAGGCATGTAAACAAAAGTATCATGTGAACCTTGCTTCAAATTAAATGCACATGCTTTTGCGAAGTGTATTTATGTGGATTAAAATGAATAATACATTTTTAGTTTTCCTATCTATAACTTTTGTTGCAATGTGTCTTCACACAGTTCGTACAGACAGTAAACACAACATGGATACAAGTATTGAAGTAACTTCACTCCACAAGTGAAACAAGCAAGGAATCAATGGCATGTAATTGCAAAGATTGATTCCTTGCTTGTTTCACCTGTGGAGTGAAGTTACTTCAATACACATATGTGCAAGTTTGAATCATTTGCAAAAAGATGAAAGCAGAGCCTAGTTGGCTGATTCCTCTAAAGCCTACAGAAAACCTAGAGCCTTACATTAACATGAATACAATGTATCTTCTGACTCCTTTTCTGCTCATGTTTATCAAGAACCAGATTTGTTTTCATCTAAAGCAAGGGTGTCAACCTCAAACACACAGTGGGTGAAAATTTAAAACTTGGGTGAAGCCGTGGGCCAACATTGATATTTATTCAAAAATTGTCCTCCCATAAGGTCAGTGTGGCCAGTATGTCACAAACACTGCAGGGTCCTGTTCTGAGTGGGGCACCTAACCAACAGCAGAGCATTATGGGATTGTAAGTTTTAGAGGTATATGCGCATTGCGCAGGGTTGATGTAATTGGACCCAACAAAACCCACCTGTTTTTTAAAGCCCACTTAATAATGCCCAATTGAACCACCAAAAACCCACTCTTTACTTTTCCTTTGAAAAATCTACTACGAGGTAAAAAGTAAAATAAGCAGCACATTTGTGCAGTTAACTGTAATTTTTTTTTAAATCAAACAAAACAAACAGCAACAAAATTTGAAGGACTTGAAAAAAAGAAAATAATAATTCAAACAGTATGAGTAAATTCTCCTGTTATCTTCTTCAGCTCTGTAAAATCACTATGTTTTAACCAATTTTTTCTGCCTTCTCTGTACATAAACTGTTTCTGATGTTGGAACATACCAAGCCATATGTTGAAAAAATGCACCCTATAGATCAGTGTTTCTTAACCTTTTCTCTACAACTCCTTCCTTAAGTAATTATTATCTTTCATTTCTAGCCCCTCTGACTTCAAATAAGTAAAGTGGTTGGAACACTTCCCTGTTCAAAAACTTTCCATGTTGTAAGGTGCAAAGGGCTCATGCCCTCCTAGAATTGACACCCCCTTGGGGAGGGGTGTGTCCCCGGTTAAGAACCACTGCTGTAGATGCTGAACTAGCAGAGCATGCACATAAACTTGACGCGAAACTGCAGAGGTTGTGTGGGTGTGGCTTTTCTCTCTTTGCTGTGCACATACTTGCCAATCCTTACCACTTTGGAGTGAACTGACAACAACACTTTGCAAAAAAAGAGATGGGCTACATTTCTTTACTTTAAATGTTGAATGCCATAATAGTAACAACAAGTTTTTATTGTGTAATTGTGAAAATGGTTATATTGCATGATGCAATGAAAACAATTCAGAATGGGGTTTTGGTGTTTTTCTCAAAAAAAGACCAAAACCTGTTTCTTTCTAAAAAAAAACCCAAAACAGGGTTTTGTCAACCCTGTGTAGCTATATACTATTGGCTGGCCGGCTCTAGTAATCATTTGGTATTGTTTCACAGGACAAATGTTATTACACTGTGGGCCAAATTAGACCTGCAGGCCAGAGTCAACATACAAAATCTAAGGTGAAAATCAAGCTAGGAAACTTTACGCCCTGTTATAGTTTTGACTTGAGTACCAGTATTTCAATGTTGAACAAACAATTGTGTCTTCAGCAAATTTTAGTTTAAATTATATGCCACATAGCCTTGCAAATTTGTAATCGTCAAGCTCTGTGCGAAGTTGAATTGTAAAACAGGCCTGCACAACTCAAAACTTGAAGGGCCAAATTATCAACATGTAATTGCCGCAAAAGTCTATTTCATTTCGATGCAGAGATTTCGTTGTAGTATGTAAGATATTCTGGAACAACAATTACTTAAACGAGGTCAAGCTTTTGCAACATTTTCTACAATTGAGAAAGCTCTGGTAGGCTGCAAGAAAAACTTTCGCGGGTCATATGTTGTGCAGACCTGGTGTAAAAGATATCTTAAATAAGCCATGCAATAATTTTGTAATGTTGTGCAAAATTCATCTCAGGTCAGCATGAAATCATGAATGATTGTCAGATTTGAATTTAGCAATGACTTAAAATGATACATCATTGGTTTTGTGTGAATTACCAGTTTCTTGAGGAAAAAAGCTGCATTGTGTTGTTTATCAGTCATATATTTTTGATAGTGTTTCGTGTTGTATTTAATCTAATTGTGTTCTCATAGCACATGTGCAAGCACCACATCACCAACTATGAATGGTTTATTCGAGCTGATGATGATGTTTATATAAGAGTGGAGAAATTACGACATTTTCTAACACAAGTGGATGGTGATAAAATGGTAAGTGTTTGTGTGCATTGAAGTATGGTGGCATTTGTAACATCGTTTTTCTTTTTCTGATTGCATTTCTTTATTATCTTACGATGAATGTCACTTTGTGCTACTCAAGGTTGTTACCTTGTGTAGTGTGATTGAACTTTTTGGCTGTAAATGTTTGGTGATACAAACGAATTCATTGAATTGCAAATAAAGATTGTTCATGCGCAGGGCTTGAAAAAATGTAAAATTCCCGGGAAGCTTATCAAGATTTCCCGTGGGTCGCCCTAAGGTGAGGACGGTCGTCCCTTTATGACATCACAAGCCGAGTTGGTTTTCTTGAAAACGTGCAATCAAAGGCCTAGCAATCACTGCGTTCACATGGGTAAACTTGGATCGATTCAGCCTACTAGCATCGCTTCACATTCACCGTGAAAACAGTTGCTTACATCGCCGCAGTGTACCACGCTACCACTCGGTACGCAGAAACGAGATACTGAAGTGCTAAAGCGGCAAATCTTCGCCGCGAATTTGTAAATTCTCGCGCCGAATCCTGGTTTAACCCGCGTCTAAAATTTGTTTTTTTGTGGGCACTCTAAAATTAAAAAGGAATTATTTACTATGTTGGAGTTGTAGCTAACTTAATTCATTCAGTGTGATGGATGAACAACTTTATATACCTTAAAAACACATTTCATGTATAATATCGTGTAAGTAACATACTCTCATTTTACCCTGGGAATACACTTTGCCATGAGTTAATTCGACTTTCTGCGATGTCCTAAACACCAACTATAACCCTAACGCTGGCATTGAAGTTGCGCATGGTGAAATGATGGCGTTAAGAAGACGTGCTTCACATTTGATTTGCTTGAACTTGACCAATGTTGTCCGCATATGCTAATTTCAATTTGTTATTACTCAGAAACAAAAAATAGTATGTGTTTCATATTTTGATACATTGTAGGTAACCTGTTTTTTTTTCGCTGAGACATTTCGGTCATTTTTGTTGAGACATTTTGGTCACTGAAACATTTCGGTCATTTGTCTCACTGTTGTATTAAAACTAGTCGTAACAGTGTTTTTCAGCCTATATTTTCAGACATTCTGACCGAAATTACTTAATTTTTTTCGGTCGTTTCAAAATCATTTCGATCTATGATCGAAAGAAAAAAACTGTAGGTAATGTGTAGGGCTACGATATCCAATGGTCATCAACATTTCATATTTTGATCAACGTGGTCAATTTCAAGGTCAAAATATAGGTCAAAAGGACATCACCCGAAAAGTTACCCAAATAAAATATCGTCAGATTGGAATTCCTGGGTTTCTCCCCTTATCAAAGATACTTTATTGTTCCAGATTGGACCACTAGTTCAAAAGATAGGGTTATTGGAAGTTAGGTTCACCCCCATTTTTTCTCAAAATTTTCAAAAAATAACCCCCCATATCTGGGAAACCAATCGTCCGATCAATGAAAAATTTTAGATTTGAGGTTTGGGGGTGAAAACGAACATGTATACCAAATTTTATTAAATTCTGAAAGCGTAGGGTTCAGCCCATTGGGTGTGACTTGATGTGGAATGACCCAGAGTAATTCGCCTGCATAATAGCGGGAGAATCCCGATATTGCATTCTATAAAAACCTTAACACTTTCATGGCATATCAGAGATACAACCGTTGATAGGAATTAATTGAGAAATATTTTGCTGCCAGTGCTTATTAACCACTCAGTCTTCTCTAACTTTACTTTTCTTTACTTCACTCATATCTAAAGAGGGGCTTACATATTAACTGCTTAGAGAAGTTTTTGAAAGTGGTGCAAATAGATGCACAACAAGCTGTTTGCTATAATCGCTCTTGTCAGATTGAGTCCCACAAAGGCTATTACTGGGGAACCGCACCATTGTGGATGTGTTTTAAAGACGAAAGTAAAACGTGGAGCAGAGTAGTACAGTACCCCTTATACTGAGAAAGCATGGACATCACAAGGAATATATGAAAATCGATTGGATTTGTTGATAAAATCTGGACAAGTTCACCGGACTGGAAAAAATTCAAAAGCCATAGTTTGTCCTGTTTCAATTAAGCTTTGGTGGAATGTTTCCAAGATTACAACTCGTTTCTAACGCTTGTTTTGACACCTGTCAGATTTACATGGGCCAACCTGGGCACGGAGTTCCTGAAGTTCGCGATAAACTTGGTCTGAATGGACATAACTTCTGCATGGGCGGTCCCGGAGTTTTGTTCAATCAAAGAGCTCTTAAAGGTGAGACACTTTAACAATTTTGTGATTAAGTATATCGGAACAGTGCATGTAGAGTTTTGCACTTCGTTGAATTCGCTCCTCCTCAGCAAACGAAAACTCTGTTTTCATTTCATGCACCACATATGCGCAACGTCCGCGGTCTCTGTTCAAAGTCACCTGTCGCCCCATACGTCACTATGCGTAGAATGCGGTGGAGTCAGCGATTTCCAGAGTCACGTTATATCTGGTTTCATGCAGCACTTATCTTCATTTTAAGAGCGGTATGACTAGAATGGAAACGTTGTTAAAAAAATAAAAAAAAACAAAAGAGATAATTTACCCAGTGTCAGCCCAATGTATGGAAAACTGTTTTGTTCTTTCCAGTGCACGCCAAACAAACAGAAAACCATGTTTTTGAAGCTCGTGCAAAAGAATTCCACTGAGCGATCGGTATCACAACGCTTTCAACATAAGCAACTTGAAGTTAAACTAGAGTTGTCGAGCTGCGCAGCAACTATGAAAAGAATGCAAACAAACTTCAACTTCAGAGTGCAAGATTTGAAATCAAGCTATGCAATTTTGATGAGGTGGGGTGCGTAATTAGCGTTGCAGATTAGAAACAAAATCTGCTATATCCTCATCGGACGAACCTTCAAGGTCGCGTACGATAAGCGCATGTAGCCAAGAATCAAAGATTTCAAACACAAGACTTAACTTTCAGCATATGTTTGAGAGTTGGAAAGATAGCGACTTGGACTAGTCGTACGATCTTGGATGATCTTGATCAGGTATCAGTAAAGCCCATCTACTACAAATCCGGTGAAAGAAGATGCGAAATGTGTCTTAAAGAAAAAAGGTACTGACCTGCGCATAGTGGTGCAAGAGATGCGAAAGCGATGTGAAATGCGTTCGCGTCAACAAAGAAAGTGATGCATCCATGCTGAAATACTACACCTAAGCATTGACGCATGGAGAGACTTACAACAGTGGAGGAGGCTGAAAACGGTTTGTTCTGGCAAAGTTCCACTGCCCGATTAAAATTGCCCTGTTTTTTTTATATCGTTCAATTCATTTAACCATTCTTGACATGAATACAGTTTGCATATATTTCATTCTTCTGGGCCAAATAAACATGGGTAAGAAACTATAAACAGCCACTCCCTCGGCCCTCATTTTTTCAATCGTCAGCATTTGAAAATCCGATTTAACTTGGTTGTTTTTAAACGAATTTAAATCGATTCACTTCGTTTACCTGAAAACCGTCTGTACCCTACTTTTTCCTTTCCTTGAAAGGCCACCGATGGTACCCTGGAATCATTCGCTTGCCTCAAGCGAGGCTTAAGATCAGTCAGCATTGCCTTGGTTTTAATATTTTTCACATTCCTGGTGGGGCGGCCACCTTCTCCGACCCCAATCACGTGCGTTTATGCATCCAAGAGACCTGAAACACACAACTCTGCGTCAGCAAGTGCTAAAACGATACAGTACAGCCCAGATGACAGTGGAGTGTGCAGCGGAGTAGAACGCCGGTTCTCTTACTGGTTCATATCGACCGTTGTGGTAACCATTTGTTTTGTGCTTATGAACGTTTCTAGGCAGTTTCTTACAGGCGTGAGTTGAGAAGCTCCGATGACAAGCGTTGACGCCCCAACGCAACAGCTTTCTACGAACCAACGAAGTACCACAAATCTTCCGGACAACCTACAAAAGCCTTGTGTTATCATTGTAAATAATTGCACGGACTTCGTTTGTTTTTAGAACTTTGTCCGCACATAGACCAATGCATGGCTGAAGTGATGTCCGGTGAAGAAGATGTTGAGATAGGAAGATGCGTTACCAAGCACTTGCATATAGAGTGCACACATGCTTGGGAGGTAACACTGCAAAAATAACTAACACAGTTTTCGTGTTAAAAATGGTGATGCCGTTACTTCCCGTTGCTGTACGTTAACCCTACCTTGTTTCCGCCGACTAATCTAATGTCACTCAATCATGCCCATACTTCTGTTGCTCAAGGCCAAAACCGTACCGGGGTAGATAAATGGAATCTCACGATTTCTAACAATGAGTGCTGTCCAACAAGAAATCGAATAGGGAGTGATGCTGTAGTTGTAAAAGATTCAATTTTCAAAACCGCTGCAGATGCGTCTGTTTTAGTTTTTTCTGTAGTCGCAGCTGGTGCTACTGTGGTGCGATCTGCTCAATTTAACAATAACAGTTTGTTAAAATGAGGACGTACGTGTGTTAGTAAAGATTTTCGGTCTAGGTAGCGGTTTCGCCAGCGATTTTTAGAAGAGCTTAATGACGGTTTTTATTGGAGTCCGGTCAAGATACCAATGTGCAACAGCGGATTTCGCGCCGATACCATCACCACCCCCGAAAATGGAGTAAAGCACAATGAACTAATTAGCAAGACAACCGGGAATGTAGATCCCCTACAATATATTGTATAAGTTTGTCTCACGGCACCCTGGCTCAGCTGATTTGTTTATTTGTTTGTTTCGAGATTTTCCTGAACAATAAGCAAGGTCACATTGCCGCATGTTTGTTGATACAGATTCATTCCATTTTAAATAGTGGGACTTCATCCGCTTACTGTTATCCAGGCTCGGAGCCACCAGATACAAAACTTCTGTCCAAAATTTAAATCTGTGAATATAAAACGTACAAAGCTTGTGTCTCAACGCACGTACGTTTGGTTGCAATGCCGCTTGCTTTCATCAGGGGAAGATAAATCTGGTTTCCAGCCACGGTAACCTCAGTGCGCGTTGAAGCGTTTTGTGTTTAATCTTCACCAGCAACGTTTTTTCGCCCTTTTTTATGTCAATTCTTCTACTCTTGATCAGTTTGTGTTTAGGTGTGAGCGTCGCACGCTAAGTCGCCCCAGACCTTGTCGAATTTTGAAAAATGTTTCTTGTCAGCAATTTATCTGCCAATAATTATTTTATGGCATTTTAGCGCGATGGTTGGTACGGTTTTCTTTCCAGATTTTTTTGTAAAAAAATTGCGTTTATTGATTTGAGTAAAAGTGTTTGAGTGCTCTGTAGCTCGCTTTTTCGAACTAGCATGCATTACAGTAAACTTTTTAATCGTCAACAAAATTATTAATATTGCACAATTCATTCAAGACTTAAGAATGAGCTGGTGTTGAAACAAAGCGGTTGGTGATTGATGCAAAGCTAGTTACATTGAATTAGTTACTTTAAGAATTTTAAAAGTTTATGGAGAGTTTGGTGTGACATCGTTGGAGATGTATTTTTGTTATCAATTCCGCAACAAGAGCAAACGTCTTATTGACCTTATTCGTGCAGGACGCAAACTATTGTCGTAGAAGTTGTTACCGCAGATGGGTAGAACTGCAATAGATGTTACAAGTAAAATAAGTAGAGTTTGGCCGCTTTGTTACGCGGCAGATTGACACTGTCTGAACACGCCATGCTCAAGAGTAAGTTTCTTTTGTTGTGCAGACGCTCAAACTGTTTTATCATTCCTACCAAGAGGAATACTCGGAAGAGAAACCGTTTCTTGGTAATCTTGCCGAGAATGATCACGTTGGGCGTGCGCTTACTCTGCATCACATCAAAGTGCCCTACATCATGTACAGAGTCCATCGGCATTACACCAGCCTCTTGCTTAACTCGACAGTGCAGGTACTTGACATTGAGAATATTCGACTTCCCACTGCCTACTTATTGGAAGCTTTCAAGTAAATTCAATTTTTTAAATGAAACGAGTGTGGTGAAGTGCGTGGCCTTTTCGAGAAGTGGTAGTTACTTGCTTTTAAAAAGATTATTCGTACCCATACGTCGTTTTTCGACCTCGTGACTCTTTAAGAAAACAGTGGTCGGCTCCGTAATCAGCTGTGCCAGCCTGTGATTCGTTATTTAGTGTTCAATAGATCTGACAAGGGTCACAAATGCCAGCTGCTGCGACCGTAATATGCACGCTTTTTCAACGGACGAGTAGGTTAATGTCAGCAGGAATGACTTTGTCAGCACCAAGAACAGTTGTCTTGTCAGACAACAAACCGGATGCTGAATTCAATTTGCAATGCGCTGGTAAAAGAGAGCAGCAAGGTCGAGTTCGAGCGGTAATTGAACCTTTTTCAACTGAGGGTTGTGGGCGTCTGGCGCTTCAGTAGCGCACATTGTTTGTGTTTCCTGCTCTAAATTGGAAGTGGGGGTGAAAGTTGCTGCCAACAAAATCAATCGTTTGTAAAACCGGTGATGTGGAAAGTAAAGCTGTTTACCCCCGACTGGGCCGTGGTGTGCGCTCCTTTATTGTCGAGTCGCCTCCTTGAACAAACGTAGCTATTTTATCCAATCCACGCATATTTGTGCAGACGCTTTCTCCTTGCGTTAGTTGCGCTGGGTCGTTATGTAAAATAGCTTCACACCTGCTTTCCCGTGACTGGCCCGTAGCTGGTTGCTTTTTGTCAAAAGTCGCACTCTTCTCTCTGTAATTCCGTATAGAATCGATTTTCGGAGAGCGTTTGCTAGTGTCTGTGGCACGGTCTGATTTTTTCCGAACCGTTTAAACCAATGGTCTTCAGCATAGGCGAAATCGCCCCCCAGGGGACGATTTCGTGCGTTGTGGAGGCGATATTGTGATTTACGAGATTTGGGGGGCGATTTCTGCAGGTTAAAACATGTTCAAAAGTTGAATTGATTCCAAAAGATTACTATTTGTTACTTTGGAATCAAAGCCTGTGATGCACGTTCGACTCCATGGTTCGTAACAAAGCTTATAAAAGACGTATCGGACTGGTCACGCATCAGTCGAACTATTGTAACATGGTTCTGTGAAACGCTTCACTGCACCAACTATCCAAGACCACTGAGATTGTGACTGGTTTGGGAGTCAAACATTGCGGTTCTCACGAATATTATAGGGCAACCGATCTTTTGACCTAAACACTTGAAATTTTGTCTTTAAAATTTACAAATTTTAACTTCATTTTGGCTTATCAACTTCCTGCGTTTGAAACTGCAAAATAAATCAGCCTTTGGTGTTCACGTCAACTCCGAAGCTAATTCATTCCGTATACTTCAAACTTTTAAAGAATTTAGTTATTTAACCTAAGCATGATATATTTGGTAAGTACATTAAAAACTACAGTAGAGTCAAGCCTGGGAACATCACAAAGGTAAAGCACTATATGCATAATGGACAGAGCATTTACCAAACTAAGAAAGTACTGTACTGCAAGACCACGTTTCTTGCCTTTCCACGCCTAGCCTACTTAATATGCAATCTTCTAATAACGGGCAAAACAGTATTACTACATCGGAAGTCGCAACAAGCCAATTATTATTTCAGATTTGCAACTGAACCTGCAAAAGCATATCAATATCAGTTGTTGTAGCTTCAATAAATATAGTATGCATTAATTAGTTTTATTATACCGATAGTGGTCGAAAACAACGAACACCGATACAGCTATGGGAAAATGCCCAATCGGTCAAGCTACATTTTTTCAAGAGGAAGACTTCAGCTTCTTTGAAGTTGGTAAACTTGGCCCAACAATCATAACATTGTTACAACTAAATCATCGCATCGACTTTCGCGGCGATAGCGAATTGCAAGTTGCCGTCAAGTTTGGTGCAGTTAATTTTCGTCGTGAACTGTCACAAATCCCTCCCTCCAGCCGTATGTGTTATTATTAGCAAAACTGCCTTGAAACAAGTCTTCATGGCCTTCGGTAAAGCATTGCCAAACCATTGTTTAGCAGGCAAAAGTATGGCAGTCCGTTGTCATGAGGTTTATAAGCTTTAGTTAATACCTTGAGTGAAACAGCGTAGACCTACTGAAAGGTGTTCTGTTGTAAAAATACTGGAAGTATAACTATTGCAAGACAATTTACGTTGAAATTAACAGCTAGTAAAACTAGGAACAGCTAGCCGTAAGTTGTAAAATGTGCTTATCGTGTTTTTCAGTCACTTCGAGTGTTTTGGCGTCTGTGGATATAGCTGTACAGCAGTGGTTCCCAACCTTTTTTATTACATTCCTCCCTTTGCTCATTTTGGAACTTCTCATTCATCCCCTACTACACAAACTTTTTTTCATTCCTCCCCTTTTACATGAGTCTACGAGAATTTGATCAATGGATATATTCTTTCTCGCCTGCCGTTTACCTGTCACGGTGAGCTTATTCTTCGAGTTAGGACGCTTGTATGGATTACAAATGAAAAATGGTCTCTATTGATGACAATAACTTGATCAAAAAGTGGGACAAGAACTATTTGCTGTCAAATAATGGCGTTAAAGTTTGTCAACAAAAACAATGTGATAGTCCACTAAATAACTTACAAATGTAAAGTGATATAAATAATTGAAAGAGGCAGAGTCAACTTAAAAAAGAAGTACAACACTTACTGTACAACGAATAGGTAACTTAAATAGAAAGTGGAAATTCCTCCCCTGAACTCATGAAATTCCTCCCTAGGGAGGAATTCCTCCTCGGTTGGGAACCACTGCTGTACAGTGTTCATCTGTCTTATGACCAGGGGTGTAGTGGGGCGGGAACGCATGGGAACGGCGTACCTACACCTTTTTCATGTTTTGGTTTAAGATTAGTTTGAAGCCGTTTCAAAATGGCTAGTTTTTGTGGGTGCGTTCCCACACCCTTTTTGTTAGCGCTGCATCCCTGCTTATGACAAAGTGTAACAGAACAGTAGGCTAGGAAAGGAGTAACTTAGACCGGCAAGTAAGCCCAAGC
>Ga0210059_1013409_pt1 | contig 12264 bp, 7 predicted proteins | sample Ectturendosymbi2_FD_188042 | JGI IMG/M metagenome (GOLD analysis project Ga0210059, IMG submission 188042) | Ecteinascidia turbinata endosymbiont from Florida, USA - Sample 2 (SPAdes) (version 2) | ecosystem: Host-associated > Tunicates > Ascidians > Unclassified | place: Key West, Florida...
ATTTTCGTGCCCACCCAGATACCTAAAACCCATATAGACACCGGTACAGTATATGCGGCTTACATTCAAGGGCGGCTTACATTAAATTTTTAAATCTATCTCATGCGGCTTACAATCAAGGGCGGCTAACAATCGAGTAAATACGGTATCCAAGTAGGGATCAGTTGAACAACTTTACCCAGGGTATCTCGGAAAAGGAAGGTCTACAAGATTGCCTACCGCAGTGAATAAATAACACTGCGGCAAAATGAACAGCAGGGCAAGCGCCAAGCAGCCACGTTTTTCTGCGTTATTATGCATTTTAACTTTTTCTATTTGTTTTAGGTAAGTTTCTGCACTTCTTTTGTAGATTGGTGCCTGATGAGAGCGGTTACCGCAAAAATTTAGTCTGAAAGCAGGTGATGGACTAATATGGAAGAAACATTTTCTCTAGGTAGACTCTTGGTCTAAAGTCCAGATCAAATACCTGGTGTTTGTTTCGCAGCCATTGTATTGCCTTAATTGTGCCATAACAATGAGATAAAAGCTTGAAATACTTTCACGCACGACATGCGCAATAGATTACCTCAGCAAAACCGCCATGTTTGTAGCCTGCTTCGTTATCAGCTAATGAGCAGATTTCCCTTAAGAACGGGCAACAGGTCAATGTAGGAGACACAGCAGGACTGGTCAGATTTTCATAAGCACCCTGGTAGTGGAAGTAGATAAGTGGTGTGGGCTGACCATTACGATCATTTTGATGATCGCAAAACACTTCTTATGTTATTGAATATAACTCTACAAAACAATGTGACATGTAATTTATAAAAATTCCTGCAATAACATCATCCTTGCATTTAAGAAGCCCTCATATATAGGAAAGTATACAATGTGCATGAAGCACAACAAATTAAGCGTTCAAAATGAAACAGTACACCAGAATATAATTTAAAACAAGTCTGAAGATTTTGCTTTGTTTTTTTAAGAAAAACAACTGCGGGTGTTGTTACACACGTCTGTGTCAGCTAACACTTTGCCAGGTGAGTAGAGTCACATTTCTCAGTATTTTTTACATTGTGGATATAACAGCAATCTGGCAGTCTCATTCAGCCTCATCTTGCTACATGCAACAAGCTTATTATAGCAAGCTGCACATTCAACCGCGTACAACTTTTGCACAAGTGGGACACTGGAATTAACAGCTGTAGTTCAAACATTGTTTCGATGTTTGCACCTTAATAACAAAGACACCCCTACACATGTTTGCCACAATTTAGTTTTTAACCTGTGAGGCCAACTATTGCACAGCTCACAAGCCCTTTCATAATAACAATTTGTGCTGTATTCAGCCAATATCATATATACACAATTAAGGCTTATTGTTAAAATTGTTTTCAGAAAAAAGTAGTTTCATCTCTATTTAGCAACAGCAACAAAAACACCCATAGCGTTGTTGGCGTAAACCAATAAAATTCAATAAATCTAATTCCACTGTTTGTGAGTGTAGTGATGATCACGTAATAGGCTGTTTTTGACAACAAAAACAATCTCACTGCAATGGGAACACGCATAGGTGTAGGACCAGGCAAATTTTTGGTGGTGCGAAGGATTTTTGCTCGAATTCTCCCAAACCTGCCTGAAAAACTCCAAAAAAACTGACCTCCAACAAAAAAGCTCCATGTCATATTGGGCACCATTTTCTCAAATCAAAGCATGTTGGGGGCCATTTTTGCTACATTTTCGGGGAGTTTGCTCAGATTTTCAGGGTATTTGTGAAGGTTTTTAGAGATATTGCCCAGATTTCACGGATTTTGTCCGGATTTTAGGGGATTTTGCTCGGACTTTCACCAAACCAAAATTTTTGGGGGTGAGTTTGCACCCCCGGCATCCCCGCGTGGGAACACGACACCAACACGTACGGCGGACACGCGGTAGTTATGCACTTAAAACAGATAAAAAACGCTACTTCAGGTTTGTCAAAGTACTCTAACCAAACACTGTGAACTATATCGGCAGAGCTCTGTGCGAGAACAACGTTGTGCCAATTGTTTGTTATGATCAAGCAAAGACATATTTAGCTTGACGTCAGCTGACCTTTTTCCAATACAAATGAAAATTAATATTTCTAAACCAAATTTTACTCAAAACTCTTTAATTTTGCGTGTCAAGTTTGTGAATTCTCAAAATACTTCTGAGGTTGCTGCCAGCGGATAAATACATGTATTGTCAACTCAATTTTTCTAATTGACAGAAGATTAAACACGAACCACTTTCTGTCTATCGTGGCAATCACCGACTTCGAACAAGGGAAAGTCTTTGAATAATCATCAATAGGACAGCAAATACCGCAACCGAGAAGATATGTGAAATCAAAAACTACTGAAACGTGTTAAGTACGTAAGTGGTCATAAGCGTGCTAGCCTACGTTTTGTTTATAGGAAAAAAAGTGTTTCTGGGTCGTTCTTTCGGAAAAAAGTCGTAAAAAGATTCTCGCTGGCTGACCGTTGATCTTATTGCGTGGTCTCCAACCATTTTTGGCTTCCGGTGATTTTGTCAAGCAATAATACATTAAACATGTCGCGTGTGCTTGTTGTACTTGTGTCAAGAAATTATGAGTTGATGGCTCATTTATAAAAGTTTTGCAAGTTTTCGGTATATTCATTTCAGTCTGCCGTACTTGAGTCTCGCGGTAATCCTGGCCAAACCCAATGGCAGTCCGATTAAAAACCACTAGCGGCTGGGGCGTTTTCATCCCAGAAGTCAGGTCACAGTTTTAAGTTTAGATGGGGTCAATTGACAAAGCTTGAAAGATTGGAATCTGCTGCCGTCTCTCGTGAAAAACCAACACCCACACAGCGCTTGAGAATGGTGGGAAAAAGCAGCTCGCCTTGATGGTGCTACGAGAGTCTTTTCCAGTCTCATTCAAGCTGAGGAGCGAGAGCGCAAGACCGGGCCCAGTTAAAGAATTTTGAATCACTTAGTCCACGGGTGGCTAAACTGCGGCTCGCGAGCCGCATGTGGCTCTTCGAACCTTTGCATCCGGCTCTTTGAGCTTTCCGAAAATTTATATATTTGTTTGTTATTTTTCATTTCTAATGCAAAGTGTAAAAATATTGTAAAATGGTACTGTGGTAGCTAGCGTGCCGTACAGTATTACTTTTGAACGTCATTCCAAAAAGAATTATGATATCACAGAAGCGTAGATTGCAAATATATTCCGTGTTTTTAGTATTTTTTGTTGCGGCTCTTTGTAACTTAGATTTTACGATATGCGGTAGGTTTGGCCACCCTGACTTAGTCGAATTGACCCACAGCCTCTACCCTCAACTCCGCTGCCTAGCTGATCGCTACGCTACAAGGTAACAACTACCAATTTTTGAGGTCTTTGTTAAATCGACCCGAATGGCGAAATTTTTTTTCGCCCTACTGCCCAGCTGCAATCATCACAAGGACAGTAAGACTCAGATCAGGCTCCTGAAGTGTTGGTGGCCAGCACATGACATTCAAATATGACACCGTGTGTTGTACTGCAAAAGAAAAAAGTTTCATTATCCTTACTTAACTCAAGGTCTAGGTGGAGTGGTCTACAGGGGCACATTTCCGCTTGCTCTACGCCGTAGGTCACGCGACTACTTTTGTAGTGAATGCTGCGTTGGTGGCAGGACAATTAGCCTTCCCTTGTACTCATCCTGATGCCGAGCACGAAGCTGGACAGCCTACAAAAGGGGTGGGCAAAATTTTTCAGTGAGGGCCACATTTTTATGAAAGTATCCAGCCAAGGGCCAACCTCCACAAATTATACTTTTCCAAAAAGTAAAATATCATATGTTTTAAAGTTTTCAATTTTCAATATATGCTTTTAATATTCAAACCTAGTTAATTTATCAAGAGGATGGCATTTTATTACACGTTTCTTATGTTTCATATTACCATATTTTAATATATGTAAGTGTGCATTGTGTACACGAGGACCGCAAAATTGAGCAGAGGGCCGTAGTTTGTCCATCCCGAGCTACAAGCACCGTTTTTCAAGTCTTTGCGTGTGACCTAACCGGGAACACAATCTACCAGCTCCAGTGGCGTGCGCTCAATGCCACTATACCACTTGCGAGGTCGCGGTTGTGTTGTACTATAATAGGTCATCACGTGCATATACTGCAGCATGGCGCAAACCCGAAATCTATGCGGGTGGGGGGGAACAAAATTTTTGCCCAACAAAAATTGTTAATGCTGACCTCACAGCTTTTGCCAAACAACCAAAATTTTTTTACACCGACAGTAACTAACAACTTCGTTCAAAATTTGGGAATACATTTGTTAAAAAATGACATATTTGAAAAGACAAGGGCATTCGGCCAACACATTAAATTCTTACCCAGTTGTTAAACAGTGTGCCTGACAGCTGTCACATGCAGGTCGAGTAATCAATAAACAGCTTCGAATCCATTTTGGATTTCATGAAAGTATTAACTGATACATTCAACAATTTATATATTTTTTGTCAAATATATGTCATTTTTTCTCGACAAGTTGAGATTTTCAAATATTTTGGGCGGAGATATTGTCGACTGAACCCTCTATTCCACTAATGTTACTGCCTTATGTTGTAGAATTATTTATTGACCAGTGGGGTACAAATGACTGCTAAGCAATGCAAGATTTTGTTGCAGGTAAATGCACTTCCGCCTTTAAAATGTTTGGACAGCTTCATCATGTGAACTAAAATTGGAAAGGACCTTCTGTAAACAGTCTCCTCTCAGTCACTTTAGTCCTAACCAATTTACAGCCTTACAATAAGTGATGACAATAAAATCCGCTTGCCTGGGACGATATTAAAATAGCAAGACGTGTACAAACAGAATTAGTCCCGAACAACTGGCAACAAAGTCATCACTGTCTGCGAACAACGCGATATTTCGCAAGTAGTGAAATTTGAACTAAGAGTACAATATCGAGCGGATGTTCACGGCTGGCGCGCGTAAAGATTGACGTGGAGTGAATGGCAAAACATTTCGCACTATAGAAGCGAGCTGGAGCGATGCAAGCATAAATACGGAGTGTAAATAAACACGCGAAAACTCGCATCCTGGCCGCAAGACGGTTGTTATTCAGATCAAATCGCAACAAATTAATCCAAAGCGACAAGAGAATAACATGGCGCTATTACAGTATTGGCCTTGTTACGAAAGTGGATATGTAGGAAATTCTTCTGGGGGCCTGAGGTGACAAGGGCGACCTGAAATGGGCAAAGCAAAATCTTCCTGCTCGATTCCGGACGTCACCGACGTAGATGGCGCGTGGCACGGCCGCATAAGCTTAGAACAAACATGACAATGAAGGGGAGTCTTTGACTGTCTTTATTTGTTGTCAGGCAGAAAGTTTGCAGATATCAAGGCTTAGCCATTTTATCATCGGTCGGTCAACCCAAACATGCACGGCAAGATACGTGTTGAGCGGCGCTGCTCCGGTGCTGATTACTTATGATGGCTTGTTTGCGTTGGCGAGGTTCAACTTTATCTTTCGGCGATAACGGGACGTTTAGACTTAAACCCTGCGTTTTGGTTGCAAGCACTTGTTCTTATCATCAGCGTTTTATCAGACTGCACTGCCGAGCGTACTCTGTCGACTTCAACTGGCTGTTGCAAAATATTTTTCTCGCTGAGTTTCAAATATCGCAGCAAGTTGTTGTGTCTGAAGCCAGAAGCATGACAGTGTTTTTAACAAATGATGGAACTGTTCAAACTCACTCCAAGTTGCATACTTTGACGAGAACTTGATTCAAATGCCCTATGAAATGTAAATTAAGGTGCAGACTTCAGTTTGTTCACTAATGTTTCGTTCCCTCGAATTTGTACTCTTACAGAAATTAAACTAGCGTTTGATGTTCCCAAACAAGAAAGATCAAAACTTAACATTTCAAATCAAGAAGTAAATAATCAGAGAATTTGACATCTTTTAAATTAAAATCCGTGACAACTACGTTTTGAAAAACATTAATTAAAATAATACGGAGGTTCTCAATGAATATGTAGAAGCAAGACAGAAAATTTGGAAAACAACGAACGAAAATACCAAGCACTTTGAAATACTATAATTACTATAAGAAGATTTTATTAATTTAAAAACTAGGTTTCTATTGTCTTAGTGGAAATATCTGTCTGAGAATTTATTTCCTGTTTTTCGTTGTTGTCAATGAGACTCTTAGGTGACAAGTCGACATTGCAACTTGCGTTGAACATAGCTGAAAACAAAAAAGCAATGAAAACTCAGCTGGTTAAAGCTGCATACAACGTTAAGCTGTGGCGTGAGATCAGCATGAGGTATTAGAGCAACATCAGCCTGATACAGAAAAATCGGCTTCTCTAAATTTTGCTGAAAACTTGTTTTTGCTTTATAATACAGTAGTAAGTGTGAATATTTTTTGAATAAAATCACCATGTTGCAGGTGATCCCACGGTTAACTCCACGCAGTGCAGTGTGTAGTGGTGCTTACTTAAATCTTTTAGAGTAACAAATGATATCTCACTGCATCGTATAATTTTGTTCCATTGAACCCTTACATCAGACGTGATTGAGGACTATTACATCAGTGGCGTAGCGAGGCAAAGCGCCGCCGGCGGCCGACCATAAAAGTGCCGCCCTTTCCATCCTTCAAATTTGCTTACAAAATTTTAAAGGAAAGAAGATCACGTTTCGTGCTTATTTACAGATATAAAGATTAATAAAGCATCTTGAAAATTACAATCAAACACCCAAAAACTTAATTGGATCTAGTTTTTCATAGTCGATCATGAGTCTTGCTTTTTCAGCTTTTCGGCACCTTTCTCATCATTAATTTTTCTATTTTTTGTTTTCTTCACATATGCATACAGGAACCCGACATGTTTCGTCGAATTTTCTTTCCTGTTGGTTTTTAATCTCCGGTAAGCCCACCGCATGGCTTTTCACAGTTTACTCATTCCAAAGGATCAAACGAAAAATTAAGGGATGTGATCGCGGCGTATCTACTTTACAGATGTAAACACTTATATATGTTAAATTTTCGTGTAGTAGGCCTATCCTCGTCTTTAACTAAAATAGTATATATACTGCATATAGCAGGTTACAATAATAAATATCTCAGTGATGTAAAGAATGTTTCGTTGTTCACTTCACGTTTCAGTAGTGGTTTTTAATTTGAGACATTCTGAGCTCAAACTTACCCACGCAAACATACAAACTGCACTACCCCACTTCAAGAACGTCATTTTCCGACACCATTACGTCATGCAGAAAAACAGCCGTTATATTGAAACTGAACAACGTTACTTTTGCAGAGTTTTTCACTTCAACTACCAAAATTTAATGTTGATAAGGCCACCTAATGACCAGGCCACGGCTTATGGCACTTATAGAAAACATCCCACTGAACATTAAAAACTAGCATGAGATGTGCCAAGAAGTGTTTTTTTTATAATTTTGGCGACGGCAATTAGCGGCATGCCAACGTCTGAAATATGCTTCTTACCGCGACAGGTAAGGTGAACGTTCTTGCCCAAGGAGCGCTACAGCGATTCACTCAGTGGCTGTGGACCGAACACCCAACCTGCCATTGAGAGACGGACACTCTAACTACAACTGAGCTATCGCCGCCCCAGCGAAATGTTCGTCGCCAATGCCTGGGTGTCAGGTTATGTTATAATGTGCCATTGGGACGTTACTAAGGAACCAACGATAGGAGAAAAAAGATTAACTAAGCTATCCTTTACTATTTACCGTGATTTCATGCAAAGTCTTTTTTATCAGATTTTAAGAGGAAGGGCAATATAAACTGCGAACAACCGAGCCCTAATGTTCGCTAGTGTGAGGTCGAATGTCATCTCTTTGCTTTGTTCAAAGGACTTTTGACTATGATTTTGTCTGGACAGGAAGATGTAGGACTGGGGCACAATTGCCCCCCAAGTAAGTGTGTTAAAAAAGCTCTGATATCAAGACAAACCCTGGGACACTTTAGCAATTGAATTTGACCCAGACTTTTGAGTAAACATTTTATCTATTTGGTCACTCCACAGCCACATGTGGTGTTGTTTAGGCTAGCCTACCAGTCTAGGGCTTCTAAAGACGAAAATTGGAAAGAGTGAGAATTTTTAAAACTTTAAAAAATTTATTTAAAAATAATAAACAAAATCTAGAGCTTTAAAACTCTTTCTAAAAATTAATTTTAATCAGCAAAGTTCCGCTCCCCAAAAGGTGCCGCCCGCTGCTCCCAGCCCCCCCTTGCTACGCCACTGAATATAACGTACCAGCATGAAAATTACGTAATGTTTTTTCTGAAATTTGTTTGTTTTCTGAGTTCATCGTAGCAGAATAGCATTTAATTGGAAAGTACATTATAAAAATAAATTGCAGGTACATTAAAAATGAAGCACATAATGTTTAAACTTCGATTTTCTCCAAACAGTTGCGTCAGTGGAGTTGCTAATGCAGCTTCGCTGTGTCAAGTGTGGCAAACTTCCATATGAAACACGTACGTAAAACTTGCTCAGAGTTGACCTTGTTGCACGCAAATGTCTCTAAAATAATTTAATTGGCTTTCTGCTAAGGTTTCTGTTTATACTAAATGTTGCGAAATACTATGTACAACCTTAAAAATCAGAACACCATAATGCTCACAACACCACACTTGATTTTTACATTGGTGCTATGCTGTTGTCAAATAATTTTAAGTTTGAGGCATCTGCTATGTAACAATTTAAATGTCAACATCTTGCCGCTGTTTTGAACAGCCCAAGGCGGCAGACATTCATCAGGGATTGAATGCGCATAGTAGCTGTTTGTCATTGTCGTTTCTGTCGCATATGACAAATATAAATCACTGTTGTGGCTAGTTCCTTGACTAGTATAGCCATTTATTGCAATAAATTGCGAAGTTGCTTTCCCATTATGTTACAACTCTCGTTATTAGTGCGGTTTTATTAGTGAAATCTTTGCTATCACTTTTCAACGGCCACAAATAGAAATCGTTTCATTGTAGGTCAGGCGATATGTTGTCATTAAAGGCAAAATGCTACATGGCATGTATGCGCTGCTAGTGATTGATGATACTGTCTACAGTAACCTGGACGATTATACAACTGTGCTGATTTGCCGTCAGCAGCCACCAAATCATCGCTTACTGAAAAGGTCACCCGATTTTCGACCTTTTTGTCAACTGCTGTGAAGGTCAGATTACTGCCTTGGTTGTGTGAGCAAGTTCAAAATACAAAAAATAGTATGCGAGGGCTTCTGCATAAACGATCCTTTAAAACACTTTTCATCTTGTATACTTTTACAACCTCAGCAGTGGATAAAAAAAACAATTCCCAATGCTACTCGCCAAGGAGATGATGTTGATGTATGTCAAGTAACTTGACGTGTGCATGAAAAAGGCGATATGCCGCGGCTCTCGCAGTCCGTAAGGGTGTATTAGAAGCTTTGTAGCTGTGAGGATGTTCTGCTTAATCTACTGTATTACATAAAAGTCAGACGCAAAAAAAGTTCAAAAAAGTTTTCAAAGCCACCAAGAGGGATACTATTACCACTCAGGCCAAGTTGTTTCTTGCGAAAGAAGCACTGTTCATGTCTCTGCATACGAGAAACCGACGCAGGTAATCATCTTTCATCTTCACTCCTGAGTGTCAGTCAAAGTAATGGATAGGTGGCTCATCGATAAAATTCGAAGAGAGTATTTTTAGCTGCAATGTGCGGTCACCTGTGACAGAAATGCGGCGAAGAAAATTGAGTTTGGTGCTTTGCGAAAGATCATAAACGGCTATATCGATCTCATTGAATGTCGTGTAGGCTACACCTGTGAGCAAAATTTGCTGTTGTTTTGCAGTCCCCTTCGCAAACAACATTTCCTCAATGGCACACGCGCCCCTGGCCAAAAGAGAAGTTTAGTGCATTGCGTGCCAGAGCGAGAATGAGAAACAGCATGGGTTGTGCGAAAAAAAAGCTACGTGTTCCGTAACCACAACCTCCCACATACAGTAATTGATACTATAACCACTACCTCCATGTTTCGTTTCAGTGGCTGAATCAGTGACATCGCCAAAAGGTTGCTGTCTATCGAAATGAATCTTTTCACAGCCAAGAATCAGACACTACGATCTTATCAGAGTACTTATTTCGTCTACTGGGTAGGCATCACAGCTCTTATTCAAATAGAATCATCAGCAGTACCACGTACTCATGCAAGTATTTATCAGCAAGTTGCATGAACGTCGTCCTGCATCTCTAAGTTCTCAGTGGGTGCTGAGAAGAGCTTGAAAAGACTATGAAAAAGGCGTTTCATTTCACGTGTTGGTTTGCGCGCTTGTAAAAACAGGCCGAAAGCAGTTGTCATTGTAGAAAAATTCACGAAATGGCGGTTATAACTAAAAGGTCATTTATGCTTTAACTGACAACAACATTAGAGTTCTAAAACTTAGAAACATTAAAGCTGAGCCATTGAGCTAAGCAAGGCTTCCTGGCATCAGCAAGACGTTCACCTTCTATCTGTCAGGATTTACACGAGTGTGGTGCGGATAGAAAGGTGTTGAATTCGGCAAACCGTTCATGAGGTTGCTTACGACTAAATTAATAGCGCGGAGGCACAAATATCTTAAACGTTCTCAAGCAATTCACAAGTGGTCAAGATCTATCATTAGTGAAAACAAAAACTGATGCTGAAAAATATGAATAAAAATTCATAATTGCGTTATTTTCACTCTCAATCAACTGCAGCAAAGAATCCATTCGTGTATTTTCTGCATATAACTTTGGTTCACATGAAACGTTGCTGTCTGGTCACTTTCAACAAAGCTGAGGACAATAAGCAAATATTTTCTACTGGGAAAGGGCCCAATAAAACATATTTGTAGACTGTTGTTGTACATTCTCTTAAGATTAACAAAGTTCGAGCCGTTTTGGAAACAACACACTCTCACTATCTTTACAAAAATATGTGTGTGCTGTTACTGAAACATGATTTTGATTTTATCTTTGCCATCGATTCTCACTTCGATTCAGTTCAAATACACTTTAGTTAACCCTGCTCAGGTAACCTCTGCCCAGTTTGGGCAAACGGTTCTTCCACTTAAATTAAAAATTAGTTAACGTTCACGTAGAAAGCTGGTTCTTGCAGTAGCTACATTTTTTCAGACGCTCTTTCGGGCAGTCCTATCAAAATCTGCACACGTTTTGTAGTTTTCGATGGGGAACAAAATTTTGACCAAATCGACCCATGGTTACCTGAGGTGTAACAAAATTCCTGCACAAAGATCCCTCCTAATGTAACCTTGACCAATATGGGCAAAAGGAGTTGGTGCATGTAGGTTCACTAGTAAGCCACGCCAGCAACCTTTGACCGAAGCCAGCACGGGAGTAGATGACGCGAGTGCATGCCCCAACGACACAAACCAATGTGGCGCGAATGGCTCCTGCTCAGCTCGTGGTTTTCCGAGAAACAGGCAGGAGAATGTATGACGCCTTCTCCGTCAGAGGAAAGAAATTGGAGCCAGAAAGAGTCTGCTCCTTGTTGTGTGTGCACTTGTGGTGAAAGATCAAAGCGTTTTATTGAGGGCATGATGAACCTTGTGCTTCTCTTTTCCTAATTGAAGTTTCTAGAGCTTTGGCTTAGCCAAAAAAGGCTTGCTCCTTGTTGCGCGTGCACTTGTGGTAAAAGGCCAAAGCATTTTGCCGAAGACATGAACTTTGACACCAGACAACGCTGTGGAACCTGCCCACCACAAAAACAGAACAAAACGAGGTTCATGTGCCAACTGCCAACGATGGGGAACACTTGTCTGCATTGATCATTTTCAAGTTTTCTGCAAAGATTACTCACACCCCTGGAATATTAACCCCGGGTGATTTCCACCCGAACAGGAGTAGTGGCCACGTGGTCCCTAGGTAAAAATCACCCGACGTTATGGTTGATTGTGAGTTCGGCTGAAAGTCACCCGACGTTATGGTTACTGTGAGTTTTTTGTTTCCCTTTTGATGCCTTGGCATTGTAAAAATTGACAAAATTCACTAATTTATAGTCTTCATATTTCAATTAGGGGGGGCTTGGTGCATTATTTGGGGGGCTTAGCCCACCAAATCCCCCCTGTGGCGAGAGGACTGGCCGTATGTGAGACATGAAAGTCAATAGCAGTGCCGCAATCAATCTGATTGCCCAAGAATTGTCGTAAAGCATTTGCCCATTTTGGGCAAGTTTATCTCATTTGCCTGATTGTCGTAAAAATTTGCCCATTTTGGGCAAGGTTGATTAATGTTGCTGAA
>Ga0210059_1013411_pt1 | contig 12263 bp, 12 predicted proteins | sample Ectturendosymbi2_FD_188042 | JGI IMG/M metagenome (GOLD analysis project Ga0210059, IMG submission 188042) | Ecteinascidia turbinata endosymbiont from Florida, USA - Sample 2 (SPAdes) (version 2) | ecosystem: Host-associated > Tunicates > Ascidians > Unclassified | place: Key West, Florida...
GGCAGTGGCGATTCCAGCACTCGGGATCAACCCGAGCCTTCGACTACGCTTCATATTGTAGAACGCGAGCTTGCATGCATTGCATGTTTGTGCTACCACCCACTTCACTGATTAAGGTTGTTAGTTCTGGCTCTTTCCATTTGGCATTGTCAGTGTTCACATATTTTCGTTTCATGTTGGCCTTCCGCGTGCAATTTGCAGGTGACGTGAATCAAAAAATATCTTTCGCAACAAAGGCTCTCTCGAATACGTTCGCTCGCTCTTTACTCGGGCTCATCCATTGGAGCCCGAGCTGCCCTCTGCAATTAAGTATTTTTTCAATTTAATTCATATGAGATTGAATGTTTTTTTGAAGCAATGGGTTTGCATAGAACATTGGATTTGAATTTCAATCCAATGGACAGTACCCATTTGAGAATAATTTCAAACGAACGATAAACTGTGTGGTAACTCGGGCTAATATGAATGAGCCTAAGACGTGGAGGATTAACTGGCGTTATCATTGTTCTGTGACGTAGGTTACGCAACAGTGGACGAGCTCCCATGAGAACTCTCATTCATTGTAGCATAACCAACCTCACGGAACTAGGCACATAGACTAGCTTCGCGTTCAATACTCCAAGCAATGAATGGTGACGCTTTACGCTCAAGCCACAAATTCGTTTATTACCTCACACACGTACAAAAAATTATCAGGCGATGTTATTCTAGGTAACAGCGGCAGGTACTGCTCTGTCTGCAAATTACAGGACAAAACAGAATACGGGTTGATAAAAACTACATTGATTTCTAGTGTTTTACATTTCAGTTTGGGATTGAAACTTTGTTTGGGGCCCAAAAAAGTCCCCCTGTGGAGACGGGACTGAATTTTGGGCCCCCTGTGTCGCTAGGCGGTAAACTTGCGGATATTTGTCTGATACGGATAATCGCATATTCTGGTTAAACACACAAAAAATCTTGTCAAATTGGATTCGTCTGTACTAACACCCAAAATCACCAGAAAACACTCCGAGAAATTTTTGAAAAACGCTAAAAACAAAAACCTACTAAAATCAAAAGAATACTAAATACCGGCATACAAGCTAACAGGAGGGCCCAGTTTTTACATTTAGTCTGCCAGGGGGGGTGACGTGCACCCTTGCCCCCCGTCAGTTACGCTCCTGACTGTAGTTATCTACTGTATATGTCAACCAAATGAACTTAAACGGGAAATTAAGAAAAAAACTGGGGGGCCAAACGAGGGGCCAGCAAAAATCTGGGGGGCATGGCCCATCCAGCATCCCCCTTAGAATCGCCACTGAAAATAGTCCGAAAAATACAAAAAAAACAACCTACTGAAAATCAAAAGAATACTAAAACCAAAATATAAGTTACTGTAGGTCCGGTTTTCACATCAACTTGCCAGGTGGGCAATTCTCCCCTCTGCTCCCTGTCAGTTAAGTCACTGGCTATGATATATTGTATTCACGCAGCCACACAGGGTAATCTGTCCCAACTCAACTGCGACAAGATACGAGCTGGTGGCGTAGCTTAGTTTATGGGAGGGCTGCCTGCAAGTTGCCTAATTAATCTATGTTTTGGTTGAGTTGATTATCGGCTGGAAAGGCGGGAATGCTTTCACAATAATCGTTACATAACAGCAGGGGTGGATCCAGGGGGGCGATAGTATCAGCAGGGCGGATCCAGGGGGTGGCGATTGAGAGAAACATTTCCATTGGTGAAGCTAAAGCAAAGTGTTTGACCAATACCAAAACTTGCTTGAGTTCATGCGAAAAGAGCATCAACCAAATGCAATTCATTGTAAAATGATGGAACATGAAAGATGGGCAAAATATTTTGCAACGTGCAATAACATTAAATGCTGCAGTAAACTGATAAAGATTGCACAGTTTTACTTCAGCGTTGTGGCTCTTTACGCTAATGTGAAACGATTTTTGGCTTGATGCAGTCACACACCTAAAAGAAAGAGACAATTTTCAGGTTAAACCAGTTTCTAGCATATTAAAGTTGGTGTGCAATTTAAAACATCTTTCATGCAAGCGGTTTTATAATATTGTTAAAAGCGATTCTACATTTTTAAGAAATTTAAGGAAACTGCAAAATATTCATGGTTTAAATAGGAGAAGTAAATAATGATTTTGTTTTGTGTGTTTTAACTGAAACATCGTCTACACTAGACGTCTTACTTCAATGCTTAAAACTTATCATTAGCACCATGGGCGCAATTTTGTTGTAAAATGTGGGGGGGTCAGAATGATGTAAAAACAAAATAGTTGTCAGGCGGATGCAGAAGTGAAGTTTTATAAATACACATTCCCAATCTTGTTTTTTAGAGGTGTTCTCAAAGCAACACAAATCACTTTTTGCTTTATCCCTACAAATGATTTAGAAATTAATAAACCTAATTTTGTTGTTGGACATGGTGCTCTAGTTCAGCTTAGTTGCACTACTATGAGACTATGATACAAACAAGCACAGCAATGTAGTAGAACACATCAATTGGGTTTTATCAGAGCTTTCAGTTGGAGTACACAAAAGGATGAATCGCATTGGTCGAACGTGCATATCACTCTAAAGTAGAACACTTCGATTTGATCGACCACTCCAGTGACCATTGTAACCGATCGTGGACAAACGTGACAAGGCCATGATTCCTGCTCAGGACTGATCCAGCTACAGGTACTAGTGAGATGTTGGGAATAAGTAGCTGAGAACACATTACAGAATAAGAAAAAAAAAAAAAAAACAGAGAAATGCAACCGAAAGAAAATAAAAAAAACACAATAGACATCAACAGAACACAGATGATGGTGGGCTAGCAATGGGTGAAGAGTTGCATTATGTACAGATGAGCAGGTGAGGCAAGCATACAGGTGAAGGACGCGAGCAGCAACAAGACAAGGGTTATGAGGCAGAGAGCAAAGGCATTTCAACATAACATTACATTAAAAAAACAAGTAGCAATGGCAGAAAGACCAGAGTAGAGCTAGCCGTCATTTCGTGCAGTCGCTACTTTCGCGCTTGGCGAAAAACCCGCCAAAGAAAAAAACTGCAAATATGCTATTTAAACACTAAAAATGAACCCAAATATTTATGCAATGAAATCACAAGGCAAAAAATCCACTCACACATCATTCTTAACCTTCATTTCCATCATTTTCAGTAAATATTTTCGAGAACCAAACGCCTTAGGAAACAGCGAATTTCTCATCAAGCAAACGTGATAGCGTTTAGTTTTCTCTCCTGCAAAAGTCTTTTTAATGGGTACACTTCAAGCGAAAGTTATCAAAATTATTGATAAACATGAGCCGCTTTTACAATACGCTTTAGTTTTCAGCAAAAATATTCGAAACTCGACCGCCTTAAACAACAGTGGATTTCTCATCAAGCAAACGCGATAGCGATTAGTTTCAAACTAATATCAGATGCTATTATCACCAGCTATCATGCAAATGTCATTTTAATGGGTACACTTCCCGCGAAAGTTATCAAAATATTTGATAAACATGACCCGCTTTTACAATAGCCTAAGCTGTAGTTTTCAGCAAACATTTTCAAGAGATTCCGAATTCCAAACATTCTAAATTGCGGTAATGCATTTAAATTGCAGCAGCTAGTGAAAAAATGCAGAAACTAGGCAAACAGTTCCTTGATCATTTGCAAAAATCTGCATGAAATCAATGGCAGAACTTTGGGGCGCAATTATCTTCTGATAACATATCTTGAAAATGACCAGAGTTGCACTTTATTTTCTAACCAAAGCACGGGTTTGTCAGAGGCTTTTGAAGATTCCGAATGCAGTGTACCCGCTTGTTAGCACCTTCTCTCGTGTTACGTACAAGTTGTGTGAATGTATGTATTTTAGGACAATTCCACGAGAGCACTGGTTAATTTGGTAGGAAAGTCCTAGGCACACCCAAGTTTACAATTAAGAAACTTAGACGTGCCTGGTATCGCTCGACTTTACGCTCAGTTTAACATCAAACGTATTTGTATTCACTCATGGTTTTATGAATATAACGTTAAGCACTATGCTATTAATCTGAAATGCATCAGAAGGTAATCGAAGATAACAGGGGTTTTTAACAGTAACATAGGTTAGGGCACGTAACAGAAGTTATTGCCAACAACAGGGGTTAATCCAAACAACAAGGGGTTAATTCGAGTTCAGTCCTTTCATGGAGGAAGAGAGTAAACCATTGTTATCAAAAAGTACTGGTCTAGTCTATCAGACTACCTGTAGACTAGATGCTACTCCAAGAGTGCTGAGAGGAAGACTGATCGGGGATTCCCCGTTAATTGAAAATTCTGGTCTTCTCGATTCTTATTGGTCGAAAAATCGAACTTCGCGTGACGTGGTACGAAGTTGCGTTTCGTCGGCGTCCGCAATAGTGTCGTTCACGACCTTGATGTTCGCGTCTAGTTGTCCGCCGGAATTCGAGGGCATTTTTCCCGCGGCTCGTAATAACGGTATTTTGCCCGTGGGAATATTGTATGCTAGCTTTTATCCATTCTAATCGAAAATGTTACTTATTGTTTTGTGTCGGGTGTTAGTGTAAGTGGTTTCTACACTATTTTGGGTTACTCTCTTCCTAGGTGTGACTTGAGATTACATCTGAAGTGTAAATATACGATAGTTCAAATAAGTCCACAATACAATGTTCTTGTAAACCAAATGTCTTTAAATGCTACTTTGTCCCAACTTCACTCTTCTTAAATTCAGTCCATTCGGTGATGCGACTTATAATATTGACATTCTAATGCTTCTTTGTCTGTGCTGTTCAATGACATTAGCGCTAAACTTCCAAGTTGTTTTCTGAACTTGCTTTTGAAGTCTTCCTTTGTTTGTATTTCAGAAGCATGAGACGTTTCATGTTGAGGATGCAACGCGAACTCAACATTCCTTTCCACTCTGTTAGATTAAAGATGTCGGGTATCTTTCTAGAAGAGTTGAATGAATGAAGTAACTGAAGATATTAATGAAAATCAGAAGTTCTTCATTGCTGAGGAGATCGTATAGGTGATCTCTTCCCAGAGGATATTCCTCTAATAGAAACAATGATGTTGTAATTCTTCTCCATGGACGAAAGATAAATCAGATCGAAAATCTTGATCATGTTATCTTCCGAAATTGTTCAAATGCTACGTTCCCTTTAGTGATGTATAAACTGTTCTCGTAATATTGTTCTCTTCCGAAATTCTTGAAGTGAGATCCTTTGTCGATGATGTAAATTTATGTGAAGGTTCCTCCTGAACTTCGTACAAGAATTGATGTTGTCTTTATGAAGAACATTGACGAACTTGTATTCATCTATGAAATAAAAGGAACTGATTAATGACTTTATGAGTTTTAAAATGATTTTTCAAGAACCTTCTTTTATTGATGATTCATCATTCAATTTACTGAAGGATATTATCTTGCTAATAAAATGTTTGTACCATCTATCCCTTGATTCCAAAAGTGAAGTTTTCTGGAAATTTTCCAAATTACAAACTAGATGCAGCAGCATCCATAAATTTTGCTTGTAGCTACATCTTCAGCAATGTAAAACAACAAGTGTTTGCCAAGACGTCAGTCAATGTTGGTTGACTGATGGAATTAGACATATCATCAATTTTTACAATTCATCCAACTGAAAGGATGATAAAGAGAACTTGTAAAAATAACCTTTTTGTTTAACTTCATTTTTATCAGCCAATCTCTCCCATTTCAGGGTGTTTTCCATACTTAATATTAATAAAGATTCAACATTACAAATAACGTTGTATCGCATCTTTCGAGTTTGTTTCAACATTTCAGTGAATCAGTTGATTTCAAAATTAGTTATCTTAAGCATGTGGATTTTCATACCAGATGTGACCTTTTCTCAGTACTTTTCAACGTTTGTTTTGAATGCATGGTCACTCTAGGTATGGTAACTGATGAACGAACATTTTTCAAAATGCTTTTGAAACACGTAAAACAGGATGTTACCATAAAAGATATCATCACAAAGTCTTTAGGCTAATGTCACTGATCCAAGTTGCTGATAAAAATAATTGTCAACGAATATAACTTGCTGACAATTTCTGATTTGCAATATCTCAAGAGAAAGTTACCGTAGTATCCTTCATCATGACTTTATATAATAAATTTAACACTTTTCTTCAATTAGGACCATTTCGAGCGGCACTAGAATATTAACTAAGGACATGTTGTCTGATGACTCATAGGAACCGATTTGTTGTATTTTTGTAGGGTCAGTTAGCGTAGCACTTTGAAACTTCAACGTCTTAACAATAAAGGGGTCTATTTATCATTAAAAATAATTTCCAAATGACAGTGCTGGGAGTTTGCGACAGATAGTCCTCAAAACCGCAAGTCCACAACTGCGGAGCAAACTTTTTCATTGCGGATTTTTGACACTATGACACTATGTAATATAATGCCAAACGTTTCATAACAAAACGTGAAAAAAGAAGAAATATATTGTCGAAATTACTGTAAACGTGTAGAGAAATCAAGTAAGGGTTAAACTTATTTCAAAAGAGAAGTTACTCCAACTTTTTCTAAAGAAAATCTCCTGTTGATTTTGAGATTCATATATTCGTAAGAACTCTATATAAAGTATTTTTAACTCAAGGTGTAATTATGATCATGAAATTTCCCATAAAAATCTTCAGAACTGGAAAGTTATTAGACTACAATTGAATCCTCGTGTCTCAACCTTAATTTTTAATTCGAACATAAATTGAAATATCACAAAAATTAATAAGGATACATCTACGAACTAGGCGTAAACAGAATATATGTTACTTAAGTAATTACAGCAGTAACATTACTGGTTATAGTATTATTAGAAGATATACATAGCTGATAAACTCCATAGACAATAGTTGAGCCGATGGCAATCAAGGTATCAACGATACTTGAAAGTATAGGTATAGAAAGTCCTGTATCCTTTTCAACTGCTTGTTCATCTAATTCATACACTTTTTCCCAATCAATTTTCCCAATCACTTTTTCCCAATCAGTGGTAGTAGAAACCATAGTTGTCATAACTTCTGTTGTTTCTGCTGAGCTAGTAGCCATAGTTTGTTCCTTTGCAGTAATTGTTTGTTCCTTTGCAGTAAGTGGTTGATAACTCCTTGGTAGGGGTATGGGATCAACATTCCGATATTTAGGAAAGCTAGTGATTTTCCCATTAAGAAACTGATGTTGATAAATAATGTCCTGATGCAAATCTGTGATGTTATCCAAAGCCAAAAATGATTGTTGAACGGTTCTTAGAACATAATAACGTTCCAGGTTACTTCTCAATGTCTGAACATCACGTTTTATAAAGGTTATTATCCATAACTGACGTCTTTCAGTGGCATTAGCTTTGTTACTTAGTGCCGTCATTGTTTGAGATAAACGCATGCGATCATTTTCGTCTGTAATTAATTCCAATTGGTCCACCGATCAGGAAAGTAATAAATCAAAATGTCGCACTTGCATTTGATAATATTCATGGTTCCTCACCATTTCTATAGTGAAATTATATTGTTGGTCAAAATGTATCAACATATACTATATTTGATTTTCCCAATTGGAGACATTGATCTGTTTCAACGTGTGGATAGTAGCCCCTTTAGTTGAATGCATGGAATGAAAAAGAACCATTTGATGTTAAAAAGGTCAGAGAATTGGCTTGCTTGAATAAGTTTCTGATAATATCGAGATATATCATGTCGGGGTTCTAACTCTTGAAAATAGGCCTTACAAAATGGTTCATATTGTAACCGATCTTCCCAATTCGCAATGTCCGTAGACGATTGTAAGAACACTTTTTCCAATCTGCCTAATGTGGGTGTGCAATAGGCTTGATTTTCTTGATCTGAACATCGTGCTGGACTGATATGGTATGGCCAACATTGAGTAGAAGTCCTTGGTTCTAAAGTGACAGTGCTTTCTAAGTCACGTCCTCCTGATCCTCTTAAGGTCCATTGATTATTTTCACAATGGGTATGTGATTGCCAATAAGAAAATACGGAATTTTGTGGTCATAAGGATGGTGGCATAAAATAGTGTTTATGATAGGTTATAAAGGTCTTTCTTGATCAAGTGTCCACCAAATAGTAGTCTCTCGTTGTCTTAGCTGACCATGTCTAATGTATATCCGATAATGCCAAAGGTTCGAGTGGAAACACTAGAAAATGTGGAAGATGAAGATTTGGAATTGTTCCTGTAGAGTGTAAAGGCAATGCTACAACTTTATTCTTGTAAAGTGTCCTACAACTAATAAAAAACTTTAAATTTCATGTTTATTTAATAATTTGGCTTTTTTTCACCCAGTTTTTTTTCAGACGTGGTTTGGCTGTTTTTCTCGAGAGATATCTGGCAACCCTGAGTACAGCACTAACACGAGAATTGAGCACGTTTGTTAACCAGTGGTTCCACTGCTAGGGTTTTTTCACTAGATCTGGGGTTTTTCTGTTTTATCTGGGGTTCTGGGGTTTTTATTAAAAATCTGGGGTTTTTTGACTCTGGTCAAATTTTAGAAATGTATGTTGTATTACTGTATTTTCCATTCAAGAACACAGTACTTTCACAGGTGTAATAGCCTATGTGCACTGATAGCCTATTATGTGCAGATGTGTATTGTGTTTTTTTGTTTTTTTTTGTTATTTTTTTTTATTTTTGGGATATGTTACTTTCTTTGGGACTCCATTTTGGCTTGTTTATGCACATATTTTCTCTTTCATTCGTTATTCAATTGTTTATTCCAAATGTGACTAATAGGACATTTTGACTACTTTATCATTTTGTTTGATAATACAGTTTTTTAGCCTATGTGCAGTCAGTAGCCAGACAGACGAGTAGGGCTAGGCTTAACGAAATTGTTTGAAATATAATGGTTTACAGATTAAGCACTAACGAGGCATAGGTCAGCACTCTAAGCTATTGCTTATATGTCAAGGGCTGCTTGTGCATGATTTTGGAATGCTTTTTTTTTGTTTGAAGATCCCCATGCTGTGGTTGAGAATCTGTTCATTGTTTTACATGTGCATTGTGATATGAATGAAAAAATTCCCTGGTTGCAGGGATGAGTTGTTCCCAACCAGACGCAGGGTGTCACCAAATGAAGTTGAAGGGACAGGGGTATGGACAGATGCATAGTGTCACCAAATTAAGTTGAAGAGACAAGGGTATGGACAGGTTACAGTAATATTAGCAGTAAACATTATTTATTCCAATATGTGTTAGGTACATAAACAACAAAATACGTTTAAAATTTAGTAAGTTAGAGTCTAGAGAAGTATTTAGTTCTAAGGTAACCTATAGTTTTGGTACACGAAAAGCGGAAGTGCTAAATAGCCTTATAATAAATGCTACGGCCAAAGCAAACGATACAACTGACATCTTGCAAACGTTTCGATAACAACTGTTATCATATTCTGTGCATAGCAATAGTTTGCTATGCACAGAAGATGATGACAGTTGTTATCGAAACGTTTGCAAGATGTCAGTTGTATCGTTTGCTTTGGCCGTAGTATTTATTATAAACCTATAGTTTCATAAGAAGTTCACGCCTTATCTATGTAAACTAACCACTTATTTCACAAATATAACTTCACTGGTGTCATCATCATGTCATTGACACTGCCGTTCAGCTTTATATGATTGTGGGCCTAGGAAATAGGCTGAAGTCAATGTCGGTGGTTGTTTGCAGTTGCAGTGTGCAGTGGGTCTCCTGTGTGACGATGATGAAGGCCTTGTTCTTATGGGCTAGCTGCTCAATAACGCTGATCTTGTTTGCAGTGAGCCCTCAGTGTTCAGCTGGTGTAATGTACTGGGTCGTGGGTCATCTACGCCAGCAGCTCCTTGCTTCAGGTGTTTCCCTACCTAGCCCATGCTCTTGTAGTGAACCAGAGTAAAGCTAGCCGTCACGTTCGCGACTTGGCCAAAAAACCGCCAACACAAAAACGAGCAGATAAGCAAGAAAAAACTCAAAAAAATATATTATGGTAAAATCATATTACAAACAACTCAGACGAATTATTTCAAACGACTTTTAAGCTAATCGTAAACCTTTCGGCAAGTTTTTTCGAATAACGAACGCGCTTAAACAACAACGGTTTTCTCATAAACTAAAGGCATCAGCAAAGATTTTTAAACGAACATCACTTGCTAATATCATCAGCTATCCAATAAAACCGTTTTCATCCTCTACACTCTTTATTAAAGTTATCAAAATCATTCATAAACGTGACCGACTTTAGCGCTGCGCTACACTTTTCAGCAAGTTTTTTCGAATATCGAACGCGCTTTTACAACAACGGTTTTCTCATAAACTAAAGGCGTCAGCAAAGATTTTTAAACGAACGTCACTTGCCAATATCATCAGCTATTCAATAAAACCGTTTTCATCTTCTACACTTTTTATTAAAGTTATCGAAATCATTCTTAAACATGACCGACTTTAGAGCTGCGCTACACTTTTCGGCAAGTTTTTTCGAATATCGAACGCGCTTAAACAACAACGGTAAAAGTAACGCTAAAAAACTAACGTGTAAAAGTATGTCGTCAATATTGTGGGGTTTGTGCTCAGACACAAACATAGTGTTATGATTATGCACACACTAGCGACTTACATCACCGTCGAGCCAACTATTTCCCTGCAACGTCCGGAAAGAATCTATTCGAAGAATCTGTTGCCCATCACCACGCATTGCTGCAATCGTCCGTGTGGAAGTTGTATTCCACAATCTTGTTACCTGGAATAAATTTGATGGTGTTTGCAAACAACAACACCCTAATGTGCATCGTGCAGGTGTAAGTGAACTGTTTACTTCTTGAGCAGTTTGAATTTTTAAATTGACTGTATCATGAGAACCATCTGATGCTTTGGATGACTTAAATTGTAGAGGAAACTTGGATTTTTGAAGATAAACACCTATTGTTTTGTCTTGTCTATGCAGTCTTCTCCGTTTACACCATTTTTCCGTTGCGGTCTCCACAGATAAACCTGCATGTTGCAAAAAACTAGCATCAGCACTCTGCAAGCATCAGCTAGCATCAGCACTCACCTTCCGTTTGAAAGACGTTGTGCGGAAGCCATCGTAGTATTCTGAAATAAGTGCATTGCTGTGCTGGTCGTACTGCACAGCAAAAGTTGCCAAGTCCTTGAATTTTCGGTTTTCAAGTCTTGTTCATTTGAGCTCCTGTTGTGATTTTTCCATTACGCCCTGTGTCTTGTTGTGTTTCGCAAACGTCTATTCACAAAACAGCGCTTGTTGCAACAAATGTCTCAGGAAAGATTTTGTGAAAGAAAAAATATAAAGATTTACCTGACCAGGTTGACGAAGCTTTTTGGCATAAAATTCAGAATCTTCCAAATATGGTTCACCTGTGCCGAAGCGTCCAAGGTTTCCTGTGTCGGAAACAAGTAATGCAACTGTAAGGCAGCAAACAAAAATTATTCTTTTGCTTATAACACATGATTTGTAGACATACCAAGCATTATGCTTGACCACAGCAGCGAGAGCGGTATACAGTTTCGGACCAGACGATCAGTGAACTGGGGAGCATAATACGAGTTGTCTGCTGAATTGCCAAAGATGGATTTCTGAGCCACAATCTTCGCATCCGAAAAAACTTTTCCAAAGTACTCCGAAATCACTGACTTCGCACATGAGATGTCTTCAATCTCATCTTTTTCCTACATCAAGAAAAGCATTTTTAGAAGAACTACTCTTGGTGGAGCGAACGACCATTAATAACTGTGCCCGTGGTATTAGAACTTACTTCAATATATTCAGTTTGTACATGTTTTCCCTCTATGACGTTATTTAAAAGGTCAAAACTGATCCTCGCCTTTTGCTCGCACATTGTGTTGCAAAGCACCGTCAACTGAAATAAAATGTCGGTTAGACTTGCAATGGAATCGCAAGTTAGCATAGATCCTACAACGTGCATTCCAAATCTGAAGTGCTTTTTGAACCTGTAACAGAAAACATTGCCTACATATGGAAAAATTCCAAGTTTTGTATAATAAATTTTGGCAGTTTTCTTTAAAAATTTTACTTTTGTAGTGTTATTTATAAGGTTATTTGATTCAGTTAGACAACATGAACCATGCATTTACAGTGCCACGTCGAAAAGCATCATTTTAAACCAAAGCAGCCGGGAAAGAAAAGGATGAAACACAAGGTTGCATTTTTCAGTCGTTTTCACTGATCTTAAACAGTGGTCTCCAACCTTTTTTGTCCGAGGACCACATGAGCTATTACAGAACATA
>Ga0210059_1013412_pt1 | contig 12263 bp, 11 predicted proteins | sample Ectturendosymbi2_FD_188042 | JGI IMG/M metagenome (GOLD analysis project Ga0210059, IMG submission 188042) | Ecteinascidia turbinata endosymbiont from Florida, USA - Sample 2 (SPAdes) (version 2) | ecosystem: Host-associated > Tunicates > Ascidians > Unclassified | place: Key West, Florida...
TCCGAAGATGTCTTTGTTAACTGCGAGAAAGTGTTGAGTTGCGTGCACCAGAAGGTACCTCACTACATTGAATAGAACTGTATTTTAATTTTTTACTCGTTTTCATTTCAACTAGATCTTTCTTCATAACATCATTGTCATCCATAAATTTTAGGTTAAAAATAAACAGGTCCTGTCCCGCATCTAACCCTGTGAAACAGAAATCTCTCCTGGCTGAAGCCTGAAAGTATCCCTGGAAGGACTGACGTAACACCTGCAAATGCTTTTATATTTCAATGACAGTGAGTAAGGATGTTTTTCCCTTGGAAACTTCACCAAGTTGTGGAAAATCAGCATAGGTGCAACTAATACAGATTGAAAGTTTGTTAGTGCAGGCAGATATGCTTTCCCTAGCTGTAATCATGTACATCGTTGCTACCCGAATGGAGGTGTTCAAGTCGTTCGGGTGGCTGAATATATCTGGAAGGAATGCCAAGGACATAAACAAATTCCTCGTTTTCAAAGTGCCCTGCTATGCCATTACCTCGGTGTCTCAGAAACTGCTCGATTTCTTTGTACAGCTCAAACACGAGTAAGCACTCGAACACGGGATAGCCACCTCATTTCTGTGTGGAAAAGAACATTGTGTTGATCCCCAACTTCGAACAGACGGTGATTCAAGGCTGGGCCTCTGATAAAGTTTACTGCACTCACAACAATCGAAATCACATTTTTTTTCGGGGCGTGTATCCCAGAAACAATTTGGTGCTTCTTACTCCTTGTTTTAGTGCTTCGTACCCCCAAGGGGTACGTGTACTCCCGGTTAAGAACCACTGGTCTAGCAGGAAAGAAACCATTGCCGCCCAACGACTCTTGTAGGCAAGTAGGTTCCCAGGCTAAGAAAGGCACGGTGGTCGTATACTTAGTTTATCTTTTAATTGTGGGATGACTCACGTTTTCACCTGATGCATAGGGCAACTGGGTCACGTCCATGAGTAGGAAACTCCTTGATGCCGCGTTGAATGAAGTTGTGACGGACTAAAGGAGCAAATTAGAAAGTATATTGGTTAATTTAGGCCAAGTTGTTTACGTAGCCCAAACAAACTGCCGAAGTGCTAAGCAGGTGAGACGCGGAGGTGTCTCATAGGCTGTGCAAGTACTAAGCACACACATAAATCTCGTTTACAACAAAACGTAACCATAACAACCTAAGACAACGGTGTGGTCGTCGTTGAACTTCAATAAATTGCTCGTTGGTGATGTCTTCTAACAGGCTTTCCACAAGATCAAAATTTCGTAGAAATTTTTACCTTATAAAAACAACTTACTTCGAAGAGTGCTTTCGGAAATACTGGTCGTTCCGCTGGCTAGTTTGTTATAACCGACTGCTGTTAGGATCGAAACCCAAACAGGGATGGCGACTGGCGAGGGGTCAAAAAATGGGTTGCCCCGAGGCGATCCAAACCGGAGTTGCGCATTTTCAACATTACCACTGCTTGTCTCTGTCTGTAGACTAGGTACTTGCGAAAACAGCATGTTGCCTAAAGCAAATTAAAAAAACCCTGGTAGCTGATTTCTAAGATGGAGCGGACTATTAGCAAAAAAGTTTGGGAACTGCTCAAAAAAGTTTAGGAAACTGCTGATCTAACCATTCTAGCTTAAGCGGTTGAAGTCTTTTTCAAATCCATGAGTATTTTAAATAACAAAATTGAGCCTCTCTTTTTTAAATCCATGTGTGTTCTCAAATAACAAAAACTAACAAAATTAAGTGGGGTAGTTTGTTGTAACTGACTGCTGTTATGAACTTTTAAATTTTATGCCACGGAAAATTCAGTGTTGCCTATTTTTGTTGATTCGTATTCGTTTGGCAGCAATGCATTACCGAACGTCAGTTGCTATTTCACCAATGCATTTTTTTCATGTTAAGGATGCCCGTAAAGCACGTGAAGATATTAAACGCGAGCAAGAGAAGGCCTACGAACAATCGCTTGCCGCCGACCGAGCTAAAGTAGGTTTTTATTAAATCTGTTGCTGGATTATTGACATTTTAAGCTCGGCAGTGAAGGCGTCAAGATTTATTAGTCGGTGTAATTTTAATTCGCCGCTAGTTACTGAGGATGTTTTTGTTATTGGCATTTCCATTTCGGTATAATCTGACATGCCATTGTTGACATACTTCTTTCTAAACGGATTGTTGGGACGTTTTCATATGTTAATGAGGTGGTGGCACTGAAGGAGCAAGAAAAGTGTTTTTTCATCACTCACCTCTGGGTATGAGTAGTGTTTTCATTTTTAGCTTAGTCTGTGGAGGACATTTCACTACAATGTGATGTTTTTTGATCGAGGTAATCTCGTTTCCTGTAGACGTTGCGTCAATTATTATGCAGGACATAGTTCGTGTCTAGATAGGATGGGTGTGCAAGTATGGGCACTTGTCCCACATGTCCAGGCTTGTTAAGTAGATATAATACGAATAGATAGGAATATGCTGCTCTGTTTGAAGAAGAGATGAGGATGTCTACTTTGTGGGAAAACATATATATATATTTTTTATACATTGTATTGGCCACTGTTGACTGAGAAAAGACTCCCTTCGAGAGATAATGGACATTGGCTATTTTCTAAACATTTTAAATCTTGACGTTCTGGAGAAGTTGTTCTGATCGTACTTTTCTAGATTGTTCAGTGATTTTACATGGTTTTTGTGTTTCAAAAGGATTTATCATTGGATTGTATGATTGTAGAGAACTGGGATTGATTGCGTAATTACTTTTCCATATAGTATGCTATATTATGCCACGCTGCCAGCTGTGTTAATAGTACTGATTCGCAACAATTACAGCAGAGTTATATCTCTACGAGTCGGTAGTGCAAGTAGAGGCGCTTCATGGTATCTGAACCACATAATCGTTGCCACTGCTATACAATCCTGGATTCACTGACATGACGAATAGCGGATTAACGTGCATACATCCGGCGTGCGTTACTTGCAGCCCTTGTAGCAGTCCCAACAAATGCAATCCTTTACAAATGTTGATTAGATCGACTGTCGCAGCTGAGCTTTGTTTTCTCGGACGTAACCGGGTTCCGCAAAAACGCGAAGTTCCGTTTCCTTCAGGCAGACTTGGTTTGACCACATATCGTTTGAGTAGTGTTGGAACCTGAGCATGTGTGTTTCGAATTTTGTTGACTAAGAAAATTCGGCGAATGTTCTGGAAGACCCAAGCCTAATTAATGAACCTTTACGATTCGACTGTTGTCGGTGAATTTGGGGTGAAGTGGTTGGTAGAGATAGACCGATATATCGGCCAGGCCGATATATCGTATTTTCGGGACCATAAGGCGCACCGGATTATAAGGCGCAGTATCAAAAATTGAATCCTTGCTTTTTTTTCATACATATGATGCACCGGATTATAAGGCGCATTAAATGAAGCAAAACTTGGATAAGTCCAACTGTATTCAACTCTTTCACAATAACTCCTGAGTGCCGAAGTCGCACGAGTGAATGGGTCGCCACTGGGAGTTTAATCTGTCATTACATACGAGGGGGTTTAATCTGTCACACACGTCTAATTCGCTAGACACGAATAGAATAAAATAAAAGTTAAGCGCGTGTTTGATTTGGTGTGCAGCAGTGTAGTCTGGAGCCCCGCAAAGTAATATGATCTGTGGTACGTGTTAGCTTCTCTGGGACGTTGCTCATTGCAATTGTTGTTGGTTTATTACGCAACACGATGTCTGTTTACAAAAAAATCGTACCTAGCAATTAAGTAAACAGCACCATATACCACTGGTTCTAGATGACAAAGTACAACCAGACTCATACATTAGGCGCACCGCATTATAAGGCACACTTTCGATTTTTGAGAAAATTAAAGGATTTTAAGTGCGCCCTACGGTCCGAAAAATACGGTAATCAGCCGATATGTGGGTTTTGTCAATATATCGGTATCGGCCGAAATGACCGATTTTATCGGCCTCGGTAGGTGTTGACACAACGCTGTTACATCCCTCACACATGCAGACAACTTGCACAAGGAAGCACAACGAACCAAGTCAAGACAGTTATCTTACAGCAAGGCTAGCAGGTGCGGTTTCATAAACAAGCAGACAAGATGTAGCATGAAGTACGCGTCGGCCGTCGCAGTCGAAACAAAAGCATCATCATTAATCAGATAAATTAAAAATCATAGCAAAATATTGAAATTGCTACAATTTGAAAACTTTTAACTCATAAATCCTGATTTTTGAAGTTTTTGAAAAAAAGGTAAGGCATACAATGCATATTTTTATTTATTTTTTATTAAATAAAAAACATAATACATTTGATAGCGAAGAACTTCCGGATTTTTTCCTGAAGAACTTCCGGGTTTTTCCTGAAACGAGAGCTTCGGAAGCTAATTTATTTGCTCAGATAGCATCTTTCACCTCGTTCCACCAAGGTGTTACTTATCTGTCGCCACACCGACTCCTTTCTGTTCACAAACCTGAACAGCTCCTTCGAACTGTCGTAACTCCTCTTCTACGTCAGATGTGCATGAAGGAATCTATTGGAACAAGGACACAGTCTGCGAGGGTCTTTTTTTACATCCATTTCCACCAGAGCCTCCCACTTCATTTTGTAAGGTCATTTAGTCCTGTCCATTCGTATAAACAAAGTTCGTTTTTCCAGACCTAGTTGTAGATACAGCATGTGGTTATCCAGCAGCAGTTTTGCACACCTTTTCACAGGAACGGCGAACACTGATTGGAACAGGTCAGCTGAAACTATGCAGATATCACTCAGTGACCGTTGACCCAGGAATATATAGAAACTTTCTAGATATCCCTGCGTTGACCCAACGAATCTCTGCATCAGTTATCTTGTGGAAATGTCTGTGCTGGAAAAAATGCATTCATGATGCACAGTGCGTTGTTGCAGCACAGTTGCAGGAGAAACTTCCCATGATCGTTTAGGTTAGCATCACTGTGCTGACTTGTCACAACCCTTCATACACCATTGCCGTTTCCAAAGTGTGCATTAAGTTTCCCAGAAGGATCGTGGGTTCGTTTGCTTTCACCTTCCGCAAGACATCGCTAGTTTCCTCCACAAACACTGGATACTAACTTAAGTTTGGGTTGTGTTCCTGACAGAAACACAGGAAGCGATTTATTAACTTCAGTCTCATCATGCACATCCTTCCTCTTATTGGGATATATTCATCTGCGCAGCATGCCAGGTGAGGGCTTGGGTCTCCTCCGCCTGGGTAGACATTGTTGGCTCAACGCCGGAGTAGTTTTGACCCTTCGTCCAGCTCCAGAGTCTTGGATCCACGGCGCTTAGTCGAAAGGATGTCAACAACATCCAAGCAATACCGTTTGGTTTGCTCAACCAGGTCGTGGCCTTCCTCTTCCTGCAGCGGGGTTCCAGTTTCGGATCACCAGGTTATGGCAAGATTGCTGTTTGCGTGTGGTATCGAAGTACCCCAGAGTAGTGCTCTGCGCTGTTCCCATTTGCCTGGTTGCATAGTGGGTGCCTCTACTTATGGGTGGGTGGTGGAGAGATTGTCGCGTGACGGCCGGTGGGTAATGATATTGATCGTTTTGCGCGTTTCCTGGTAACCACTACCCCAATTGTACACCATTGGACAAACCATTCGCGCCATTTGCGCAACAACTTGCGGAAACAGGGGGTACTACGGAAAGGTATTGTTGCCGGCACTTTTGTGTAGCAGGCGCTATGCACGATATCTACTGCATGATCAAACAAGACATGCAGCAATCACTAGTACCTAAAAAAGGCGAGGCTATGTGTGTCGCGTTATCGCTTTTTTTGAAGGGGCAGGGCGGATGATATGTTGGTCAATTCTTCCTCATAAACCCCTCATGGGTGACATGTGAACTTATAATTTTTTGATCCGTCACGTTGTTCTTGCTTCGGACACTTGGAATTCCGATAAATTGTTAAAAAATCGTGGTTAGCAAGTAGTGATATCTTCAATTATCTTCACCCCGTGAATGAACATATAAAAATCCAACCCACGCGTTGGGTTGTTGCACCGCCACACCTGATTTAGATGTTCAGAGAGCAATGGACCATTTTACCGCATTCTGTTAGTTGTATTGGTAAGAGCGCAATGCTTCAATTTAGCTTATCAACTATGCGCGCACATTATGTCGGTTTTACTTTTTCCATGTTGCCCATGTCGTGAATAGATCGTCGCAAACATTTTAACAGTTTCGCATCAGCGAAAACCACCACTCGACACACTTGGACGTTAAATACTGTTTATTTTGATTGCAACTAACCTCGGTTCCTATTATTGCGTATCCGTGGTGCAAATTAAGTTGTAAACCTTCGTTGAAAAGATAGGAAAGTTTTTAAGAGCGGGTGAGTTACTAATAATATTGTTTGAGAGACAGCACTTGTGGTCGGCTATGTTGGTTCGTAAGTTTCATGATGGATTCACAAAACATCCGCAAATTACACCGTGTTACTGTAATGTTGTCCGGCTCTGCTTAAGTGGCTGGAAGCTGCTTCCATCTCGACTGACACGATACGTCATGCCTGAGTACACAGTTGAATCGTAGTGTTCATTGTTAATGACCATCGTTGCAGAGACTTGCTGAACAGGAAAAGCAGGAACGAAAGGACGAGGAAGAGCGACTGAAGAAGGCCGCTGAAGAGAAACTGCAGGAAGAGATCGAGAGGCTTAAATCTCTTGTCCCACCAGAGCCTGACAAGCAGTGTGGAAAACCTGTAAGCTGACCATTTTGGATCTGAAATACACAATTGTGACGTGTTCACCTCGTGCGATTGTTATGCCATAAGTTAAGTTGGCTTGCAAGCATTTTGCAAAACGTTACACGGCTAGACGTGATTTTTTACAAACACTCGTCCTATGAAGACATGACAAAAATCTTCAAAGTTTTTTGCCTCGTTTTGAACAGCTGTTTTCACTGTAAATAATGTTTCTGAAGAATTTTGAAGTCTTTGTCTGTACGATTATTAAACAATGGCTTACGCGATGTACACCGCACCTTGTGTAGCAGATATGGAAAACGCACGTTTTAGGAGAAGCAAAAATAAATGAAGTTTATGGTATGTATGGTTAATACTGTGAAATTCATCGTCCACGATTTCCAGTATCGAAGACTGTTTCAAAAACTAAACGTGCACCAAGACTGTTTCTCAACGCATATCAGACAGTCAGCTGTTTCCATTCTCGCTGGTCATGAAGGTTGTGTTTGGACAGTTTAGTAGAAGCGGTTACGTGATGATGTTCAACGTTTATCAACGGAGCTTTTTCTAAGTCATATTGACATGTCGTCATGTTAACACTGTTTTCAGTTATCATGCTAACGATGGGAAGGACGCATGAAGCCGTCGTAGCTTTAACCTTGTTCGGAAAAAAAAACTGGATACAAAATATGCATACCTCACGTTGTAGTTTCAGACCTGTTCTTAAAGAGATCATTTGCGTGTTGTAGTTTGGTACCTACAGTCACTGTATATCCATGGGTTTTTTAAATTACAACTACTTAAGGAAAACTACAGAGAAACTTATTTCTTCGCTATATTTCCGAAAGTTATAAATTTGCAAATGGTTCAGATCTTCATCTCTTCTTGAGCTGACGATATAATGAATCGTCTGGTAGCATAGATTTGCGAATTTTGACATTCAGAACCACAAAGTTGTTTTAAGCCTTAAGTTTAAAGAGTGTAATAACCGCCAACATGCATGCGTGCAAATGAGCATTATCTTGCATATCCCCTTACTTTGAATCTCGCTTACCGGTCTGTCTTAATATTTGAAGATTACTTGACACGCTAAGCATTGTTTATCGGTATTTCAATTCTGACTGTGGCGATAGCGATTATATTGTCTATTCCGAGAAAAAGATTGCTATTAGTTCTGGAACTTCAGGAAAATGAAGGAAAATTTGGCAAAGTTTCTCATAAAAATGTTAATCTTTGAAAAAAAAACGATAAAATTTCTGTAAAAATGTTTGGAAATTTACAAAGTATCAGCTATTTCGTGAAGACTCCTTGGCTGCAACTATGAAGATTCCAGTGAATCTCGAGGGCAGTATAATTGTGGGGAAGACCACTTTCAACAAAACAGTTTTCTGCTTTCCAAGAAATTCTTCCAAACCTTGTTACCATTGAAGAAAGTTATGCTTCTTTGAGTCTTTCACCAACTTGAGCTGAAGGTAGAAAATCACCTTTTGTACTAATTTGTAATCGGTAAGTTACACTGTGTAAGGTTGAAAGACTCGCTCAGGCAAGCATGAGCGACTTGACAGTAACAAAAAATGAAAGAATTTTGTTTTTTGAAGTCCATACGCCCCTGAAAAAGCCCAGTGTGTTTCATTCCAGCCGGCTTCCAATGGGACATATTGTGTCAAGCTCCAGCTCGTTACTACGCAATTTGTCATAAACCGCAGACGCTTTTCTGAACTAGTTTCCTGAGCTTGTCGATATCCATTCTATTAATTGCTTTTTCTGGCCGCAATTTATATGTTTTTTTTATCAGATAAGTCGGGTGCGGTTTCGAACTCCGGATGGCAGCGCAATTCAGAGATCATTTTTAGCATCGGACTCGCTGCAGGTTCTCATCAATTACGTTGGGTCGATTGGTTTTCCAGCGAGCAAATTCAGAATTCTCAAATCTTGGCCAAAAGTTGACGTGAGTTTGGTGAAAAGTGGTTTTCTTTGTTAAGAAAATTCCGAGCAACGTTTTATTTACCTACGTTATTCAGTTAAATGGGAAAGCTATGAATTTAAAGCCATTTGAAGTCAACCACCTTATTTGGTATTTCGTTTTTTTTATTTGCGGTGCCATTTCCCACCGTACTTCTGTAACATTGTTGTTCCTAACGTGGCGTTATCGCTTCTGAGGGAGTGATTTTGTAGCCCAAGAGGCGATTTTGCATTTTTGTAAAAGTTTAGGACGAATGTAGCAATGTGGGATCGATTTTGCAAGAGCAAAAACTACAAAAAATTTGATGCTGTACTGCGAAAACCACTGACTGTGCGCATCGCCACTCACCAAACAATTCTATCTACAGTATATCAGTGGCGGATCCAGACCAGGCGTTTGGTGAGGGCAGCCATGTAGGGGGCACCAAAAAGTCTTCACTTGTTTAAATACCCCAGATACTCTGTGACAATCGTAGGGCATCACACAAAAGCGGTTACCATTTATAGGCCGGGAAAGTAGCTATATTTGTTGGTCGAACTACGCGATCTCCCAGGGAATCATCAGTTTAGGAGCGCCTTATATCGTTAAATCACAAAACTTTTGAGGCGGGTTCAAAATGATGTGCCCCATTTTTCACGAACTACACAGTAACTAAGAACACTGTTGGTGTCCCAAACGATCTCTTATATCTACAAAAAGTATTTTAGAAGATATACTCTAAAGGCATGCTGCGCATTAGTGTTTCACACCGTTCTGGTTTTCCCCAGATCAGAAAAAAACAATGTCTGAAACGTATTCCCAACCTGGTTATAAGTAGAACGGTTCTTCTTACACTAACAAGTAACAACTCAAGACCCACGATAGGGGTGGAGTAAATAGGTAAATGGCGATCACGTTTCCAAACAAAGCTTGTGCAGTTACATATACGTGGAAAGTATGTTTATTGTTGGAGCGACAATGCAAAAATAAAAAAATTAATGAAAGGCATTTGCTGTGATATTACTCCCACTTTTGGCAGATCTGCTGGCTACAGTGAAAAAGTCTCATAATCGCATTATAGATTCACATTTGGTCTAAAGGCACGTTGCCCCTAAATACATTTAACGCCAATAGCAAAGGTATAATTTCAATCAAGTGATTCAATACGGTTTCACATGTTTGAACATTGGACTGCTGATGTGAAGAAAAAACATCAATCCCACTAGTCCAGGTTTATAAAAAAAAAAGTTGTGACACTGTTCAACAGAAACAAGACACCGACAGACCATTGTCTAATAATTTGCATTAAATACATCATCCAAGCCTTTTTGCGTGTGGTATGTCCGTCTATAAACATATTTCTCTGTTTTTCAGCCTACACCACCACAAAATTTTTCAACCTAAAAATTTAAACTTTATCGATCTATTGTCTAGCTGTTGTAATTCAAGCGAGCTAAATACCAAAAAAGCTGAATATTGACTTCGGACTTTACAGATCACATACAGTTCGCCGTCTTTGACTAACTCTATGTCACAGCGTAAATGTTCACTGCAACAGAAAAAACTGTGATATACATTAAAAGCCAGCCCAGCGGAGATAACACAGTTACTGTTCCAAAGCAAACTGGGAAAGTACACGATTTTCCCGGTGGTCGTGTACCACATAGCTCATCAGTTTTGACAGGAAATTAGTTACGTTCAACAGTTCCTTTAAATTCCAGTTGCATGACCTGAATAAGGCGACGCTTATCACTACAAAATGTTTCCAATACATGGCCAGTGGTCGGCAGAAGCTGCCTGTGAGTTTTCAGCTAAAGTAGGAGACTCCATGCGGTCTTCAGTCATTGTTGCTCTAGCGTTGCTAATAGTCCGCTCCATCTTAGAAATCAGACGCTCGACTTCCATAGTTGTAACTGGTAGCTTTGCCCGAATGCGAAATATCGTTTTCAGATTTACCAGAGAAATGCTTGTCACTTCGTAAGCTTTAGCACCCGTTCTTATATCTTTCGCTGCTTCATCGTTCATCCATCGAACAAATACGCAGACTGTAAATTTAGATGCAATCGAACTTCTGATACAAAAACAAAACAGAAAATGATGAACCAGTAAACTCTAAATACTATTTCGTGTACGTTTGTACGTGGAACTTTTTAAAATAAAACGTTTTTTTGGAACTGGTGTTACTACAAGATGTGTCTTATCTTTCCCTCCAATGCCGAATTTCTGCCCTCACTATGGTTTCGTCATCAAGAAACTCGTCATAATTTTTGAGGGCTAACCAAAGGCTGTGCCATTGCGAACCTTCACTGGGAAAAAATGTTTGAATCAGGTGAGCGGTCTTCAGTGCCAGACGTTGATCCTTGTCAAATCGCGAAGTAAGATCTTTGCGCTGAAGAGCTGGAGCAGACATATATTTTCGAAAGTATTCTTCAGGAGAGCGTTCCGTGTCACCCGGATTGCTTCTGTACACGGAACGGACTTGACAGCCTCGGTAACATCCAACGATTTTGCGAGAGTCAAGGCCCGTCCATATATTTCACGAAGTGTTGTTTCAACATTTGCTCTTTCTCTAATAGACAGTCAAATAACCATCTGAACTTCTTCTAATGCTGCATTCAGATCTTTTCCTCTGGTCTGCAAGCTCCTACTCAAAACAATGAAATGACTAGAAATGCTGGACATGATTTCCAACGAAAACAAAAATTCGAAGTGCGTCAAAGTGTTGTTGAGGTAGCAATAAGCAGTGGATTTGACTTCTTGTTTTTTCCATGTCTGCATATTTTCCAGAGTGTCCAAAATGAACGGCAGAAGCTGACTGAAGGTGTCGCTCGACAAATCGTGTGTTGCGCAGTTTCACCAGTTTTTCTTGACAAAGCTTAGGAGCTCTGTATAAACGTCACCAAAGCTTCATATTTTTTTTGGACTGCGGTGAAAAAAGCTGATAACTTCACCGACAATTTCACAGAATGACTTAAGAGGAACTATGTCGATTGTTTTTGAAGCAGACAAATTTAAGCAATGATGATAATCGACCAATGGAGCTACTTTTTAATGAATGTTGCAATACCAACTTCTTCCGACGCCATAGCAGCTGCACCATCGTACGCCTGCCGTATACGATTTCTAATGTTGATGCTGGACTTTTCAAGCACTTACGATTACTTGATTCCAGTCAGATGGATTTCATCTATGTCACTTTCACGTTCTTTCACAGATGTGGTTTCTGTTTTTATTGCCTTTTTGTAGTCCACGACAGCTATGGATAGGCAATTCTTCGGAGAATCTTGAGTTTCTCCGAGTTCGTCTTGTTCGTTGTTTCGTCGGCAATTACGGAGAAGAATTTGCGCTGATTGACCATGCTTGCAATTGTTTCTTTTATCAAGCTCGCTGAACATTTCAGTGAAGTATTCTAAATAGTCTATGATGTGTAACGAGCGTTCTTTGGACATGCAGCTAGATACTGCTGAAGGGCATCACCGCTGCTCGCAGCTATGTGACGAAGAATTGCGCGGTAGTTGCCATCTTTAATATCTGTTACGCTTGTGCCAGGGTGAGACTGACTTGTGTCAAGCAAAACTCCACCATCACGATGGCCTCGCAGCGGAAGCTGTGTAACGC
>Ga0210059_1013414_pt1 | contig 12262 bp, 9 predicted proteins | sample Ectturendosymbi2_FD_188042 | JGI IMG/M metagenome (GOLD analysis project Ga0210059, IMG submission 188042) | Ecteinascidia turbinata endosymbiont from Florida, USA - Sample 2 (SPAdes) (version 2) | ecosystem: Host-associated > Tunicates > Ascidians > Unclassified | place: Key West, Florida...
CGACATTCTTTATCAACTTTTCTTCGTTTCTCACTTGGCTCCATACTCTTCACTAGGGAGAGATGACAAGTTACAAGAAAATCTAGTTTTTCAGTAATTTTGTTAGAAGCGAGATGTTGCGTAGAATAAATCTAACGGTACGTCGACCAAAAAGTACCAACTACCAAGCATGCGGTCTGCAACTCATTGGAGCAACGTGCATACAGCCAATGCTAGTTCGTCACATACAAAGATTGTTGCGTCATCACATAGATATAAATGCTATTGTTCATTGACTAACATATTGCGTAATCAACCTACTCACCAAAGTGAAACCCTGTTGCATAGGAAACTGAGCGGTGCTGGCGGGCTGGATGAAATGGCTTGGCGGGCTGGATTTGGCTCGCGGGCCGTAGTTTGCCCACCATTGGCCTAAGCGGAGCCTGGAAAAAAGCAAAGGAAAAACGAAAAGAAAGTCGGCAAGGCGAGAGTCGAACTGCCAACCATTGGAGTAGCAGTCGTAACACTAACCATTGCACCACAAGCAAGACCTGACAAAGTGACCTTTTTCTTTGTATGGCGTCATGCCATGAGACCGAATGTTCGACTGGCGGCACAATAGCCCCAGCTGATCTGTTGCTGCCAGCATCTGGGCGGTAAAATAGACACTACCTTTCAAAAAACATTGCTGAAAATTTGATCGACTGAATCGAATGCTGAAATCCATTGCAATGAAGATGATGAGCCAGAGAAAACATGAGTAGGTAAAAGTGGAATAAGAAATGTACGTAGCCTACCCACTGCCTGCCACCAAACTCAAAGGTCTTGTAAACATACCACAGCTCGTGTTCTTTGCACTTCTGTTCTATCCAGTACACTGTGAACTAACCTAAAGGTACTACACCATGACCCATAATCGTACTTAGGTGCTCATCCAGGGGTGGATCCAGCCAATAATGCTAGGGGGCGGCGATTTTAGTAATCTTAGGTGGTCAAGTCTCATAACGGATTTGCTACTGTAAGAAAGATGAAGGATACTTCGCAACACTGTTGTGACAAAACAAAGGACAACAAAATGGCTCTATATCGCCAATGCTGTTTTCCAAATTGTAGAAAACCATGGTGAATAAAGTCACTTGTGTAGGTTTTGGGGGTGGCGATCGCCCCAATCACCCCAACCTGCATCCTCCCCTGTGCTCATCCAATCATCCATCCCAAGTGCCGTCCCCGATTTCTCAACTGCTCAGTGCTCTATGATGGCCCATGGCTGTCAAGCGCGTTTTCAATTTTCATGCACAATTTCAATTTCATATTAAAAGCAATTTTTTAAATCGTTTTCAATTTCATTTTCAATTTCGTTTTCAATGTCATTTCAATTTCGTTTCGAATTTCATTTTCAATTTCGATTTCATTTTCATTTCAATTTCATTTTCAAAGTCATTTTCAAAGTCATTTCTGTTTCGTTTTCAATTTCATTTTCAATATCGATTTTGTTTTCATTTCAAATTCGTTTTCAATTTCGTTTTTAATTTCATTTTCACTTTCGTTTTCAACTTCGTTTTCACTTTCGTTTTCAGCTTCGTTTCAATTTCACTTTTAATTTCGTTTTCAATTTCATTTCAATTTCGTTTTGAAAGTGAAACACAAATGTGAACGAAACGTAAAGTCATTGCGCTGGGTCACCAGAGATGAACACGGATTTGGATATAAATCCTGCGGATTTGCAATTTTTTGATGGATTTGGATTGGATTTGGGTTTCATAATTTCTGACTAACCGGATTTGGACTTGGATTTGGATTTGATAATTTTTTTAAATTTTTTCATAACGTTTGGTTCAGTTTCATGATTAATATATTTAATCTATGCAATGACAGTATGTGTTATAATGTCATTGATAAGTGTAAATTTGATCATGTTTGGTTCAGGTTCAGTGAAAATATGACGTCAACTGGAATTGTACAACACACATCGTACTGGTTCAAATTTTCAGCCTTCAGGATGACCAAGAGCAGGACTCCCATTCCTGGGTTTTTCCACCCAGATTTGTTTTTTTTTGGTCCATCTGGGTGGCTAGGTTTAATCATGAACAATCCTGTCAAATCCTGTTTTTTTAAGATAAACTTTTGGCAGTTGATAAATTTAATAGAATAAGAAACATGTTGCGGCTTTTGCAATGTGAATCTTCGCATGTGACCATCAGGTGAAAAAAGTACTTAAATTGGTAAAACAATACATCTTCAGTCGGTTTCACAACCTCAAACCCCTATCAATATTATTATCAAATACTGTAGGTTCCTTGCCATCCAGTAGAGACAGCCATGCAGTTGTGCGTAGAGCAAAAGTAACACGAATGAATAACGAACGGTTGTACAAACAAATGAAAGATTTGCATTTAAGAGAACAGTTTTCATCCCTGACGCCAGCTGAAGAATTTGGTTAAACATTGTTTATGACAGAATGTTCAAACTCTTTGGTTGCCCTATGCTATTCAGGCAAATTAAAAAACAGCTTGCATTTGAATCATTGGAGTAAGGATTTGGTGCCAGATTAGTTAGGGGTTTTAGATTCCTTTGCAGCTCAAGACCTCACAAGATCCAAGTTCACTAGCAAATGTGGGCCTGCATTTTCCCCATGTTGTGCCTGAAGATAAACTGGAAGCTAAGTTCTTTTTGGTCATTTTTCTGTCATAGACTGAAATTTTTTTTTAATGACAAAAATATTAAGTCAATTCGGTCATAATAACTGAAACTATGAACTAGTGAGTGCTGTTGCGGAAAATTTTAATAGTAATAAGAGACAAATGATCAAAATATCTCAGCAAAGAAAACAGGCTGGAGGCTATATCAATAGACAATAGTTTAAACATGTGTCCTTGTCCATAAATCTATAGGCCTTTATCCCCGATTTCTGGTATTATCTGCTTAACATGCATCAAAGATCATAAGATGGCTTAGATAAATAGGAGTTTGGAATGCATTATCATTTAATGACCAGATTTGCAGATTTCTGCATTTTACTGCATCACTAGAACGATCATTTTTGTTAATCATGATGAAACAAAAACAAACTCGATAAAACCAAGAATGAGGAAAAAACAAAACAAGCGTTGTCAAGAAGCCTGCAGCAAAGCGGCTACTGCACATCTAAACCTGAAAAATGAGAGGTCTCGATAACGGAGTATGTGATGAGCATTATTAGTTTTATAAAATGTCTTGAGCAACAGAGAAATGTGATCTAAATGTTAATGTTAACGCTGTAGGCAAAAATTTAGAAAAGGAACCATAAGCAAATCAGAATTTTAATTACCGTTTTACCTCATGTATTTGCTTTCATATGTTTTTTTGCACTTCTGGGTTTTTTTGGTAGACAAAGTTTTTTTTCATGAACAATCCGGGTTTTTTAGAAATTACAGAATGGGAGCCCTGACCAAGAGCGCTAGCAGCGATAAGAGTCTGCTCCCATGTTCAAGCCACTAGTGCCACTCCTAGTGTTTTTCCACTCGATCTAGTGTTTTTGCATTTCATCTAGTGTTCCAGTGGTTTTTCATAAGTGTATAGTGTTTTTAATGAGTGAGCTGAATGTAATTAAATTACAAATTTTGTGAATTGTAACTGTGATTGAGACTTTGATCTTGTGCAATTGCAGTTTGCTAAAAGTTCTACCAATTATACATCTTAAGTTACACAAAAGCATATCTGTTTTGAGTTAAACCGCTATGAGTCGAGGTGACTGTGGTGATCTGTTAAAGTTTCAGTGACCTGTACAGCCTACAAACAAACACAAGTGTTGCTGCTTGAAAGTTGTGCGTTGTGGCTATGTTGAAAGTCATGAAACAGAGGTGCCATTTACCCATTTGCCTGAATTTCACATTTCAGACCACAAGGAATTTCTCAAGAGCAATTTAACATGTGTGAAGGTGTTGCACTTCACCAAGTCACGTTAAAAGGTTGTAAGGCATAAAATAATAATTGTTTGCGTGTGTTTGTGTGGGTTCTATGGTCCATCTGGTCTGAGACTAATAAATAGATAATGTTCGAAACACCAGCCTGCTCCTAAGTACAAGTTACAATACCAATTTTCTTGTAATCTTACAAATCCGTCACATATATGTGATCTAGTGTTTTCTTTTTTTGTGAATCTATTTTCTTTTCAACATGAAATCTAGTGCTTTTCCGTAACAACAGAGTGGCAACACTGGTTCAGACGTATCGTGCCATCAACGTTACCGATTTGGTGTGGTTTTCATTGACCCGGTCCCTTTTCTGGACTCATGATTGCTACACGTAACAGAACAGTAATACCTACTGCTTAGTTACATTTTGCACATCTCAACAGATCATTATTTATCTATGTAGCCTAGTGCCAAAACTTTGCATGCGCTTTTTTGCCTGTTAAGCTTTTAATATAATTTTAGTTGGGCCGACAGGCTATGCAGTAATGAAGGCCTAACGTAGATTGCTATTGAATAAAATTTTTTAAATGCCAAAAATGGGCAAACAAAAGAGACGTGGCCTTGGCAAATATGAATAGATCAAATGTCATTCGCTGAATGCCTTTTGCATGGAATTGTTTTCAGAGGTGTTGCATGTGTACAACAAAAACTTGGTTCTATTTTCGGTCATAATGGTTACAATATTTTGCAGGATATCCTAGTTTTGAGGGGTTAAAACTGACTCATAAGACTAACTGATCTCAATGCATTGCTGCTAAAATTGTTTGCGATTTTCGTTGAAGTCTTTGAAGTGTCAACTATTACGGTGTTGTAAAACAAAGGTTCAGCATAAGTTAATTTCAATAATGATGCAAGTTTTTTTCTCGAAGCATATTGAGCTGGATTACATGTAGACTAATATAGAAGTAATATGATTTCGGATTTAAAACGGATTTGGATTCACATCGAGCGCAGGTTGTCTGGAAACTTGCCCGACCGCAGACCGCGGGTCCACGGTATATTTGTGGATCGGTGCGCGATATACTCGAACTTCACTTCAAATGCCAAACGTTGAGCTCCGCATCGCATGTTTTCTTCTATAAAGTACGAGCATTTCGTACACATCTCCAGCAACCAGAAACATATATTTATAATTTTATTTGAGGTACGGTGTGGTCAGGAGAGCATTTCAAAGGAACCGCAGTTTATTTTGCCTGCAGCCAATGGTGGTTTTGCCTGCATCACGCACGCGTTTCGCCGAGTGCGTAAATAAGATCGGCCTGCTGTAACCCAAAATAACATCGGCCTGCTGTAACCCGAAATAAGATCGAAATATGATCGGCCTAAGATCGGCCTGCTGTAACCCGAAATAAGTTCGAAATGTGATCGGTCTAAGATTGGCCTGCTGTAACCTGAAATAAGGTCAAAATAAGATCGGCATATCATCGGCCTCAAATCGGCCTGCTGTAACCCGAAATAAGATCGAAATATGATCGGCATATGATCGGCCTAAGATCGGCCTGCTGTAACCCGAAATAAGATCGAAATACGATCGGCATATGATCAGAATAAGATCGGCCTGCTGTAGCCATATGGCTGTTTGTCTCGTCACATTGCATTTCATTGGGAGCGGTTTCTAATGTAATGTAGATAAGCAATCACTCAGAAATTTTCTTACTGACTTAAAACCTATCATGCAGATATTTGATGATTTGTGCTTGAGCATAAAGATTTTTTTCGGCAGCAAGTAACTGCTTCAGCCGTGTTTTCGACGCTGCTTCACAAACATTCACTCTTGGCAGATTTCAAATGACCCGTTAGTGTAAAGCACTTGTGAAGGCATGCCAATGCAGAGTGCATAATAATTATTCTACAACTTCTTTACTGAGTTAGATCATATCATGTAGAGATTTGACTATTTTCTCTTGAGCATAAAGATTTTTTTCGGCGGCAAGTAAATGCTTCAGCCTTTTTTTCGATGCTACTTCACAAACATTCGTTCTTGGCAGATTTCAAATGACTCGTTAGTGTAAAGCATTTCTGAACGCATGCCAGTGTGATGTGGATAAAAAATTAGTGTGAGTTGGAACATCATGTTGAAAGTTGACGGTTTTAGCTGCTGCAAAATTGTTTTATTTTCAACTGCAAGTAACTGCTGGAGCTGCCTGTTCGGCTGCTTCACAAACATTCGCACTTGGTAATTAGCCCTGCTTCGCAAACAATCGCCCTTGGCAATGCGTGCTGCTTCACAAACATTCGCACTTGGCAGTCTTCAAACAGCTCGTTAGCGCAAAGCCTTTGTAAGGCAGGAAGGGCAACGCGAAGAATAACACCCGTCGATTTGCGAAAAAGCAGTAATTTAGTGATCGCGGCTTGTGATCTTTTTGCTGCTTCCCAACAATACATATCAATGGAGATTTAGAGTTCAACATAGGACAATAAAAGTTGCTGCCAATAATGGCTCACATTGCATCCTTGCTGCTCGTCCTTTGCCATCGCTAAGACCCAAAGCACCTGAACGTGCGTGCATAACCTTTTCACAAATCTCAAACCATATTTAGGACCAGCTGATAAAAATGTTGGAGTTTTTTTCCTCTCGTTTCATGTACAACAATCTTGACATGCGGCCGCTACAAGGTAATCACAACATGTTCTGTGATATTCACATTTTTTCTGCAACAACAACAATAACAACAGCAGAAGTGTTACATTTCAGCATCCAGGAGCTGGCAATTGTCGAATGCTCAGGCCACGTGCAAGTAAAATTTGCGTTGTTTTTTTTGTGCAAACAAAATTTTGTGTGGCTTTTTCATGCGAAAATAAAATTTTGCGCGTTTTTTGTGGTACAATGTGTGTAATAATTTTTTTTTGGAGTTCAGTTAGTGCAACGAAAATATCTATGAAGGTTTTACCTATTGAAACGAAATAGTGCTGTCCGTTTCAGTCAAATCGATATCGAACTGAGTTATTTAGCGATCGGCAAAGCACAGCTGAACGCATATGCGTTTTCGGACGGAGTCGAAAAGCAGAAATGCTGTCTACGACCAGGTGATATAAAAACTGTCATAACTTTTCTTTTCTACAATTTTTCAATTCCAAACTTGGCAGGATGCTTTGTAACAGCTGTAGCAACCGTTTCTGTGATTTTTACATTTTTCCCATTGTTGGAATCGGCGCAATAAACTTTCAAAGTAAAAAAACAGGCAATCCACCCTTGTTTTCGGGTGCTTTTTCTCTCCAAAATAAGTTGAAAAAAAATTTATTTAGATTTTCATAAACTACACAATATGACTAACGTTTTTGTGCAGAATTTGTGTTTCTATCGTGCAAGGTTTTCCATCCAGAGCCTTTTTAAAACAACGCCTTGCCCACTCAAGCGCTAGCGCGAAAACCATACCGGCGTTCTAGCATCAGACAGCAGCCACAAATATACCGTGGACCGGCTGTCAAGTAGTTCAATGGTCGGTTTTCCTATGTGGATATGGATTTCAAATTGAAATACCGGATTGGATTTGGCTTTGAAAAACCTAAATCCGTTCATCTCTGTGGGTCACCCGCGTGGCCCAGCGCACTCACATCGTTTTGCAACTCTCTTCAAAGTGAAAAACGACTTGCAGCCCAACGCCATCATCATAGAAATCATATGTGTATATATTATCCGACTTAGAAAAATGAACATTTTTGTGGTGAACCATATTCTTGCAATGGAATTTTTTTGTTATTAAGCAAATATTTCATAATGCGACACTTGTGTATTTTTAGGCGATTAAATCATAAAATAATCGTAAAACGTGGAATCGTTTAAATATCCTGGCTTTTTGTTTGTTTGGGGAATTCGCCGTCATGGCGTCCAGGGCCGCGTAAAGTAGGCCTAAAGTAGGCCAAAAATACAAAAATGACACCCACTTGTGACGTCCCCCCTCAGAGAACCTCAAATCCAAAACGAAAAATTTTTTTTCAATCTCACCAAGAAGATTTGTTTAATCCATAGATGGTTTGAACAGCTTTCTAGCTCAATCGGCTGGAGAGTCATAGCGTTGCAAATCCTACGCCAAAATTTGGGGCGATGCGGGGACTTAAAAAGTTAATGTGTCTGATTCTTTGCTGAGAAAATATATCTTTCCATAGACATTGTACGTAAACATATTTTATATCACTGTCTTTGTAATTTCATGCAGATTCCATTTCTGTCAAACGTTTGAACTACACAATTCGGAAACGAGAGATTGCGTACAAAATGTTAGGTACGGATTTTCGCACAGAAAGCGTCTGAGAAAGAGAAATCTTGGCTGACAACCTGTTGTTCATCCTAATTTGAAACAACTTTCCAGAACACGTATGAACAAATATTTTATATCACTGTTTTTGTAATTTCATGCAGATTCCATTTCTGTCATAATTTTGAACTACACTATTCGGAATCGAGAGATCTCGAACAAAATGTTAGATACGGTTGTACGCGCAAATAGCATCTGAAAAACAAAAATCTTGGCTGACAACCTGTTGTTCATCCTAATTTGAAACAACTTTCCGGAACACGTATGAGCACATATTTCCTATCTCTGTCTTTGTAATTTGATGTAGATTCCATTTCTGTCAAAATTTTGAACTACACTATTCGGAATCGAGAGATTTCGAACAAAATTTTAGGTACGGTTTTACGCACAGAAAGCGTCTGAGAAAGAAAAATCTTGGCTGACAACCTGTTTTTCATCTTAATTTTAAACAACTTTCCGGAACACGTACGAAAGATTTATCACATCTTTTATTAAAGATCTCAAAGCAAGGATCCAAGAACTACCAAAAACAATTATGTGGTTGCAGCTGTTCTTCAGCACGGCATTCGAAAAGTGATCTTACGCATGGAAGCTTACAACAGCTTGCAAGGAAGAGCGTGGTTGCATGGTGACGTGAGTTTTGCTGGTTTTTATCAGGTTCAGGCCGCAATAGCCGACAAATTTTTAAAAAATTGTCTCTCTGCTGCATGTGAACCGAAAGAACTTACCCAAAAACGTTTTTAATCCTGGCTTACAATGGAATGAAATTTATACAGTAATCGACTTACCACAATGAATATTTTCACTTTTATTAAGCAGTTTTGTGTGCAAGAACCTTAAGGTAAACGTACTGGCGAGGCAACAGCCTTTTCAACGTAGTTCATGCGCTCACAACTGGAGAAGTTGCATGCAGTCCTCTGAATGTGTTCGAATAATGAAGGGTTTTATTTTAGGTTATCGATTGCGTTTTGTATTTGCTGAGAAGGGTTAAAGAGGTCTATGTTATCCCTCACGTTGTTGTCGGATTGATTTTACAACGTGAAGTCGAAAATCGACGAAGGCACATAAAAGATTTGGTAAAATCTCGCGTTAATATGACAAGACCGTACAACACACAATCCAAGTTCAGCGTACCTAACATTTTGTACAAAATCTCTCGATTCCGAATAGGGTAGTTCAAAATTTTGACAGAAATGGAATCTGCATGAAATTACAAAAACAGTGATATAAAATGTGTCTGTACATGTTCCCGAAAGTTGTCTAAAAGTAGGATGAACAACAGATTGTCAGCCAACATATCTCTGTCTCAGACGCTATCTGTGCGTACAACCGTACTTAACATTTTGTACAAAATCTATCGATTCCGAATAGTGTAGTTCAAAATTTTGACAGAAATGGTATCTGCATGAAATTGCAAAAACAGTGATATAAAATATGTGTTCGTGCGTGTTCCGAAAAGTTGTTTCAAATTAGGATGAACAACAGGTTGTCAGCCAAGATTTCTCTTTCTCAGACGTTATCTGTGCGAAAAAGCGCACCTAACATTTTGTACGCAATCTCTCGATTCCGAGTAGTGTAGTTAAAAAAATTGACAGAAATGGAATCTGCATGAAATTACAAAGACAGTGATATAAAATATGTGTTCGTACGTGTTCCGAAAAGTTGTTTCAAATTAGGATGAACAACAGATTGTCAGCCAACATATCTCTGTCTCAGACGCTATCTGTGCGTACAACCGTACTTAACATTTTGCATAAAATCTCTCGGTTCCGAATAGTGTAGTTAAAAGTTTTGACAGAAATGGAATCTGCATGAAATTACAAAGACAGTGATATAAAATATGTGTTCGTTCGTGTTCCGGGAAGTTGTTTCAAATTAGGATGAACAACAGGTTGTCAGCAGAGATGAGCGGAATGTGAAATTTTTCAGTACGAGTCCGATTCTGATTCTCAAAAATTGAATCCGATCCAGTCCTGATCTGCAAAATTTTGAAAATTATCAGTCCGACCCAGTCCTGATCCGCCAATGTGAAACCATGTATTTTATTTTGCGTCATGAGGCAAAATAGACACAGTTTTTTTGGCATTTCCAACATTTAATATGGCAATATTTATTTTGCTATCAGAGGCAAAAGCATTGCTGTTTTGCCTTTGGCGAACTTCGATTGATGAAATTGGTCAAGTGACAAAGATGATACTGTTGCAATTGGAAAGCCCTAACAGCAAGTGCCCAAAGCTTCACACTGTGGAAGCAAGCAACAATTGAGATCACCTGACAAGGTCATTCCATTCTTGCTTGTTTGCGCCACATAGATATGGGTTTTATCGTTTGTGCGCATCCCGTTCATGGTGATTCGCACATTCAACGCAACGTCAACCGAGAGGTTGCAAGAACATCCCCTCCTTTTTATAACAGGCCGCACCAATTGCACATTCTTTTTGTGAAAGCTGCATCTGGCATGAACTTCCCATCAGAGATGAGCGGACTGTGAAATTTTTCAGTCCGAGTCCAGTCCTGTGCGCAAAATTTTTGAAAATCATCAATCCGATCCAGGACTGATCCGCCCATGTAAAATCATTCATTTTATTTTGCCTCATGAGTCAAACGAATCAGAGATGAGCACGGATCAGGACTGGATCGGACTGCAATTTTTTTGATAATTGGCGAACCCGGACTGGATCGGACTGAGAAAATTTTTGTTGTTTTAATGTGATTATTCTGAAAATATCAAAAATTATGGTTGTTATCTGATTTCACAGGTTTGCTAAATGATAGTGTACATTTTGCCTTAATGGGACTATTTTGCAATTCAAACACCTTTCTTCACATATAAGGTTGAGTTCCAGAAGCAACGTGAACATAGCTGAGTGGTTGGTGTCTATGCTTGCTGTGCGATTGTTCGTTAGTTCTGCTCTCACCATTTTCTTTGGCTTAGCTTGTAGAGGTTACAACTTTGATGGGAGGACTTTCAATGTACTTTTTCAAAAAGTCTAGGGTATATGTTTAAGTTTCGGTTCAGGGTGTACCTTTAGGGTTGAGGTCAGAGGTTTTTAACCTTTTTTTTACATGTTTTACCTTTTATCAAACAAAGTTACCAGTTATACCCCAATACACTCAATGGTGTTCATTTATTGAAATACGATATTAATGAACTCTTACAGTTCAGAATGATTTATTAATATTTACCTTGGCTGCAATTTGTGGTAAAAAATTTACCCCATTGGAAGATGAAATTTACCCCCAGGAGTAAATTTGCCCCAGGTTAAGAACCACTGGTTAGGTTTATGGATTAGGTTTCGAGTTTAGGTTTTAGGTTCAACTTTCAGGTTTAGGTTTTGGGTTTTGGTTTGAATTTTGGGTTTAGGTTTGAGTTTTAGGTTTATCTTCTCGGTTTAGGTTTTGCGTTTAGGGTTTCAGGTCATGTAACAAGGACCTTACGCTAATCTAAGTGTATCGTCCTTGCCACTTGACCAATCCAATCAATCAGATTCTCCTAATGGCAAAATAACTCCAACAGTGCTTTTCCCTCTGATGCCATACAGGCACTTCCGTAGCAGTCACGCTAGCGCGACCTCTACATGTGAACAAAGACGGCCAAAGCAAATAGAAGGGAAAGACCAAGCAAGTGACTCTTATAAGTGACTTCCATGCACATGGAAGTGGAAGCTCTGTTTGGCCGATTCGTCTGGTGCGGAATTAACATCTATGATGTCACAATCCATCCTTCCCGAGGTTCGAGGATCAATCCCACACTGAAGGTGTGCGAACATAACCGGGCTGCACACACTTCACTTGCTTGTTAAATTTTGGAAATGCCGAAAAGCTGTGTCTATTTTGCCTCATGAGGCAAAAGCACTGCAGGAGCTATTTTGCCTTCAACCAATCGTATTTGGCTGAAAGCAAAATAGCTCCAGTAGTTATTCTGCCTCATAAGGCAAAATAAAAACACACGATTTTACATTGGCGGATCAGGACTGGATCGGATTCAATTTTATCGGAACAGGACTGGACTCGGACTGAAAAATTTCACAGTGGAGATGGCACGGGCCAGCACTTTTGCAGCCCGGCCCGCCC
>Ga0210059_1013415_pt1 | contig 12262 bp, 9 predicted proteins | sample Ectturendosymbi2_FD_188042 | JGI IMG/M metagenome (GOLD analysis project Ga0210059, IMG submission 188042) | Ecteinascidia turbinata endosymbiont from Florida, USA - Sample 2 (SPAdes) (version 2) | ecosystem: Host-associated > Tunicates > Ascidians > Unclassified | place: Key West, Florida...
GTAGAATGCATACATTTTTCAATTTTACTTGTTTACTGATATCGTTTGCAAGGTATCTGCTTTGAAATCGATTATTTATCAGCCTTCTCTAATAATTTTTATTGTGTTTTTTTTAGATGAGTACCTTTTTCTGTTAAATTAAAAGACTAACTTCTGCTTGATCGCATTTTGCAAAAATGAGAGATGAACGTTCATTTACATCGATTTAAAACAAGTTTCCGTATTCCTGGAAAGTGCAAGTAGGGTTTATGAATTCATCTGACAAGAATTATCACTTTAAGTAACTAATATAGCTGAAGGTCGGAGTCGGTCCGGCGTCGGAGATGGAGTCGGATAATCGAAACTGCCAGGAGTCGGAGTCGGATGACGGGACTTCCGACTCCACAGCCCTGCTTCCAACAAACCTGCTTTACGCGTTTGCGGTGACGCGTTTGCGGCAACCGTCAACCCTCAGTTGGAAACGCAACCACACCCGTTGCCACTTTCTGAAGAATTAATGCGAAGATTGGGTGGTGGTTATGGTTTCACCAAGATTGACCTGGCAGATGCCTACAAGAAGGTCAGGTTAGGTCCGAAAAGTCGTGAAAGGCTCGCGCTGAGCACACATCCCGGAGTTCTACTTCAGAACGTACTTCCTTGCGGAATCAATTCCGCCCCTGGCTACGTTCAACAAGTAATGGACGAAATCACCAGTGACTTGCCCGGTGTAGCCGTTTTCCTGGACGACATTCTCTGCAGTGGGGCAACAGCGGAAGCCCATTTACAGAATCTGCGACGTCTACTAAAAAGGCTTCGTGACAAAGGACTGCGATGCCAACTTGAGAAATGTATCTTCGCCCAGCCAGAAGTGGTTTACTTGGGGTACGTGCTGTCCAGCGAAGGAATCCACCGAGGTCCAAAGGCAAATGCCCTCAACGAGATGCCAACGCTGCATGACGTGTCCATACTACGTTCGTTTCTCGGCTCCGTCCAATTCTACGCCAAGTTTTTGCCACCTATATTTGCTTCAGTGGCCGAACCGCTATACCGTCTTAACAGGAAAGGTCATCGGTGGGCATGGGGGTCAGAAGAGGAAGCAGCTTTTCGTCGGCTGAAGGAGCTCTTATCTACAGCCGATGTGCTCGCTCATTTTGATCCATCGCTTCCATTAGAAGTCGCCTGCGATGCATCAGCGGTCGGGATTGACGCTACCTTGTTTCACCGCTATTCTGACTGAAGTGAACGACCAATCGCCAACATTTCCCTAGACTCGCACAGCAAGTCAGCGCAATTACTGTCAGATACAAAAAGAAGTGTTGGCCATCATCTACGCCTTGAAGCAATTCTTCCAATATTTATATGGAAGAAAGTTTATTTTAGTGACTGACCACCAGCCTTTAGTGGCCATGTTCGGACCGAATAAGCCTACTCCGGCTCTCTCTGCAAACCGTGTATCTCGATGGGCTCTATTTCTTCGACAATTCAGCTACACCATCGAGTTCCGCAAGATGTCGGAACACTCCAATGCTGATGTCCTCGGTCGACTGCCAGAAGGTGAAGATCCCGTTTTCGACAGAGACGGAAGCACCGACGACGTGGACACCGTTTGTACCACTGAAACACTGAGTTTGCAAGTGGAACCAACCAACTCGGGTACGTTGCGGAAAGAGTCTTCTCGAGATCCAACTTTGACGAACGTCATGCGATTCACGAGAGAAGGTTGGCCAGAGAAAAAAGATGGCGATGACCCAGCAGAGAAATTCCGCAAAATCGCCGACTCACTTAGTGTTTGTCATGGCTGTTTACTGTATGGAGCCCGGGTGGTGATTCCGAACAAACTACGTCGACAAGTGCTCGATCTTTTGCACAAATACAATTTCGGCATCCAAAGGATGAAGCAGTTGGCTAGGACGGTCGTTTACTGGCCGAACATCGATTCCAACATTCTCGATCTATCTACATTCTCGATCTATGTTCGACTTGCGCCGGGCATCAGTCCGAACCGTCGAAAGCTGCTGTCCACCCGTGAATGTTACCTGAGAAGCCGTGGAGCCGCCTACATATTGATCATGCCATCAACGTTCTGGGTTTCAACTGGCTTGTGGTTACTGACGCCTATACTAAGTATCCATGCAACGCAGTCAGTATCAGCGAAGTCAACGATCAAACTCTTGCAAGAGGATTTCGCGCATTTCGGTTTTCCCCATACTGTCGTAACCAACTGCGCTGCTACCTTCAAATCTGACAAGTTCCAGGAGTTCTGCAAAGAGAATGGAATTGTCCATCTGACTGGAGCTCCGTACCACCCTACCACCAATGGCGCCGCTGAACGTTTGGTGCAAACTTTCAAACAAGCGTTGAAGAAGTCGGACAAAGCCCCAAAAGATGCGCTGCAAGACTTCCTGCGAAATTACCGGCGCACTCCGTTATCAACCGGTTACTCGCCCAGCGAATTGCTTAACGGACGTCAAATCCGCACTAAAATTGACACCCTATTGCCTTCACTTGCACACACTGCACAGGGTAAACAAGCCCAAAGAAGCTACCAAGTCTCAACAGTCTGAGCGTCAGCTCCCCGTAACGCAAGTAGCGGTTACGTACAAGGTCGGCGATCCATGCTATGCCCTATACTTTGAACCACGACGTGATCGCGACCCTAGATGGGTGCCTGCCATTGTTGTCAAACGTTTTGGGACCCGCGGTGTCAACATGCGTGTGGTTCCGAGAGGTCCAGTATGGAGACGCCACATAGATCAACTGCAACGACGGTACGTTTCGCCAGATGACACAGAACCTGGTGATACTCCCAGGTTGTCCGAAAGCAGAGAAGAGAACCCCTCCGTTTCAGAGCAGCTCTCGAGCGACACTTCGACAGCGACCACCAGGCAACCGCCGACGTCACAAAACGTTAGCCCGGAATATGGACGGAGCCATCCTCGGCGATCAAAACGGCCGAGAAAACCTCGTAAACTTTTTTGTTGTTAAACTTACTATTTTTTACCTCACAGGGGAGGTGTTAAGAGTGGTGTTTTCTCGAACTTTCCTTGGTGCAAGTTTGCCACATCTCCACGGCGCTGATTGCTACACTGTTCTTGCCGGCAAATGATTTATTCCACTCCGCGCGTTGATTTGTTTTGCTCGCTCTGTACCTCTTGGTCGGTTGCTAAATAGTGTCGCCTTTGCTGATAACTCATTATATTCGACACGCGCTCTGCAGCTCTACATTACTGTACTCAAGCTGTAAGCGGAACTGTCTGCCTTGTTTTCCGTTATCTTCTCCGAATAAAGTACAGTGCATTTTGTACAAGGTGCTCTGAGTTTTGAAACTCTGTCAGGGAAAAACACAACACTATCAATCGCAAACTGTTCAAAACACATTGTTGAAGTCATTTGACCATAGAATAACTTGAATATCGAAAAAAAGGTATATTATTTAGAAAGCAAGCACAGCTTTCCCTCCACGCCAAACAAACGCTTGGGATATGCGTTGAGACAAACATAACAAAAAAATCGATAGTAATAATTAAGCTGGCACTTTACCCTGGAAGGTGTTTGTTGCATCATAAGGGCATTGAAGATTATCAGACAATATTGGACACGTGAAGTTTGCAGTGAGTCAATGACCAAATTCTAATACATTCAAATTTTTGTATGTAACGGACTGTATCGCGGTAACGCAATTTTAGAAATACTGTACAGCAGGTTGAAAAAAATTTTCAGAGACAGCAGAATGTTGGTCGATAAAAAAGCATCTGATTTCGTGTTGAGCTGAACTTTTGTTTAAAAATTGCTGCTAGCAGGCAGGGGTGTATTGCCGAAGAAAGAGGTGAGGGAACGCCGTTCCTACACCAAACATAAAGGAAGACTGATTTGCCTACAAGAATTTCCACACTGGACCTTCCTGTTTCACTTTAGCGCTACTGTGCTATACACGAGATAACTTGTTATTTATAGATTTATGCTGCTCAAGGCGTTACACGCAGAAATTGAAATGAAAAATCTAAATCTTCAAGTAACGTTACTAATGCAAAATGGTGTGGGAACGCCGTTTCCACCACACTATACATCCCAACTGGTAGGTCTGATGCTAATCAGTAGCATAACCTACATCTAATCTAACGCGCATCATTTCAGCCTATCTGACATGTAAATTACATTTTGCGGTTAAGTTTGCTGTTTTGGAGTTTACGCTGCCACTGTGCACTCTAACCTAGCCTGTAGCTAACTGCTCTGTAAGTTCGTTGTAGCGTAATTTTAATGCCTTTGCTTAACTACAGTAATAAAATGAGCTGCACTCATTCATAAAAGCTTGCAGGAAGAATAGTATGATCTGCAACTTATTCGACTTTTCTCCACAGTCTGCTCAGTCCCATCGCCACGGGGGCTTTGGTGGGCTTCGCGTCCCATACAAAGCTCAAGCCCCCAAATTGAAACATGACACACTATAAATCAGTAGAGTTTTTGTCAATTTTTAGAATGTCAAGCCCCCCTATTGAAAACTTTCTAGCGACGGTTCTGAGGCTGGTGCTTATTCATCTTTTGTCCACAAGAAGCTCAATCTCACCCAAATGAAACAAGAGTTCAACTACTGACGTGCGCAGTGGCATGGCCAGCCCAAATTTTTGGTTGGGTCAAAATGTTTGATTTTAGGTGAGCAACAGTGCATTGTTATGTATTAAGATACTGCCTCTTAAAATGACTAGATATTCTAAAAAATTGGAGGGTCATTGGCCCCCTGGCTACGCCTATGTACGTGCGGTTGATATAACGTGTATGCAATGTAAATACTTTATGCAAACACTTCCGTATTTATATATTGGGACCATCCTTTTTATATAAAAACTTGTTTATTAGAAGTTTTATTTAAAGCGAAATAAACACATTCAAACTGTCCAAATTCAGCAAAATACGTTTTGCATTTAATGTTTTTGTCCCTATTCCTGTGCAAAAACTGGTTTATTTAAAGGGCATACAAAAAAATCACCCCAATGGACGTTTCTGTGTCTGGAACCATCGATCAAAAAACGTATCTGAAAAACTTTAGGGAGGCTTCAACCCCCTTAGCCCCCCTGGATCCACCTGTGACGCGAGGGTCAGATAGTGAGACAGACGAAGAACGCTCGCATGCATATCTACAAGTCCTTGTACTTAGACCATAAAAAAGGCTAAGTCAGTCTATGCTAGTGAGTTTAAAGCAAGAGGATGTTAATCAGAGTCTGGTTGAGATGAGTTGAAGACTTGTCCATGAGAATCTGACTGTTACGCAAATAACTGCTGTTGAACTCCCGTATATTTACAAATTACTTAAACTGCTGCGGCCCACTCCAAATTTACGAAAATTTTACGATGTCCACTTGTGTCTGATATGTAGGCTAAACACAACGCCCCAGTCCAGAGACTAGAAAGGAACATATGTTAGTCCTACCACTTGAGAAAAAACTCTAAACTCATGAAAGAAGAGATTTGGTAGTCTTTTATGCAGAGCTAACTTTTTCTCTCCAGTGTTTGGCTGTAGCACATTAAAACGTGATTCCGGTCTTGCACATGTAACTTATTGTGCCATGATTCATTTGAAAAGCAATTGTAGTTTACAGTTGCAATATGTAGTGTGATTCTTTTTTAAGGTTTGCAATTTGGTCAGGCAATACTACAGTATGTATAAATTGTGGTAATGTCATTATTTCAATATTTTACATTCATTATAATAAAAATAAATGGGTGTAGAAGAATGTTATGGTCCTTATAATTATATAGTTTTATTTGGTGAAACGTTTAAAGAAAACATTGACATATATTTTCTGTTTTGAAACATTTATGTTCTTTAGGATTCGTCTTTCCTGAAATTGTAGTTATTTCTGATAGTTAATTTATTGAAAAGGGCGCACATGTAAACTTTGCCATGGGCGCCGTTTTGTGTAGATACGCCACTGACTGTGAGTGTGTGAAAAGAAGCCTGCATAAGCGAAGGTTAATCTATTCACTCAGGGACATTGTTGATGCATTTTTCAGACTTGTGGAAGCATTGCTACAGTTTCACTTATGCTTCTTTTCACACAGTGTAAAACCACGTCTCTTACGCTATCAGCAGTCGCTGTCTCGCTGCATTATTATCTGCCAAGATGTCAGCGTTCAACCGTTCAACAGTCACATGCAACAAAACGCCTACTGCCGTAACTTGAAGTGAACTTTTGAAGATTTGTTGCCGTGTTATTGTTACGCAATAGAGACCAAGAGTAGAACAATCCTCGCAACTTTCGCAACCTCCTTTTCAGGAAAAGGAGCGAACGTGAGTGAAATGCAAAATCCCCATGCATAATACCAGCACTGTGAACATGGTTTTTGTGTAGTGTGAGTGTCATGCCGGCAAATGAACTGACATTCCCAGAACTGAATCAATCAATAAGAATTAAGCTGCTGACGACAGGTTTTCTAGATGTTTTATGCTCTTATTCCCAATTTCCCGGGAGGGAAATTCCCGTTTCCCCCTTGCGGACGCCCACGTCAACGACGCATATTGTAAATATATTCAAACCAAAGAAACAATTGGCAATTGCACAGAAGCACCTCTGTTTTTTTCTGAAGGCATCAAAACACAATAACAAGTTTCAAATGTAACAACAAGAAACAAAGCCCTCAGATTCGAATGTACATTTTGTTATCTTTGGCGGAAATACTAGAGCTTTGCCTTTAAACCATGTGTGCAGGGTGCACGCGCAACCTCAAGAAGTTTGATTTGTCAAAAATGTGGGCAAAATATCAAACATTTTGGAAAAATAACTTCGATATTTTCAAACAATGTTATCGAAATTATACTTCCTTGTTACTGAATGTATAAACAAATAAACCTTTGTTTTGTCATAGGAAACACGTTAGACATATATAAAATTAACAAACTGCTTCTAGCAACTTCGTGTTTTTGTTTGTGAGGGTTGATGGGTAACTGATTCACTCGAAAGCGTAGCAAGGGAAGGCGTTTCATTTACGTGTTTTGTTATTTTTACATCGAGGGAATCGAGCATGTATGCAGGGCACATCCTTCACATTAGTAGAGGCTATGCAAGCAAGTACAAAAAGCTTTTGTTTTCACTTTTGATTAGAGTGTTTAGGTGAACACATTTTGCTATGCAGTTTGTTGCATGTTGCATATAAGTGCGTGCAATTGAACAGATAGTGTTGCGAAAGTCATGGCACAGTCATAAAATATAAACAATATGACACATGCCACAACACATATATGTCTGTAGAGAAGGAAGTGCCTCAGCATAGGTGGAGATTGCTTGCTGACAGCAGCAGCTGGAATGTGCATGGAAAACATAAAACATGTGAGACAAATGCTCAATAATACTGAGCCCACTGGCTTCCGACAACGTTCTTGCACAGCCAGCGCATGGCTATTTGTTTTCAGATGATTTACTAAGAACCAGATTGCAAGTACCAAATTTTATATTTTCAAATCTGCGGCAACATGGCAGAAGAAAATATAATGTACGAAACACTGCTGAAAATTTGTGGAGAGAAAGTTTGTGGCATAAACGTTTTTCGAACAAATTTGGAAATCCCGGCAAAATATCCTATGCACCCTCAATACATTCCCTAGCTCCTACACCTTTGATGGTGTGCGTTGTTTCAGTCATGTAACTTCGACTTTATCTGCACAACAGCGTGCCATTCTCAGCTTCGCTTGCATCCTTGGTTCTTAGCCAGGGGCATAACGAGGGGGGCAAGGGTCGCAATATCCCGGGCTCCGAGTCACTATGGGGGCGCCAAATCACTGCGGGGACCTCGAATGGCTGCGGGAGGCACCGAAAAGTCCCAACAATGTCACAAGCACTTTCTTCAATCCACTACATTTGCTTCAAAAAGACCTCAGTTTCGAACATGGGGGCGCCAAACTTGCTTCTTGCCCCGAGCGTCATCTGACCTCGTTACGCCCCTGTTCTTAGCCAAAGGTGTAAAATTGGTTCATAAGTGATGCGACAATGCAAAATCATTAGGATTAGCAACTCCTCAGGTCCACGTGCTATGTTGGAATATCTGTCATAAAAGTTCATATCAAATCCTCCTTATTAATCGGTGCTATTTCAAGAGAGCAAATATCTACTCAGCTACAAGTGAATAAGTATTTTTTCGATTTATTGAATGTGAAAATTGTTTTCATTCGAACACATCGCCAAGTGCAACACCAAGAAATACCGCGCCTGATTTCCCCAGCGATGCAAGAACATGATTTCACCTCATTTTTGTCATGCCAAGTTTATTGTGTTCAGGGTCCTGACATGAAGCAAAGAAATCGAAATTACTTGAAACCTGATTGTTTGGAGTGTTTGGAGCTACAGTCGTGTTCATATTAATTTGACTCAAGCCATTTTTTCAGTTTTTTCAAAATACCTCACCATTTGACCCTCTTTCAAGAAAAATGCATTTTTGTTTTATTATAAAATTGAAGACCTGCATCTCGGGTCATGTACAACAATAAAAACTTAGCAGTACGACGTCACAAAGGTGTGCGAGGTACGTAATATCTTGTTGGCGTACATGTCGTTCCTCTCGTTCTGTCGTAATGTAGCAGTCAAATCGTTTTTTTCTGTAAAACAGGCTGGCCGATATCACACCCAGGACACATGCATGCATTTTTTACCCTTTTCTAACTACACGCAAAGAGCCATAGCAAGTATGGTGGACGTTGGTCAAAAGCCTGTATCTCGGATTATATGGCAACATGCACAAACTGGTTCTGTTGTCCCGAGACGCAAGAGTAAATGTGGAAGGAAACTTAAAACCGCGCCTAAAGATGAAGGTATCCTCCTTAGAAACAGCAAAATGAATCCACGAAAGAGCAGTTTTGAATTGCAGAAAGATTTAGCATATTCTGGAGTACATGTGAGCTCAGCTATAGTGAGGCACCGGCTGATAGAAGCTAGTCGAAAAGCTAAAAATCCAACAAAGTAGCAGCTGTAAATCCAGAAAATGATGAAAAAAGGGCAAAGGAGTGCAAGCCTTTATCTGTACAAGAAGGGAAACAAGTTTTAGTTTCTGATGAATGTCATTTTTGATGAATGATGAATGTCACAAAATGTCATTTTGTTAAGGACAAGCAGTGTCGACATGTGAGGATCAGTGATGGTGAAAAGCTGAGTTGTTTCAGTCAGCTAGTAAAAGACCCTTTAAAGAAAATGCTCTAGTGTTGTTTAACTTCTTTGGCGTGGGATCATTTGTTCCTGTAGATGGGATGATGAACTCAGACAAATACATGGATGTGATCCAGAGAAAAGTGATTCCACACATGAGGGAAATCTTTCCTGAAGTTGGGGGGATATTTCAGCAAGATCTCGCCCCATGCTATGCATCAAAAAAAGTGAAGAAATTTTTGCAAATACTGAACTCTACAACATGACCAAGCCACTTGAGGACACAATACAAGTATGGTATCGGGACCCAAAAATCAAAGAAATTGTAAAAGACTGGTGGAATACATGCCAAACAGAGTGAATGTAGTTTCAAAGGTTAAAGGCGGACATGATACCTACCTAAACAAAGTTTTTGCTATGTTTGAGGTTGCATAAATGAAAAAGTTTGAAACTCGGTGTGTTTTACACTTTGAGCCAATTAAACGACTGTAAGTGCAAATGTTGTTTTCTTTCACGCAATGGTGCAAAACGTTTTGTTATGAGACCGTTTGTCAACAACAATACTGAAAGAGTTTGGACAACAGAAAGCACGTCTCCAGATCATATTCGAGGCGTGTAAACTCTGCAATAGGCTGCTTCAGGAAGACAGTGTGAATCTGAGAATTGAGGTTGACTTTGTGAAAAAATTGATATGAACATTTATCATGCTTTAGTCAGGCCTCACCACTTTACAATGGGCCTGTATCTTACTTCAAGAATATATTAATGAAATTTGAATACGCTGGAATGGTTTAATTTTTTGTTGCCGATGAAGCTTAAGGCTTTTGCAGGAAGATGTCAACAGTTTTGTTCCGTTCCTGTAAGATTTTTTTCATTAATGATCATCTCAAAGTTTGGATGCACTGAAAGGTTGCAGCTAAGAATCATTCTATTGAACAAGCAGACCATTGTCCGAAGAGAGAAATTTTCGGGCAAAAAATGATGAACAGCTAGAAATGTAGAGAAATATAGGTAATTTAAAACGCACAATTTAATAAGCTCTTGAGCAATGTCACATAAACCTATCCAAAATCCTGCTTCTGAAACAATATAATGATCGCTTATATGTTTTTAATTGGGTAGATGCCACTTTTAACCATGCCATTGTCGCTGCTTATGATCCTTGCGTTGCTGTTGTGGTTGTATCTTGTATGTCAGACGTCAGCTGGTGAGCATATCAACTGAGCCTGAAGTGCATTTGTTTAACATCAGTCAACATTCCCGTCGTTTTTGTGCAAATGATTACAAAGTAAAATAAATTAAATTGGTTGTTTCGTTCAAAGGTGAAGTAACAAAAAGGGCATGTGCATGTCATGATTTTCGTGGTGCCCGCAAGTCACATTCAAGAAACATCTTTCTTGCAACTTTCTTCCTAAAAACTCACGAAAGATTAAAATTCACAACGCAAAAATCAAAATGACCCGTAAATAAAACCATGTCGGACATTTCGGAAATATTTCTTTTGATTGTGTGTGAAGGGTCTACACTCAAACGCAGTCGAGATTTTCTTGTTTCGCTTTGAGGTATTCATGTTTTATTCTTCAAGGTGGTTAACATTTGAAGTAACGTGACTGTACATTTTAATGTTTCGTAGCGCAAAGTTTAAACCAGTGTTTGTGCAAAAATAAGCAAAGACTTCCAGAGAATTATATGTGCTGCTCAAGGGTTCCTCCCACAGAAACTAAGCCAACAGGGATATTGCAGGAGTTGATATATTTTTTAACCAACAAAAATGAGTAAAGTTGCCAGCGAGCCAGCAACGCATCATTTTTTGTAAGAATGCCATTAACGTTATCAAGATAATATGTGATAAACTATTCTCTAACAAAAGTACAGTAAAATTTTAATCATGACCACAATCTCTTGAAAGCTAAACAAAGCTTTATATTATGTTGCGCGTTTGCCTTGTTTTTGTCGAAGTCTAAATATTTATGGTGCACGAAAAGCGGAAGTGTTGAATAGCCTTATAATGAAAGTCACCGCCAAAGAAAACGAAAAAACAGAAGAAAAAGAACAGAAGAATACCCACTACCGAAACAGCTTTTCACGTTTTTCTCCTGACTGACCATAAGAACTTGCAGCAAGATAATTGCAGTTCAATGTGCAATGCACTGATGATGATAACAGAAGTTATCGAAACGTCTGCAAATTGTCGTTTATATCGTTTTCTAAATATCTAAATTCCAAACGCATTAATACTAAAATCTTTGTTATCGGTTGCGAATTGTTTACTAGTTATGTGATGCACTTTAAGGACTGCGAAAACCTAAATTTTTGGGTTCTGAGGTAAACCCTGGATTACTATCGCTCGAGTTTTGTCACGTTAATACTACCCTCTGGTGTGCCGAACCCGGTTTTCAAAAGTAAATAAATATACTTTCCTTCAACTGCAGTTGATCACAAAAAGTACACTGAAAATATAACTCTCACTGAGCAGTTTGAGCACTAACAAAGTTACTTTGCTCTAATATCATACGATTTTTGATGAAAAGTAAGTAGACCAAATATAGCGAAGGTGTCATATGTGCCTGAACTGAATTACTCATAAAAAATTATGGGCGTGAAGAACTTCTTTTGTACACTGCAAATAAGACCGCAGAAGCATGCGCTGAGTGAGTTTCAGCTCTTTACAGCCACCTTGCACTTAGTCCATTCTAACCATAAGGAGGGTTCAGCGTGCGTAAGTCACCTCACACTAACCATAACGTCGGGTCTGCTAGACCCGAAACCACCACCTTTGCAAAATCGAAAAGAGCGAGGATGACCGCAAACGCACCTTTTAGCATGTCATACCAACAAATGAGGCTGCTGAGGCGTGGAGTGGAGAGCGCTCCGATGCGTGCTTACGTAATACGTAGGTTTTGTAATGGCGCGCAGCGACCAAATGCTTTAACCTTTGTTTAACCGCTTCTAGCTGTGCATCTGGTGTTCAATATTTAACACGTGCAACTGGCTACGCTCAGAGGGTGTGATTCACTCTTTGAACACTATGTCGAACGCTAACGACAACATGGTGCACTTATTAGAGAGACTGAACGCTGCTCAACATCTGCCGAAAGTTAATCCCGTAAAGTATAACGGTGACCCCTTGCGCTGGACTCATTTCAAGAGATACT
>Ga0210059_1013417_pt1 | contig 12261 bp, 11 predicted proteins | sample Ectturendosymbi2_FD_188042 | JGI IMG/M metagenome (GOLD analysis project Ga0210059, IMG submission 188042) | Ecteinascidia turbinata endosymbiont from Florida, USA - Sample 2 (SPAdes) (version 2) | ecosystem: Host-associated > Tunicates > Ascidians > Unclassified | place: Key West, Florida...
GGCTTCTTTTTTGCAAAAAAAAACGAAGCCACAATTTATCATCACCACGTTTTTGGGGGAAGGGTACCCCTATGCAAAGGTGCTCCAGGCGTAATATGCATTGCTGCCAACGCAGTGGCGTACCTAAGGTTTCCCGCGCCCGAGGGCAAACTCAGTTTTGGCGCCCCCACCCAGCCCGTTCATGGCAGCATAGATGCGAAGAATGAGTTGGGAATAAAGGGGCATCGAAAGTTGACTCGGGCCCTGCAATCGCCTGCATATAGTTGTTTCTAGACCCGTCTGAAAACTTCCTGTGATTGTGACGTAACAGAATTGACATCAGGACCTTTGAATGTTGGAAATCATTAACTACCGTAGAGTTAAGAATCTCATAGTTTCGCGTGAAGCTATTCTCTCTGAAAATTTGGTCACGATTGAACATACTAACTGTTTGATTAAGACACTCCAAATTGCGGTAATACATTCTCGAATTGCAGCAACTAGTGAGATAAAATGCAAAAATTAACCAAAACGTTCCTTGATTATCTGTATAAATATGCATGAAGTTTAATGACAAATTTTTGGGCACAAAAATCTTCTGATAGCACACGAGAAAACTGGCCAGAGTTACATATTGTTTTCTAGACCACGGGTTTGTCAGAGCCTCTTAAAGATGCCGAGTCCAGCGCACTCTCTTGTTCCACTCCCTGGTCAGGTCTGGTTACAATCACCGTTGATGCAAGCTCTAGCAACTAGGGGTTTCTGGAGCATGCACTCTCAGAGTTTTGAGTAATGAAACATTATAAAGGACTGACTTAGGAAGACTCATGAGTCAAGAATACATAAAAGAGAAGAACAGACAGAAGAATGTATATGAAAAGTTGAAAGCAAATGATTTTATACGAAACTGCTAGACAAATATTGCAAAATCGCGAAGTATTTTCTTGGATTTAACACCTTGAAAAGTTGACAGAAAATACACGAAATGCTGCGATTTAATGCTTTACATGTAATTATCTAACTTCAAAGAAAACGTTTTTGCCTTTACAGTAAATTTGTCGATTGTTCCTTCAAAAACTGCTATAAATGAAATGTGTCACATCCACTAGTCTAAGAAATATCTAAGGTCAGTAACGATTCGTGCGAAGTTCCAGGTTAGCGATTGTGTGACTTGAAAATCGACAATAATGTCCATGGAAATGCTCAGTTTCTAGGCCACAGTGATATAAAGCACATGTAGCAGTAACTGCAAAGTTCACAATAACTAATATACTCAACGTTGTTACACAGCTGTAATTAGAATTTTGGAAAAGTATTCAGCATCTTTAAATATCCCACAAAATATCATCATAACTTCCTTCTGAACCACATCAAATCCATTTCAACACAAGTTTTTCAAACCATAAAAGCTCAAAATTTTCCTCAACACCAGATCTATAGTCGTAACAAGCAGGGGCATGCAGACAGGTCTGATGATTCTGGGGCAACTGCTTGATTGCATGCCCCCCACCAAATTCTAGTACTGTATTGAGGAATGTGAAAAATACAGGCATTTGAAGTAAGTAAAAACTACTTTTGACAAATAAACAAGTCTTGAAAAATTGAATTAAAATGAATTCAAAGAGTATTTTTTATTTTTAATGTGTTAGGTTTTCGATATTTGCTTTATTCTGTGTGTTTGAGACATTTGTTTACAAGCAAAGTTCTTCCACTCATGGGTAAGCTGTGTATTGAGATATTGCATTTATACATGCAAGTACGTATCAGAAAGGTCCAACGAAAGAAGATAGCGCTTACGGCATGTTAGGAGATAGAGTTGTCTCTTGTTTCTCTTAGAAACAGTGTCTGAAAAAAGTAGTACAACCATGGGCGTGGGAAAGATTTTTTCCAGAGGGGCCACTAGGAGATTTTTCCAAAATTTTTCTAGGGTGGGGGCAAAAGTGGTGGAATTTCATTTTTCCCACTCGAAACTAAGAAGACAAGATTTTTTTGCTGAAATTTTCAAAATTCAGGGAGGCCTTCTTCCCTATCCCCCCTTCCGACGCCCATGAATACAACTATGCAATTTGATGCATTGCCGCCCTTTGTATTTTTCTGAACTATAAACAAATTGCTATTAGCAATTTGCTAAGGATGTTTTGTTCAGTAAAAACAGATGAAGGTGAAGATGGCACTACTCCATCTCTCTCTCAGGTCACTTAACATACATTTTCATGCTCCCTCAGGCAAGTTCCCACCAGATCCATAAAGAACGTTTTAACAGCCAATAAGAAGCGTCTAGTCCAGGGGTGCAAAAATGCGGTCGCGCACTCGCGCCGCGCGACCAAAAACGTGGAGTGCGCGAACGTTTTTTACCCTTTATCAGGGTTTTTTAAGGCGTTTTAGGGACCCGATTCGGGTCCCTAGAATCAGAGAAAATCGGGTCCCTACAGGTCCATACCGGGTACATAAGTCAGCATATGAACTTATGTACCCGGAATCAAAAATGCATTCTGATTCCAACAGATGAAAACATTCCAAACTTTAGGTTTCACGTTTGTAGGAGTTGTCGAAGATAAAGTTTACTAGATTGCAAATTTAGATGATATTAAATTTTGTGAGCGGGTTTTCTTTGTGCAAAAGCTCGTCAGCATACAACATCTTGGTGGTACAGTTGGTTGAGCACGGCACTTACGCCCTGTCAAGCTTCGTGTACGCTGTTGATGGTGGGTACAAGGGAAACGGCTCACGCGCGGTACTGCCACTGACTCGCCGCCAGTGCAGCATTCACTGCAAAGCGGCTGCGCGACCCACAGCGTAAGCAAGCAGAGATGGGCGCCACAGACCATTCATGGCACTGCCGAAAGAAGTATAAAAGCGAGTATAAATGAAACTGAACCCAACTGTTAATCTACGGCAGTTTAGGCTGGTATATATGATTCATCATTTTGACTTGGCCTTTACTGAAATCATAGCCGTAGGACTTGAAGTAAAATTTTTACTTTTTTTACAAACCAGCAAAAAAGGCACTTCTCAGATTTTTACTTCTGTTTTTATGCCCTGCCCATTCCTTAACGTGTCCTTCTTATTCTGCTGCATCTGCGACTTGTCCAAACGCCTACTGAAGAAAAATTATTCGTGCAATAGCTGATTACCCGCACGAAGCCAGAACCGATCCCGCCACTCTGTTCTGAATCGTTCACAAACCACTACAACCAAGGCAAAGGTCCCATGACATTAATCAAACAACTAACCGGTCAGAGAAAATTTCAATGCAATGAATGGTTTTGTCAGGTTCCGAAAGAAAATTTGTATTTTCAATCTTGCTCCCCATCCGGTTCATATTTGAAATTCCGAATTTGGGCTCTTTTCCATCTCCGGTAAAAAACATGGCCTGCTGATTCCACTCCAGCAGCTCCGCTGTCAAGGAAATCAGTAACTGGCTAGAAAGCAGTAACGCTGATTTTGTCAATACAAGAAATGGCCAATGCTCTAAAGTAGGGGTGTCAAACTCGTTTCAGTTCAGGGACCACTTCAGGCAAGTTTAATCTCAAGCGGGCCGGACCAATGTAATCATTGTATAACACCCTGGTTGTAAGCATTGACAACTTCCAACTATTTTCATAACTTTAATGCAAAAAGTTCAAGCTTATCTGAAAATGATTATTAGCACCTAAAGTTTTCAATTTCCCCTCATAAATAAAAAAATGCCTTATCACTGAGAAGACTGTCAAACTGACGATCATCAACGCCTGTGGTTCGGATGAAATTAACTGTCCGGACAACCACTTGCATGATGTGATCCATTTTTGATGACTTGCAACACGATGCCTCCAGGTGCGAAATACAGTGAAATGTCCAAAATTCACCTCCTCCACTTACAACCTGTACTTTTACTTTAAATTTTGTCGCAAGATCTGCCTTTTCCCGATCATTAATGGCGCGCTATCTGTAGTAATACTGACAGCACGGGACCAGTCTACTCAGGCCCTGTTCAGCACCCCAACGAGAGTTGAAAATGCCATTGGCTATTGTGGTATCCGTTATAGGTACCAACCCCAGGAGTTCTACAATGACAAAGTCTCATCAACGCCACGAATAAATATGGCTAGTTGTGCAACGTCCGAAATGTCCGTGCTTTCATCAAGCGCAACTGAAAACGTAACAAACAACTAGACTTTGTTCTTCAGTTGGCTGTCTAAATTCGCAAAAATGTTCGAAATTCTCTCTGTCACAGTGGTTCTCGTCAGGCTAATATTAGCAAAAACTTGTAGCTTCTCAGAACACACGATTTCTGCAGAATTTAGAATGCACGTCTTCACGAACTCCCCCTCAGAGTATGGCTTTGATGCTAACGCTATATAATTAGCAGTAAGGTAGCTAGCCTTCACAGCTGTTGCACTTGTATCTCGGCTACTGGTAAAAACGGGCTGCTGTTTTTTCAAGCCTGCTATCAATTCCTTTACCTTCTCTCTTCTCGGTTGCCCTTGCAAGCCACGGTATCTTTCGACATGATGAGTCTCACAGTGGCGTCGATTGTTATATTTCTTCATCACTGAAACCTGTTGTGGACGCATCAAACATATACAGGTATCCCATTCACCTCCGAAAAAAAATAGGAAACGGACCAACTGTCTTGGAAAACTCTGCATTCTTTGCCAACTTTTCTCTGTTTCGATAAAGACATTTTTGGAAGCGAGGCTGCCACGGAATAGAGAATAAAGGCTAAACTGAGCAATTTAAGGTAAACAAAAGCCCACGTCCGAGCATGGAATAGTTCTACAACGAAAAATCGGTCCTAATTACGCCACAATACAATTTCCTTGTCTCTTATTTTCACAAAAAACTACGAAGATCTCCTCCCCGTTTTCACTCCAGGTTGACATATTTGAAGCATGAAGTTGCTTGAGTGGGTGGTTTTAGTTAACATTTCTGTGTATTTTTTAACACTAGAACTCCTGCGATGTCGATTTCGATATTTTTAAAAATTCAATGCGCTATTTTCTGCAGTTACTTCTTTTCACCAATTCTCAAATTTTACCCTGTCGAACATATTCCTGTGGAGTTCATTTTACGGTCAATAATTGGAATAGAAGTTTTACGTAGCAAATTTTAATTGGAGTTGTACCTAGAATTCCGACAGTTTCGAAATCGACATCGCTGGAGATCAAGGTATATTTTTTCCCGGAGTTCTAGTGGTAAACTTTATCAACAGTAGTTGTGCTTTTGCATGTTCATACATACCTGTTGGAAAGTTCAAACCGGTGTGAACATGCATAAGGAAATATGCAGAAAACGGGAAAATTTCACGTGATAAAAACAGAGGAAAACAATGAAATGTAAGCAACTGCGTTCAGGTTTCAAGAAATTGAAATCTAGTCACCAGTTATCGAAGTATAATTGGATAAATTTCTCAAGCAAACAAATAAGTTTTTACTTTACAAAATCATCCAGCGGGCAGGATTCAACCTAGCAACGGGCCGGTTTTGTCCCGCGGGCCGTATGTTTGACATCCCTGCTCTAAAGCAATTGTTAGTCGTGCCCTTCTTTTTGAAACTAGGAGATTGATTTGCACCTTGGTTTGGTTATTGACCTTATATTGTCCTTGCTCCGGAAAGGCAAGCCTTTCCTCATTTGTGACTGCCTGAAACAAGTTTTGCTCCTATTTCCGCAAAACGTTGCCGGCACTGGGTGTGAGGCCCCACGAAGACTTCCCGGCTCTCTGTGAATTGTAGCACTGGTATTGACAAATAGATGCTAACAGAAGAATGCATGTTCTACACCAAGGCATTTGTTACTGGTCCGCACAGAAAAAATAAATTAATACTGTCCAAAACAAATATCTTTGTGAAGCGGATTTTCTGTAGTGACTGCGACCATGCCAATACCATAACTCGGACTGGACGTAATATACACACTGCCGCCGCCATTGTCATACCCCAAGGTGGAAGCATCTCGTTTTACAGAAACACAAACGTGGTACAGCATTATGGATAGTTGCAATTAAAACTCCTTATTTCATTTTTGATGTATTTATCTGGTACACGTTCAAGGCAGGTCCGTGGAAAAAATTTTTACCTTAAACCGTTCCGTATGCAAAACAGGTTGCCGAAAACTGCTCCACACCATGCTACTTCTGAAGAGATGGTTCTTTAGCTCTCTGAAATCTTAAAGCTTGCTACTTTCTGAATAGAGCGCCTGTGTAGATTTCTAAATTTTTGGAATCTTCTGACTATTCCTGTCACTGTGGTATCAGTTTTTCCAAGATGAAACTTATTAAGTCATATCTTGATAACACAGCACTGCCTGATTGACCTAAACCGTGTTTTTAAATGAAAACGATGGCTCGCATCAGCTATGCCAGACAAATAATCAAAGGCTAGGCATAGATCCCGAAAGGTATAATTCTTTAAAGCAGTGTTACCACCCGGCTGACTGCAGGACATTACTGTTCTGTAATGCTTTTTGCCTGTCCGCGAAAAAGTCTTTGAGTCGTCGATTCGCCAGCGTTTCTCTCTCGGAAGTACGTGGCCACGTCGTATAGCCGAATACTGCACGGTACAGTAATTATTGCACAATTTCGTATATTGTGCGCCCTTTCTTCTCTCTTCCCGGTTCGCGAAATTGCTACACATTTAATATTTGAAGATCTGTGAAAGAATACCTGGCTCCAAGGGCGTACGCAAGGGGGATTGGGGTTGAAACCCCCCTTGAGCTTGATATTTTACAACTTTACTACCTGCGCAAAGAAAATTAATTGTCTTCGCATACTTTTTGCTTGTTAATTTGTCGCCTTAATGCAAATACCACGTAATGAATTTGCATGCGAGTTTCAAGGTACATTGTAAATGGGCCAAAAAGTAATAATAAGATTTTGGTGGGAATCTGGGAATCGTCTGCATCCCGAAACCATCTCACCACTTTTTGCACACATTTCGTCCACTACGCATGTTTAAGATTGTGTTCCTCGATAGTTCACTTTATCGGAAACAATTGTCTTGTGTTTTGTCTGCTGTGGGTGAGCAGCGCAAGCGCTGACTGCATTGGCTACATTACCAATTTCTGTAGCATGATAAAACTGTTTCATGAGCTCAAAAACAGCAGTTGTTAAAATAGAAGCATTCAGGCAAATGATTAGGTCTCAGCAGGGAAAAAGGACAACTACAAGTTTGCTCGACGTCTATACATAGCAAAAAGACGAAAGCTTTCTTGCCTACTTTATGCGCATTCTCAATTCTTGTGTAGTTTAGCAAGATTAAATCGTGCAAACCGGGGTGTGCGTCAGCCAGACCAGCCCCACACCTTCTGTGTTGCATTCCGCTGCTCGTATTCGACAAGATATCAGTGCAGCCTCATTGTGCAGTTGTAAATTGCTCTGACGCAGTGATGAGCGTGTTTTACTCCCCTGTTTTAACGCGCAGCCTGATATTTTTGCAGTTATGAATTGCTGTGTCGTAGCGTTGAGTGTATTTTCTTCCGGTATCCTAATCTGGAGTACGGATAGTTTATATTCAGTTCAATGACACATAAATTAAGGGAATGCGTGGAGACGAATATGCATATTATGTCAACAAACTTCGCCAAAACGTTGGCTTGGAAACATGAATATGACGTCATATTGTGACGTCACAAACAGCACACACCAAATAAAAAGGACCACCATATGCCACTGAATGAAACCCCCCTAATGAAAATTTTCTGTGTACGCCACTGTCTGGCTCTGCCGGTAAGAGAAAATATTAGTTTTGTTTTGATTATTCGCGATAGGAAAAGGGTTTTAAACGGCCGTTCTAAATTTCAGTTAAATAACAACACCTACGCTCACTGCATTGCAGCTCAATCTCCACAAGGCAAAACGTCAAGAACGATCCAGCACATGCTCGTTCACTGTTTATCATTGTATTAGCTGAATTTATCGATTGAAGCGCTTGTAATGTTCAATCGGGGGCGTACTTTGCTGATTCTGTGCCACAGGGCGCGAGGAACTCATGAGATCCCTGTGACGTCATTAATCTTGCGCTTGTTTCTGATCTTTCACCAAATCAACGAAACAATATAAAACAAACAAACCAGTTTGCAACCCAGATGTTACTCCAAACGCAGATGCAGCATGCCATTAGGGATGCATACAATGGAATATCGAATCCTCTGGATTCGAATCCTTCAGTATTCGAATCCAAAAATCAGAGTTTTTCGAATATTTACATTCGAAACAAATTTGGATGAAATAAACGTACAAACTTGGCAACACAAACAATTTCAATAAATTTTGCAGAGGCACTCTTTGCGCTCCTGAGTAAGAGAAAGAAAAAAACAGTCAACAAGCCGACGGCATTGAACGAGCTAATTAACAGGTAATGTGATCGCTAACTGGCATTCCAAACTTCTGTGCGATCAGCTCGTTTCGCTCGTAACAAGTTATTCCGGAATAGGATTTGCTCTTCTGGATTCGAAATAAAAATTCCAGAACATCCAAATGTTTCATAATGTACATCCCTACATGCCATATTACTTTTCTTAAGAGCAGTAGTTTTGTAGTTTTAACTAAACTTCCCACTCCTTATCAGCACTCAACAGCACGTGCATTAGGTCAATGTATTTGAAAACTTCGTCTTTCTACATTTCTTCGAGGCAAAGTCTTGGATCAAGTCAGCAAAGTCAAGTCTCGAACAATGTCGTTCTAAAGTGAAATTTTTTAATTCTGTTTGAGTCTTTATTGATCGGAGCCAGTTTTTTACAAACTTCAACTTTGAAAAAATTGTTCGGCTCAAGAATTTGTTACCGTACATCTCCCATTGCTACGGGGGCTTTGGTGGGTTTAGCCTCCCCAAACTAAGCTCCAAGCCCCCCCGAAATTGAAATATGAAACACTATAAATAAGTAGAGTTTTGTCAACCCCCCTGCACAAACGTAAAAGCTCCCTATTTAAGACTATATCGCGAAGGTTTTGCATGGAGCGCTAGATAAACTCTTCGTGCAGTACTCACGTCAGGAAACACTGTTTCCAATTTGTACTCCTAAGATACTGAGTACAAGACGACAATGGCATATTTTCCACAACGATATGAAAATTAACTAATTCCTGAACGAATTCCGGATGTAGTCAGCTGTACACTCTTTCTGAAAATCGGATGCCATCTTTCGCAAATCCTGCACAGAGCGACACTGAAGTTCGTCAAATGTGAGTTTTACTCCTGTATAAGACCCAAATCTACAGTTCAGCACACACCGGATTCCATAGGCGGATCCAGAATTTTTTTAGGGCGGGCTCAAGGACAAGTTCATCCGGATGTGTACTGACTGCATAGCAGTTAAGACCCGACTGCTCAGGTAACTTTTTTTAACAAACACGGTTAATAACCATACACATTTTGGCTAAATTACATTCTCACCATTACCCAGGCTTACAGGGACGTTTCCAAAGCAGAAGCGGCCTTCAAAAAATTCATAAATTAATCTCAAACTTATCTAACCTTAAAGAGTAACTTGTTGAATGTTGGAAAAGTTTTACTATTAGCAAAACAAACATATGTCCACGCTGAAAAAACGCGTGTGGCAGGATCAGAAGTGACACAAAAACTACACGAAGAATCTTGAAATGCAGTCAGTAACCTTTGTTGTCAGTCTGCGCAAGCTCTATGCGGTAGGCTTAATATTGCGTTCGAAAATTGCAGATGTTCATGGAATATAAGTTAATAACGTTCTGACTTGAAAATTTGTTTATTTTCAGAAAATTTTCCAATTTTCATTTCATAACACCAGAGACGTAACGAGAGGTCAAGGGGACACAATTTGTCCGGCGCCGTATCACTACGGGGAGGCAAAAAGTGACAGCAATGTCATAACCACTTTTTCAAAACAGTAGGCCTACATTTGCTTCCGAAAGACCTCAAAAGCGCCCCAGTGGGCGTTTCTGTGTCGGGAACCACCGATCAAAAAACGTATCTGAAAAAATTTAGGAGGGCTTCAGTCCCCTTAGCCCCCCCCCCGGATCCGACTATGGTATTCCATCTGTCACAGCCAAAAGTAATTGTGTTGAACATATACCTATGGTTGATAAACTGACATCAGGCGGAGTTGAGTCATTTGCAAAAGTTTTCTTTGTCATTGGGTTTTCGCTGTGTACACCTGCGACACTACTAGCGAAAATACTTAGCTTAAATTTCAAAAAGTTCAAACGGATCTCTTAAAATTGCTATACATATTCCTCAAGTGATTTTAATAAATCTAATACAGTACATATCATATCGATACTTAGGCTTAAAGTGTAACATTAACACCGTTAATACCTTGAAAAATACAACTCCACAGTAGCCTTCATTCAAGACAGCAATTTCGAGCCTGTTTCTGCTCTAATCCGTTAATACCCATGAGGTTCGTTCATCAACATCACAGGTTCCAAGCACGTTATGGAGAAAGTAAAATGTGAATCATACAGAAATTTGTTTCATTTCATGTAATTCACGCACGGCCGCTTCTAAGCAATGTGTCAGTGCTGGCAAGAAAATAATACAGGTTCTTTCATTAATTTTATTGCTGACATCTCAGTACATTGCAAACCTAATGGCTGCTGTTAGTTTTCACAGTTTTTTGAGATATTTTCAACAATTTTGTAGGTTCCCCACGCAGTGAGTCCGCTGGGCAACCGACCTGGTCAGTTCAATTCAAAGTTCTACCCTGTGCACATTATATTTCATGTAAGGTTTGGCAATTCATAAAAATTTTATTATTCTAGAATTGTGGAATGTATTCTGCAATGGCTAAATAAAAAGAAAAATTACCGAATTCTACTCTGAACTTTTGGGCTTTCAAAAGTGCAGTAACACCAGCATGAGAACCATTCATTATATTTGCAACGACAAAAAAACGCTGCGCAAGTTTATTGCAGTGTAACGTCTTTTTAAACATCAGGCAAGCTGAAGCAGATCGCAACTTGGTAGCAGTAAACCCGGAAAAAGACCTTTCTGAAGATGCTGACGTGCTTGAAAACCAGTTGCTTTAGCAAAAGCAACCCTTCAGTACCGTGGCCCCACCAACCTAACATGTCAGCATCATTATGGTCAACTTTTAATTTTAAGACAGCTTGCAATTTCTGTTTTCGATTACTCATAGCATGCAGGGCGCGAGTGACGGAGACGAAGAAAAAGGCGAGCGTAAGAGCGACATTACGCTCGCATTTTTTGTTTTTCGTCGATCGCTAGCACCACAGCGATGCATCATTAAACAAGCGTAAGGTTTTATTTGCACGTATCATATACACGTGACGCACACGCGTACAGATTCACTACAAATGTCTTGTGAAAGACAAAAAATGAGCCCTATTCTATATCGAATTAAAATTAACAGCTTGAATTAGGATAATTTAGAACCGGAAACATGGATTCACTGTTCTCAACTGCTCAGCCCTTACTGTATTTTACCAAGGGCGACACTGCTTACCAAGGGCGTACGCAAGGGGGGGTTGGGGTTAACCCCCCCTTGAGCTTGATATTTTACAAAAATTTATTACCTGCGCAAAGGAGATTAATCGCTTTCGCAATACTTTCTGCTTGTTAATTTGTCGACTTATTGCAAACACTACGGAATAAATTTGCATGCAAATTTCAAGGAACATTGTAAATGGGCCAAAAAGTAATAATTAGGTTTTGGTGGGAATTCGGGCTACCGTCTGCGTCCAAAAACCACCTCACCACTTTTTGCAGACCCTCCATCCACTACGCATGTTTAAGATTGTGTTCCGCGATAGTTCACTTTATCCGAAACAATTGTCTTTATATTGTCTGCTAAGGCTGATCAGCGCAAGCGCTGACCACATTGGCTACATTAGCAATTTCTGTAGCATGATAGAACTGTTGCACGAGCTCAAAAGCAGCTTCTTTTAACATAGAAGCATTCAGGAATTTGATAATGTCTCAGGAGGGAAAAAGGAAAACTAAACGTTTGCTGGACTTCTATAAATAATAAAAATTGAAAGTTTTCTTGCGTACTTCATGCGCATTCTCTTTTCTTGTGTAGTTTTGCAAGATTCAATCTTGCAAACCGGGGTGTGCGCCAGACGGTCCAGCCAAACACTTTCTATGATCGACGGCTCGCATTCGACAAGACATCAGCGCAGCATCATTTTGCAGCTGTGAATTGCTCGGAAGCAGTGATGAGTGTGTTTTACTACCCTGTTGTAATATGCAGCCTGATATTTTTGCAGTTATGAACTGCTGTGTCGTAGCGTTGATTGTATTTTCCTCCGATATGCTAGCTTGGATGGCTGATAGTTTATATTCAGCAAGGGCGTGCGCAAGGGGGGTT
>Ga0210059_1013419_pt1 | contig 12258 bp, 5 predicted proteins | sample Ectturendosymbi2_FD_188042 | JGI IMG/M metagenome (GOLD analysis project Ga0210059, IMG submission 188042) | Ecteinascidia turbinata endosymbiont from Florida, USA - Sample 2 (SPAdes) (version 2) | ecosystem: Host-associated > Tunicates > Ascidians > Unclassified | place: Key West, Florida...
ATTTTTCTTCTCATTTCGTTTAAACAAAAATAACCCCCGCGATTTTTTCACAGATCAATAGTTGGATAAATTCCGAAGACTTTGATATAAAATTTGTGATCATAACCCCCTCGGAAAGTATTTTAATTTATAGTTGAATTATCACTAATTTTCAAAAACATGCTTGCTTTGAGCAGTTCGTATGAGCTTGCTACAGCATATTTGCAAGTTTTTTTGCTTTGGATGTTCTGTTCAGAACTCGTTCTTTCATTTTCTTGCGTTTGTTTTGTCATAACAGGTCATTTTCTCCGTGTTGAAGGTGTTTCAATTTTACGCGCGAACCTCGCATCCACTGAAAAAAAGTGCGGCTGGAAAAGTCGGGCTCACTTTACATAGGTCACTTTACCTAGGTGTTACAGGCCTGTTTGAAAAAAGGATTTGCGGTCGAAATAATTTTCAGCTCTGTGAATGCTGCTTATGAAAGAATGCAGTAAATTGGATACCGACAGCTTGAAGGAGCAATTATTAGCCAAATAGATGGTTTCATGAAGCGGTGGTAGATGTGCAATATAGGAATCACGTTACAAAATAAGTTTTGATAACAGTCTTGTGTCTTTTTGATGTTGATGCTTGACATTTGATGTGGAAACCTGAAAAATTTGATGTTGAAACAATTGAGCCCAGTGGCATCACTATAATCCCGGGTTTGTTTTGATGGGTATGGGTTGCTCCAGGTCATAAAATGTGAGCCCGTGATATCCTAGTTCTGGTCCCCTGTTTAATGTGTTGCTGGATATTTTTGCACTTTGTTATGTACTGCTCTGTCTTAGTGTGGAGTACTGTTTTTTCCTCTGGTGTAACTTGGGAGCACTGATAGTGACGTTCATTACAGTGACACATTTATACTAACGACAACGAATAAAGGAGAGGGCGTAAGAATAATATGCATGTTGTGTCAACAAACTTCGCCAAAACGTTGGTTTGCAGACATGAATATGATATCATATTGTCATTGACGTGTGATGTCACAAATACTACTGAGTACTGTATATCTCGCAGAGATGATCATGGACAGGATTAGGAGTGGATATCCTGCAGGATACTCGTGATTTTTTGGATCAGGATTCGATTTGGGTATTTATTTATCAAAAAAATTGGATCAGGACAGGATCAGGATATTTGTTTTTCTATAACGAAACTTTCCTGAGAGTGATTCACTCTGGCCATAATTGTAATTAGGCACCTTTCGTTTTAGTAGTGGTGTTTGCACTTTTTATGGTGCAATTTTTATTTATTTTTTCAGAAGTTTCTAAACTTCTGTTATCAGCTTTGCAGTTTAGGTTTAGGGGTCAGGTTTAGCACCATTTATTTTGGTTGCAGTGGTTGCACTTTTCATGGTAGGCCTACCACTTTTTATTTATTTTTTCAAATGTTTCCAAACTTTCGTGGTCAGATGTGTGGTTTAGGTTTGATAAGTGTTAGGTTTAAGTTAAGTTTACTAAGGTTCTACCAAGCGTAGTCCAGCCTGCTACCGCACACTTGTAATGGATTAGTGTCATGTTATAGGCGATGAATAAATAAGTTTTAAAAAATTAAGGTCCACTAGTGGACCTATAACCACTGCCTGTTTGTTTTGTATTAATTAAGCCAATGTTGGGCTTGGAGCTTTGTTTAGGACAGTGATTTTCAACCGGTGTTCCGCGGAAAACTAGTGTTCCGTGAAAGATCGTCAGGTGTTCCGCAGGAAATTTGATAAGTTTGACTAGTGTTCCATCGAACACCGGTCGAAAGTCACTAGTTTAACGCAATCAGCGTAAATACGTTTTCTTTCGTGAAAGTAATTAGTTTCAGGAGCAAACGAATAGGACTTTCTTGTTAATTTTAATAAATTAAAAGAGCCAAAACAGAAATAAACATCATAATTGTGATTATAAAATTTTGTTTAGTGTTCCCCAAAATTTTTTTATTGCATAAAGTGGTCCGTGATGCAAAAAAGGTTGAAAAACACTGGTTTAGTAGGGCTAAGCCCACCAAAGCCCCCCATGGCGATGGGACTAGTCTCTTGTTTAGTTAGTCTGAATCTGATTTGTGCTATTCCATTGCATGCTTTCAATGCTAGAATACTTTTGTGTGGATGATATGTTCAAAAACAATTAATGAGTGGTAATATTTTTTGGCAATGGCTATAGATCTGCCGGCGGATCTTCATTAAGATTAACACCTCAAGCACCGGTTGTCTGGAAACTTGCCCAAGTACAGGCCGCCGGCCCACGGTATGTTTGTGGCCGGCCTACGATATACTCGTACTTCACTTCAAATGCCAACCGTTGAGTGCCGGGTCGTATGGTTTCCTCTATAAAATACGAACATTTCGTACAAGTCTCTAGCAACCAGAAACATATTTATAATGTTTGCTGACGCACGGTGTGTTCAGGAGAGCATTTCAAAGCAACCATGGTATATTTTGCATGCAGTCATGGTGGTTTTGCCTGCAGTCACGCACGCGCTTTGCAGAGTGCGGAAATAAGATCAGCTTGCTGTAACCATGTGGCTGATTGTCTCATCACATTGCATTTCATTTGGAGCGGTTTCTAATGTAATGTGGATAAACAATCACTCAGGTTTTAACTTATCATGTAGAGATTTGATGACTTTTGCTTGAGCATAAATATTTTTTTCGACAGCAAGTAAGTGCTTCAGCCATGTGTTCGGCACTGCTTCACAAACATTAGCTCTTAGCAGATTTCAAATGGCCCTTTAGTGTAAAGCATTTGTGAACGCATGCCAATGCAGAGTGCATAAATAATTAATCAAAAACTTTTTTACTAAGTTAAAACATATTATGTAAGAGATTTGACGATTTTTGCTTTGAGCATAAATATTTTTTTCGACAGCAAGTAAGTGCTTCACCCATGTGTTCGATGTTGCTTCACAAACGTTTGTTCTTGGCAGATTTCAAATGACCCATTAGTGTAAAGCATTTGTGAATGCATGCCAGTGTGATGTGGATAAAAAATTAGTGTGAGGTTGAATATTATGTAAAAATTTGACGGTTTTGGCTGCTGCAAAATTGTTTTATTTTCAACAGCAAGTAACTGCTGAAGCCGTCTGTTCCGCTGCTTCAAAAACATTCGCACTTGGCAATTAGCCCTGTTTCACAAACATTCGCACTGGGCAATGCGTGCTGCTTCACAAATATTTGTACTTGGCAGTCTTCAAATGGCCCGTTAGCGCAAAGCCTTTGTGACCCAGGAAGGGTATCGCGAAGAATAGCACCCGTTGATTTGCGAAAAAGCAGTAATTCAGTCATTGCGACTTGTGATATTTTCGTTGCTTCCCAACAATACATATCAAGGAAAATTTAGAGTTCAACAGAGAACAATAAAGGTTGCTGCCAACAATAGCTTGCATTGCACCCTTGCCGCTAGTCCTTTCCCATCGCAACAATGCTAAGCACCTGAATGTGCGTGCATAACTTTTTCACAAATCTCAAACGATATTTATGACCAGCTGAAAAAAATGTTGTAGTTTTTTCCTCTCGTTTCATGCACTACCATCTTGACATGCGGCTGCTACAAGGCAATCACAACATGTTCTGTGATATTCACATTTTTTTTGCAACAACAACAGCAGAAGTGTTACATTTCAGCATCCAAGAGCTGATAATTGTCGAATGCTCAGCCCACGTGCAAGTAAAATTTTGCATTGTTTTTTTGCGCAAAGAAAATTTTGTGTGGCTTTTTCATGCGAAAAAAATTTTGCATATTTTTTTGTTGTACAATGTGTGTAATAATTTCTTTTCTTAGTTCAGTTAGTGCAACGAAAACATCTATGAATTTCTTAAATATCGAAATGAAAGTGCTGTACGTTTTAGTCAAATCGAAACCAAACTGAGTTATTTAGCGATCAGCAAAGCACAGCTGAACGCATACGTGTTTTCGGACGGAGTCGAAAAGCAGAAATGCTGTCTAGGACCAGGTGATATAAAAACTGTTGTAACTTTTCTTCTCTATAATTTTTTAATTCAAAACTTGGCAGGATGCTTTGTAACAGCTATAGCAAACGTTTCTGTGATTTTTACATTTTTCCCGTTGTTGGAATAGGCACAATAAATTTTCAAAGTCAAAAAACAGACAATCCACCCTTGTTTCAGGGTGCTTTTTCTCTCCAAAAGAAGTGGAAAAATTATTTCATTTCGATTTTCATAAACTACACAATATGACTAATGTTTTTGTGCAGAATTTGGGTTTCTATCGTGCAAGGTTTTCCATCTAGAGCCTTTTTAAAACAACGCCTTGCCCACTCAAGCGCCAGCGCGAAAACCATACCGGCGTTCTAGCATCAGACAGCAGCCATGAATATACCATGGACCGGCGGTCAAGTAGTTAAAGAAAAATATTCTTCCGTCACTTGTCATGTGACACTTAAAAATGACAAGTGTGTGCTAGACTGCACTACACTTGCTAGTAATGTCCTAAATCAGCTATGTCCAACCTATGGGCTGCATGCGGATGCGGCCCAAGGGCGAAGGTTTTTGCTGTGAAGTATCCTAGATACCAACAACTTGTCCTTATTTTGATAATATTGTATTTGACATTTTTGTTGGAGATGGACCTCAGTGCCACTTTATCACGTCTGCTACCATTGCAGTTAGGGTTCGAACGCTTTCAGCACAAGCTTTAGCTAAATTCAGTTGGCTAAAATCAAAGTAAGCCATTCATTATGCGGCCGTCATTGATATGTTGGTTGTGTGGCCCTGGTTAAGATAGTGACATAATTTTTGGCTTAGTAAGCCATGTGGGTTGGACATAACTGTCCTTAACTATAAACCAAATTAAAAACCGGTCCCATCAAAAGTGTAACCTCTACTACCAAAACGAAAGCAGCAGTGGTGAGAGCTGAACTGACAACCACTTGCACAGACAGCATAGACACTTCTCGACTATGTTCAGGGTGTCACTACTGTGTCAAACTCAGCCTTTTGTATGAACCGGGTGTCATGTGACAGGCAGCAGACTAATAATTTTAAAAAAATGAAGATGACAGGGCTACAGGCACAACCATAGTCTTTGAACACCTTTGGCTTTCTTCATGTTTAGTTGGATCACAGCAATTCTCTCTTAACTGCAGATGTGGTAGTTTTTTGTAGTTTCCTAATTGTAGATAATACTCCATGAATATTGGCAAATTGGGCTAAGTTCTAATTTTCATTTTGCAATTGTAACTTTTTTGCATTTGTTTAGTTGTAGTTGAACATGTATATCTCATATCAGTGGCCCTTGTTTGCTTTGTGGTTTGTAATCAGTATGTCTTGACTAAACACTGAGAAAAGCATGGATGAAACAGAAGATGATTCAGATCTGTTTGTTGCTTTATATCCTTTTCGTTCAGGTGGAACAAATCAACTGTCCATTCAGAAAGGTTAAGCATTGTGTTATTTCAGTAGATGTGTTTTTACTTGCTCTTGTAATGAAAGTAAACTCTCATAAGACAATAATTGCAAAATATTAAGAGCTTGTGTAATTGTCAACCAACAACTTTTGGTCTGTTCTAAAATATTTGAAAAATGTACGTGTGATTGGGTATCCAGTTTTTTCTAGTAAAGTTCTGAGTCTTAACCATAAAGTTTTTAGGGAAACATTTCCAATTGCAGTTTCTCATGTTCATAATGATTTCATTTGCGTTTTGATAAAAGTAAAGTAACTTGCTCTGTATATTAGGACTATATTTCGATTTGATCTATATATTTAGCTAAGGCTTTTGATGCTGTCAATCTCTTTTTGTTAGTGAATAAACTAGGATGTTATGGCATCCGTAGTATGCCGTTAAAGCTCCTGACAATTTGTTAACTATCAACAATCCATAATTTTTGTAAATGGTGTCTCATCAAATCTTTTCCTGTCACTTTTGGTTTCTGCAGTGCTCAACATTGGGTCTGTTTTTGTTTCTAATCTAAAAAATGATTTTCTTTCAGTGTTAACTTTTTGTGTGATGAGTCTTTTTGCATACCGTATTTACTCGATTGTAAGCCGCGGCTTATAAAGTTTTTTTTTTCATCATGTTTGCGGCTTAAATTCAAGGGCGGCTTACATTCAAGGGCGGCTTAGATTTTTTTTGCGATGCTGATATTTTGTCTGATGCTCTGTCTTTCACTGTCTACGCTTTATCGGTCAGCTCCCTTTTCACCTTGTTGACTTCGCAACTGTTTGCCTTTCTGTTTTGTCGTACTGCGTTATCTGATAGGAATCGAATGTGCTAGCACGAGCGCATGGTAACAAAAATAAACAAGAATGTGTGAAGTTGTGACCAGGGCTGCGATTTTTTCTTGGCTGTCGGGTGACACCGGTACAGTATATGCGGCTTACATTCAAGGGCGGCTTACATTAAATTTTTAAATCTATCTCATGCGGCTTACAATCAAGGGCGGCTTACAATCAAGGGCGGCTAACAATCGAGTAAATACGGTAGATACAAATCTAATGTTGCCTGATTCAAAATTTGGCAAGTTGCAAATTAAGGTGAAGGATGGGCTAACAAAAGAATGGAAACTAAAGATGATAAATTATAAGAAGACTGAGTTTATGTTACTGTCTGAACAAAAGTCAAAGAACAAGTTCCATGTGAGAATGGGAAATAACTTAATTTGCAGAAAAAATGACATTAAATATTTAGGACATCCTAACTGATATAAGTCTTCTAGATTGCAATGAAAAAATATTGTTTGTTTTGGGTTACGGTTTTTTTGTGAGTGATGTCATAAGTGAGGTAGGTTTTTGGCCATTTTGGCTCATGTTACCAGGCCTAGGGCTCAACCGCTAGATGGAAGTATTTCGCTGAAGTTTTCATTGGAAACTAGGCTAGAATCCAAGTCTTTTGCACCTTTGATCAGCTTCCTAGCGTTTCTGGCTCAAAAATTATGACCTAAAAAACAAATTAATGAATTATCGCATTAATCAAATATTTTGTTTATTTTCGCTCATAACTTTTGAACTCGAAACCCTAGCAAGTCATCCAAAGTATCAAAAGGCTCATCTTTTAGCCTAGTTTCCAATAAAAACTTTTGCGAAATATTACCATCTAGCGGTTTAGGCCCAGGGCAAGGTGAAGTGGGCCAAAGTGGCCTAAAAGTCCTCCACTTATGACGTCACTCATAAAAAATTTGAAACCCAAAATCAAAAAATTTTTTTCATTATTAACTAGAAGACCTTCCAGGTCTTTCGAGCATTTGAACAGCTCTCTAGCGCATTTGGTGCTGGAGATATGCCTGTGCAAAGCCACGTGTGAAATATTTGTTGAATTATAATTGAATGACCCAATGCAGACTTAACGTAGTTCAGTATATCTTTTCAGCATGTAGTATGGTTGATTTTAGTGAGCAGGTGCATCTTTGATCTGTTTGCCTTTCTTTAAACCCAGCTGTTCCTACAATTCTTTCAACTTGTTAATAGTGAGAACAGAATGATTAAAGTTCGTAACAGTACTTTGGCTAGTTGTGGCAATAAATCTCACAACTTCATGAACAACTATTTATTTATTCAGTGAAAGCTACCATATTACTCCAGAATCAGCTCATACTGAAAATCATCATTTGACAAAAAATGTTCAAGAACATTGCTTAATTCTGTACTAATTCATACAATTGTGTAAAAGCCTTCAAAGAGAACAACTTAGAAAACAGCTCTTGTATCATTAACACTGTGAGAGCTGGCGTACAATATATTCGTACTTCGATTTCAGCCAAAAAACAGCAGTTTTCTGTTGCCTTACCAACGCCCTAGCTCCTCCGCTGATTGCGCTAGACAACTGTTCAAGGGCTCAAACAGATCGGCCAGTCTTGTAGTCTGCACTCGAAAAAAAGTTTTTGGTTGGGGGCTGCGGATTTTTTGTGAGTGACGTCAAAAGTGAAGTAGTTTTGGGGTTATTTTGGCTCATGTTGCCTGGCCTAGGGCCCAACCGCTAGGCCAAAGTGTTTTGCTGGAATTTTCATTAGAAACCGGGCTCAAGTCCAAGTCTGTTGAGCCTTTGATTGACTTCCTAGCGGTTCTGGGTCAAAAGTTATGGTCTAAAATAAACAAATTAATTAATTAGCTAATTAGTCAAATGTTTTTACTACTTTAGATCATAACTTTTGAACCTGAAACCCCAGCAGGTCATCCAAAGCATCAAAAGACTCGGATTGTAGCCTAGTTTCCAATAAAAACTTCAGCGAAATACGACCATCTAACGGTTGGTGCCAGGGCCAGGTAAAGTGGGCCAAGGTAGCCTAAAAGTCCTCCACTTATGACGTCACTCACAAAAAATCCACATCCCCCTCAAAAAATTTTTCGAGTGCAGACTAGAAGACTTGCTGCGTCTTTAGACACGACCAGATCCGTAGCACTTACCGAACGGGAGAAATTCCCGCGCAAAGTCACGTGCATTTTGGTGTTGTTTTTTTTCAAAAATCCCCAAAAGCGGCCGGACGCCAAAGTGTGAAATTCATCTGTCAACCAGTGGCCTATATCAGTGATGGAGTCTTGAGACTTGGTCTCAGGTCTCGAAACTTTGCATGAGTTAATTTTTTTAGGAAGTCTTGCAAGAAGCAGCTACTTATTAACGGATTTATAAAGTAATTGTTCAAAATTCAACAGTTCAAAGTGGTCAGTGACTAAGCTTTCTTTGTTGGTATGCTACTGTGGAGAAAACAATTTGCCCTCAACGCTGTTCAAGATTTTTACTGAATTCAATGAAAATAGTCTGTGTACCAGTGAAACCGCAGCATATAATTTCTGCTATGCTTGCAATGAGACGTTAGGAGTACTTTGCAAGCAGTTTCTTTTCAACTGTTTTTGCAAGCAGTTTTGTCATGAAAGCCCATATTTAAAAGAAGTGGGAGTGTGCTAACAAGTTTCTTTTTTGAGAAGCCAAATGAAACGAGGTCTTTTCTTCGAAGTTCTTTTCAAAGCAGTCTGATAAAACACGCTGGTGAGATTTTTTTGTTCTGTGTAATACCGATTTTGTAAAGTTCAGAAATGCCTCGGAACTCTCTTGAGAAAAGGTTTTGCTCAACGAGTTCCATACAGAGAGCAAGTAATGCGTCATGGCTGATCAGCTACTCTGGCCTGCTTCTAGGCTTTATGGCCTTTCTGCATTTTCTAACCAACCTATGGCGTTGCGACCCTTTTAGGGAGCGAAAATGGAAATTAGGAACAGTTGTGAATAATCACTAATCAGTCTTAACATAAAAACATAGAAATTATCACAAACTTCAAAATAAAAAGATTTGAAAATAAAAGTAGCAAATCTAGGAAATATATATATAGAGAAAGCCATAAAATCAGCAGGAAGGCACTACACCATTTCACTGCTAGTTAGATACAACGCTAATCTTGACTTTTGCTCATTCTGCTACAACTAATTTTCACGGAGGGCCATATCAGCATTATGTTTATGCCCTCAAAGGGCCGGTTGCAACTGTTAAGACAGTGTAAATGTGGTTTTTGTCTGCATGACCACAAAAAACTGCAAATATACTGAATACATTGCTGCATATTCAAACTTAGCATGTGTATGTAACTAAAAATGTTTGTTTTATCGCAGACTTGTAGTCCATATCACAAGCACAATCAAATAATACAAGAGTAAAAAATGCGTAGCCATAGCAGGTAGCACATTACAGAATATGTGTTAGCACACAATCAACATTGTGAGGAGCAAAATGCTTTAACAACACTCCAACTACAATGCCCTTTACTCATCATCATACAAGGAGTCGGCAGTGGAAAGCATTCTAACATCAAATTCTGGGGTAACAGCTAGGAGAAAAAAATAAAGAATAATATGAATCGGATGGGGGTGCACATTGGCATAGAAGTATGCAAATTGTTTCAATCAAATTTTCTTAGGTGAAAGTTTCTTTCACAATCAACTACGTTAATGCGTAACCAGCATCTCTGTAACATAATAATTGTTATGTTGCAGTGAAAGGAGCCTGAAAACTGAATCTCTTTTTAAGGAAAGATATTTTAGGTCAGCAAGATGACTAAAATAGCAAAGTTATAACATGGCAAAGGCCATCATTCGCCTTTATAAACAAGTATAAACCACTACTCTTCCAAGAAAGCTAAGTAGGCTGAGGCTTAAAATTTAAGCTTTGCTGGCCACATAAAAAGATGTGGCGGGCCACATTTGGCATGCAGGCCACCAGTTTGACACATGTGTTCTATAGCATGCTGCAGCCCAACAATGCCTGTTAAAAGCATCTCTTGATACTTTTTCTCTATCTGAGAAAGAAAAAAATCTTCAATACAAAGGCAATGGTTACCTGCAAAAGATCTGCCACAGTTGTACAAAACTGACAAGTAAGACAAAAAAGCAAACTGAAGCTGCTACAGGGCTTTATTAGCCCTGTGCACTTTGTGGTTGCCACGGAAGACACATCCAACCCACGGTCTCAACTGCTTCACAAGTAATGACAAGAAATCAAACTTTCCTGCTGAACCATAGCCTGGCATGCGTCAACTATGCTATTTATGTAGCCATACATGCATGCATAGGCTATGTAAAGAAAGAAGGAAGAAAAAATAGGAAAGGTAATGATGAGAAGGGTGACGAACAAGCATAGAAATGGCAAAGTTTTGTCAGTAAAAATACGTGAAATATATGGTGAAGAAATTTGGGTGTCAGTGCAGAATATTAGCCTATTGGCTAGCATTTAAAATAAAAAGAATGCAGTGAAACAGGTGAGTGGTAGATAGAAAAATATTTTAAAAGATTGTTACTTCATTAGCAAGTGCTTTAAACGACGAAACACCTGGGAAAAATTGAAGGATTGAAAGCAACCTTTCCTGAGGAGTTACCACTTTGCTTTGTTGTTTTGAATAGTGCTGCCATATACACACTGTCCTACATCGAGTGTGCTTGTTTGAAATAAAAATAAATGATTCGCCTTCTTCCACATTCTCAAATAACGTACTTCAGTACTGAGTACCAGGCCAGAACATGGGAGTTTCATCAGGGCATCTCCTCCTGTCCTTACACAGAAGGGTTGGTAGTGTTTTTTTAACAAACAAGACGCGTTACAAATTTTTCTGAGAAAAACAAATTTATTGAAGCATAGCAATGGAAAACACTTTTATCTTGGTATTTGGCAACATTCCAAATATGTTTTGCACCATTTTTCAAAAAGGTAGCTTTAATTACTATCAGAGAAATGTGACGTCTTGGTCTCGACTTTTCTGGCAGAGTCTCGGTCTCGAAGTTTGAACCAGGTCTCAGTCTTGGAGGTTATGGTCTTGACTACATCACTGCCCATTATACTCAAAATTGGATTATTGTTAGTAGGAGCTGTCCAAATGTCAGTAGTTAGTGCAATATAGTTGGCACTATGGATAGATGTCTGTCTTTTTGTTTGCTGTTTTGATATATATCAGGAGGTATGTTCTCTGTAAAGTATTTTTGGCTAGGAATACTGTAGTTGGGAAAAATATTTTTGATCAGCATTTGAAATCTCAAGCCAGAGACAATGGAATATGGTGGTAAGTCTACAGCAATCATTTCTCCAGTCACATTGTGGTATATCTCTAGACCGCTGATCATTAATGCCCCTCAACTTATTCTTTTCCCATTATTTGAGGTAGAGTAGTTTGTATTAGGGCAGACCGCTTCAATTTTGCTGATACTGATCAACATCCAGCATCTTCATTTTATCACTTTATTTTGCCTGTTGATCAGGATGGAATTTTTAATGTGATTAATCATTTTAGATCTTAATAAAGTTTAGATGTTTTAGCGCTTCTTGATTGGAGGCATTGCAGAAAGTGCACTTGCAGGAACTAACATCAACTTTAAAAAACTGCCCCACAATGCTTCTTTAAACCACACAAGATTTGAATCCTAATGATCTACCCTTACTTTTATTTATGAATCAATTGCTTACTCTGACAAATAAACTAATTTGATTAATTCCTTTGTATACTGTGTATCAAAAGGAATGTTTTCACAGCCAAGAATCAGACATTACAATCTGATCAGAGCATGTATTTTGTAGGTATCATCTGCTTTTATTCAAATAGAATCACTCCTTTGTTTAATGTTAAGCACTCTCCCAAACAGTCATCTGACACACACATAATTGACAATACAGGGTGTTTCACAATTGTTGAAACAAAGCAATTGGGCACAAATCCAGGATTTTAAATGATACCACAATGATGATTACATTTATTGAAAGGTGAAAAGATAACATTTTATAATCTGCAACTGTTTGTCCTCAAATCAGAAATAATATGTCAAGAAGAG
>Ga0210059_1013420_pt1 | contig 12258 bp, 9 predicted proteins | sample Ectturendosymbi2_FD_188042 | JGI IMG/M metagenome (GOLD analysis project Ga0210059, IMG submission 188042) | Ecteinascidia turbinata endosymbiont from Florida, USA - Sample 2 (SPAdes) (version 2) | ecosystem: Host-associated > Tunicates > Ascidians > Unclassified | place: Key West, Florida...
GTTTGATTTTACGAACTTCATTACAGAGAAACAAAATTCGCAGCAATATGTTGTGCTACACACAGAAATGAGCTGTACACTGGTCTTTTATATTCTGGGTATTTACTTTCTGGAACCTGTTGCCAGAAATTAACTGTGGAGTGGCATTGACTAAAACTTTTTAAGGCCAGATTTTGTTTGCATTTTGGCCAGTTTAATTTCTGCAGCAGTCAAGTTTATGACAAGCGGTTGGTGAACTGGACAGCCATCACCGACTACTAGTGGCGTAACTAGAGGTTTGAGCCAGGGGTGGCAAAGCTGAGCTGAATGGGGCCCACTGGTCACCGTAAGGGGAGGCACTAGCCAAAACTCAGAAAAAGGTTGAGAAATTATATTGAATCTCTGGATGTCGTGGATGTCTATACTAGATAAAAAAAAACACCCCGAAAAACGCAAAAAAAACAAATTAAAGAATACTAAATATCAAAATGCCAACTGAAGGTGCCCAGTTTTTACATTTAGCTTGCCAAGGGGGCGGCTCGCCCCCTTGTCCCCCGTCAGTTACGCCACTGCCGACTACATTAACATTGAAGAGATTTACAAGGAATGCAAAACATGGTTTTAACTCTTGGAAATGCTCAAATCTGGCTTGGAACTCCTCCAATGGTCTTAAAATTTATTTTATTATTCTTCCACTTTGTGGTCTGCAATTGCCTCTTCGCGAAAACCATTCATTCTCGTTCTGACATTGGGAAAAGGACAGAATGCTTTTGACAATGCGTGTCTTTCAAAAATTTAATTTTCTTCAGGGAACTTGAGTAGCGTAACTTGCGATTTATGTTCGCTGTCGTTTTTATCAAATCGCGCAGACTCCCTGGTGACCAATTTCACGAACTTGTTTAAATACTTTGATAAAGGGAACTAACGTTAAATATGAGGTAAACAACTCTTTGTCAATTTGAGATATTGCTATTAATCTAGAAGAGCCACACAAAATATGTCGGCGAGCCGCAGTTCGCCCACCATTGATATAAACCTACTTGACTTACCGCTATCAGCAGTCGCTGTCTCGAAGCATTACCTGCCAGGATGTCTGAGTTCAATAGTTACATGCGGCAAAACGCTTACCACCGTAAGTGCATCTTCGATTATTTGATGCCATATTATTGTTACGCAACAAACGCCAATAGTAAAACAATTCTCTCCCGCGTTTCCCAACATGCCTCTGCAGGCAAAGAAGCAAATTTAGTGAACTGCAAACTCATCACTGCATGTTAGGCTACCAGAACAGTGAACCTGACTCTTTTGTAGTGTGAGTGACATATCGGCAAACAAATTACTATTGCAAGAATTAACCCAGCTGATCAAAATTACTTCTTAGTTCCAATTTCCAGGGGGGCAAATGCCCGTTTTGCCCTCCCCTGCGGACGCCCATGTTACTCAGGTAAGGTATGCTCCTGATATAATAGCTGTAACTGAAACTAGAATCAAGTACACTGTGCCAATTAGCCTATATATAATATTAATCTGCAGGGTTATAAATTTATACATGTTGATACTCACAAGAATGCTGGGGGTGTTGGTCTTTATGTGAAAAACTGCATAGATTTCATTATATTAAATAAGTTACAAATAAAAAACTGTGATTGTGAAACTTTATGGATAGAGATAAAACTTAAAAATAAAAAATATGCTGTTGGCGTCATATACAGACATCCTGATCCTAATTTTAAGACATTCTCAGAGGAGCTGTTTAGTATTTTGCATGAGTTGAATGACAAAGTATACATACTTTGTCTGTGGTGACTTCGATATTTAATGCACTATTCCAAGGCCAAATGTGTTACAGATTATGGTGATATGCTTCATAGTCTATCTTGTAAATTGCTTATTGATAAACCAACTAGCAGAGGTGGGCAACCGCTACTCTATAAATAGCGTCGTTAATAGCGTCGCTATTGCTACCGCTCTTTGTTAAATTTAATAGCGGCGCTACCACAGCCGTTCCTGAATAAAAATAGTAGCGAGCTATCGCTACCTCTATTAGCTACCGCTCCTTTTGCTGCACTTTAAAAAAAGTTTTGGTCTTGTTTTACAGACGTAGGATCTATTTTGAAAAACCTAACCTTGAAATATTTTTTGCAAGAAGTTGTTAAAGAAAAAACGTGATCTGAAAAAAATAGTCATTGAACAGTTATGATATAGGAAAAATTATTTTACAGTACATCCGTCATCCACATATAAATGAAACACAGACTGCAGAAACTCCCGTATAGAGTGCATTTAGCTTGTGAGTCGATTGTTGTAGTCTTGCAATCGCTTTTATCAATGCAAGTTTCGTGCTGTGTGTAAAGTACTCAAGAAGATGGTCAAGCAATAAAAGATCAAAACTGTGTGTCACAGAGTTTAATGCGCGTGTAAATTGAATTAGACCAGCAACCAGGGTGGGGGACAAATCGGACAATCAAAGCCTCCCACGAAATTTTTATGCATTATTTTAGATTTTCAAAAAAATGTTATGTTGATCTATGTTTCATGTTAAACCCCTGAACAAATTACCGACTACTTGTATTTTAAACTGAGGTCCTTGTTTCTGCTTGGTTCAACGTATTCGCGATAGTAGTTTTGTGTAGAACGTAGTTTATATAGCCTGCGTGCAAAGAGTTGTTGTTTAGATATTCGAGAGCGAATGACCAACCACCGTTTCCTTAACATTCCAGCTTTTGAAAGTGCAGCATAAGTGTTGAATGCTTTAATTTCAAAAGTGTGCAGTGCGCATTAGGCAGCGGGCATCAGCTCTAAAAGAATAAACCTAACATCAACAATTGAAACCTCTCAATTTACTGTAAAAGCTTTCGAGGAACCTGCCGACGGGTCTGCTTTTATCTTTTTGCGATGATTTAAACATGCACACATCTGTAGGCCTATTCAAGTTACGGGTCCCCACAAAGGTGACAAGCAAGCGAATCAGTCAAGTTAATTATTTTTATAGGACATCGATTTCACGTACTACGCATCCACATTACTGAAATGTTATTCATATCAAATATCCTATCATAAATTTCTTCTATTCCATTATGAAATTACGTTTCCCTGCCTGTCAGTACATTCAATGCCTACACGTACATTTTCGCAATATCTGAATAACGTTTGCATGAAAATATGCAAAACACACTAAGAACCACACAGAATTTATTTAACAACTGAGGAAAATCAAAGCCAAGCGGTCAGAAAACAGTTCGTTTTCTTATGCGAAGTTGTAGCATCCAAAGTTTGGTGTTACATTCGGACAACGATCACATGCAAAAATCGACATCATGTGATTTTCGGCTTAGCACATGGAGGTGAATAAAATTTTGGAAAGATCGTGATGATAAAAGAAATCAATCACTTGACGTTGTGTCGCTGCGTCAGGTAAGAATGTTAATCAAAGAAAAATTTTTCAACACCAACCCTGCTTGTTTAGCCCAGGCGATGGCCACTTGCAAAAATATGACGTCATGTAATTTTTACCTAAACACATGGAGGCAAATAAAGTTTGACGCCTGCAAGAAAAAGAACGTGCGATGTAACAGAAAAGCGACTTTTCATTACAAAGGTAAGTTACAAGACGTTTTTCGTATTGGTTTGAACGAAATTAAATACGACTCCAAACAGCATTTTTATCTACATTATCATGTTGCAGCAACAGACATGAAAGCACTTTGCAAAAAACAAACGGCACTTCAACCAGCGGTGTACCTCGGGTTTGCCGCGCGTGGGGACAAACTTAGTTTAAGCGCTCCTCAGCCCGTTCGTGGCGGCATAAAATGAAAGAAATACTGCAATCTGATGCTTAACTACAATTATTTACTTCCAAGGACAAAGTTTTCTTGCTTTTGCTGCTGAAAATTTATCGATCATTTTGTCAAAAAGCTGATAAGATTTCAATGTGTCACATATTTTAACCTAGAAAATATCTAAAGCCAGTGACTCTCTTTAGGAAGTTTTGCTAGCAATTTTGTGATCTGAATTTCGATAATCATGTCTGTGAAGATGCTCAGTTTGTAGGTGAAATTACATAAAACGCAGGTACCAGCCGAAGCAGCGTTAGGGCAAGGTTCAGTTGAAGTATTGAGGGTGTTGCAACATCTCCAGTGGTGTTGCGTTGATTGTGTGATTCACCACGAACGGGATGTGCGCGAAGAACAAAAATATATATGCGTGGCTATATATAAATATATATGTATGCATATGCGTAAATATATAAAAATATAAACAAAAATATATAAATATATATGCATATGCGTGGCGTGAGCAAGCAATAATAAGAGAGATTGCGATGCATGATCTCTGTTGTTGCTTGCTGCCGCGGTGCGAAGCTTTGCGCACATGCCGCTCGGGATTTCCGATCGCAACAAGGGAAATGCAAACTTGCAAAAAATTCTTCACCAATATGTTTGTTTCTGTTCAGCAACAATGTTGACCTCAAAAATACTAACAGAGAGTGTAGAAAACCATTCTGAATGTTGTGGGTGCGGGAATAGCTGCAATAAATTTGTGTCAACTAGATCTTGTTAACCATGAAATTCCTCATGATACTGCCATGAAAAGTTAGCTCCTCCACCTTTGCCTCCCTTTTGGAAGAACAGGGGATGCAATGCCCCCACTCTCCGCGCCTTCCTGAGAGTAACTGAAAAGTACACAATTATAACCAGGGCTACCATCGATCGAGAACCAAAAATAAGGACGGCTGAGCAAAAATTGATTTTACTACCTAAAAATAAAACAATTTTTTCTGTTTTCACGACTATCGTCAGATCATATATTCGCTTATTTATCTCCAGGAAACATTTGCTTCAGCAATGTCTTATTCTTGACTTTCTTCTTGTAATCGTCACGGAAAACGTTTTTCGCTTGCTTATTTTTTGAATCAATTAAATGTTAAACCTTCGCTGCAAAATCAGCTTTACTAATATTTCTAACCAGAATAGGCAGCTTACAGTGCTAATGACAGCGCCTGGTAGTGCTTGTGCGTCACGTTTCTGTGCTGCAGGATTGTACTACTTTTGTGATGTCACAAAACCTCACAGAATGTCTACGATGAGATAGAAATGGTTTGCATGTGTATCAGATATTGCTTATTTAAAATTGTAACGCTACAGAAAATAAGAAAAAAAGGATGCAACTCACAAATAAGGACACTTCTAAGAAATAAGGACAGTAATATTTTCTAAGACGCAGTACTGAAAATAAGGACAAATCTTAGAAATAAGGATGGTATGGTAACTCTGATCATAACTAATATACTCAACGCTGTTGCCCCTTTGCAATTAGAAGTTTGCAGAAGTAGTCAGGATTTATTTAAACATCCCACAAGTAAAAATCATCATAATTACCTTCAGAACCACATCCAATCCATTTCAATATGAAGTTTGTCAAACCACCAAAGATGAAATAATTTCCCAAACATCAGATATGTTGTCGTAACAATATACTATTAAGGCTTATTGCTACTCCAAAAGCATGCACAATTGCATGCACTGCGAATGCTGGATTCCCGTCCATTGTGAGGCAACTATAGAATGAGAAGGAAGTGGGAGAGTTCGCAACCCTGGCTATTTGAAAGCATTGTGACGCAACCGTCAGTCAAACCACATGCGGGCGCTGGTTGCTGAAGACACAAGCGACGCCTTAAAACGTCACTAAGGTTTTTAATTGCTCCCTTATCGAACCTTGGTGATCTTGATGAGATTTTGCAACTGGATGTCAGCGACTGGCATTCGACATTTTGTAAATCGTAGTTACTAGCAACCCCTGACATTTGACATTTCGTAATTGTTACATGACATTCCAACCTCAATTTACGCTCTCAAAATGCTGCGCCCGGGGACAGATGTCTCCCCTTCCCCTTGGCTACGCTACTGTCTTCAAGACAGAATCATAAGTTTGCTTCAAGCTATGCATGCTGAAGTCGAAGCAAGCTACAAGAACTGTCATACTGACATAGGCTATACTTCAAAACAAAAATTGTAGTTGCACATGCAGCGAAATGTTGAACCCAGTGACATATTTTTCCAAGCATTCAGTTCAGTTACAGGTAGCTTCACCGGTAACAGTAGCCAATGCTTCGAAGCCTCATCTGCTTTAAGTTTGTCGGTGATGCTGAGTTTTTACCGAACTAACGTGGAACCTATCGATCAGGTCAAAAGCAACCTGAGCTAAATCTTTCCTAATGCTGCTGGCTCACCGCAAACAAATCATTCAAATTAAGCGCAAAACAGTGAGGAGAGCAGTTATTATCACCGTGTGCTGACGGAAGAGCTCTTGCGAACTTTTTCCTTTGGACACCACTCACGCCAAAGTAGCGAATAGCGGTAAAATGGTGATAGCTCGCTACCCCATCCGTTGTTCTTTTAAAAAAAGAGCTGCGCTCTCGCTAACGCTACTGGAAAATTAGCTCGCTGTTTTATCATCTAATATTTGCTGATGAATATATGTGTTCAGCCCCAGTATTAATGGGCTGCAATGTCTTCCGAATATTTGTGGTGACTATGCTGCTGAACAAGAAATCACTTTTAATTGTAAAAAAATAATTGGTGTTCTTTTTTGCCCAAAAAAGTATAAACAACCTGCCCCATCAAATGTTTTTCTAAATGGTGTACGTGTACAATTTTTAGACCAAGTGAAATATCTTGGTGTGTGTATAAATGCACCATTGAAGGATGATGATGACATTCAGGGACAAATGAAATCACTATACTGTGCAGCAAACAAACTCAGAGGCACTTTTGATCTGTGCTCTACTGCAGTAAAAAACACTTTATTTCGTGCCTATTGCATGCCAGTGTATGCTTGCCAATTGTGGAGCAAATACACGCAGACTAGTATGAAGCGCTTACGTGCTGCATATAACAATGCCTATCGAATTATGCATTACATACCCAGAAATGTGAGTGTTCGCCCTCACCAGGCTAGCCATTGTGTCAGGACCTTTGATGCCGTTCTAAGAAACAACTTATAAATTAAAACTTTTGGTAAGATTTCAGATAACCATGGACGGGACTGAGTAAGTATTGTCGTAGCCTACAGTACTGGAATATGTATCCACTAAAAAATATTGGACTTAGTCTTAGACTTCAGTTATATCTTTTTCTTACCCTAAACCAAGGTCTCCAAACTTTTTTGTCCGAGGGCCACATAAGCTAATAAAAAATATGTCGAGGGCCAGACATGGGCGGCCACAGAATTTTTTTCAGGGGGGGGGCAACGTTGACATTTTGCTTATCATTTTCGAGTTGCTGACGATGCAGTGTAAATGGACGTTCACACAACGCTTTACCCTTTCTACATCCACAAAGAAAAATGCCCCACGTGACAATCACAAAAATGTGCTTCGTTGGCAGAGATAGCCAGGTATATGGCGATAATTTACACAGTAGGCTATGTGCACGTTTTCAAAGCAGGGTACTTCCTTACAAGTAAGCATTGCCATGTTCTTCAACGAAACCACAATTATGACTTTATTTTACCTATAGCAAGCCGGACCGTACCTAGCTGATATTTTTGGGGCGGGCCAAAATGATTGTAGCTTGATGCTGTACCTGACAACTGAACATGTTTTTGAAAAATTCGGAAGGGAAAATTGCCCGGTTGCCCTCCCCTTGATTGCAGGACTGCAAGCAAGCAAGACTTGTCAGCGTCACCTAGAAACAAGAGCTGCCAACGTCTGGGATCTCGTCTAAAGCGATCAATGAAATGTTGCTTGTTTTTGCTAATTTTTTCGCGGTGAACGCTCATCATGCGCATGGTCGCCGGAATGATTTTTTTTAGAGGGGGGAAAAAGTGGTGAAATTTCATTTTACCCATTCAAAACTTAGAAAACCACCTTTCTTGCTAAAACGTTAGTAGGAAAACAAGAAGATTTCAAAATTCAGAGGGTCAAGGCCTCCCCCCTGGCCCTTCCTTCCGACGTCCATGATCAGTGTTCCCTCTAAGAAAATTTTACACTGAGCAAATGTTTGTTTTAGTGCGCATGCAATTGCGCAACCATGTAGACACACAACCAGTGAAGCGTTTTAAGCGTTAAAAGGGCTATGTGATATATATACGATGTTGAATTTGGAATGTTGCAAGTGCGCGAGAATGAGATGCCACTACGCAAATGATCTGCTGGCACTGCGCACCTTAGAGGGAACACTGCCCACAGTCATACACAAACCGGACGAGTAGACCTGCATGATGACACGACTATGTACATTTTGCTAGAATTAGAACATCACGCAGGCTTTACAAAATTGAGCAGATGAATCATGAAAACTCGCCACAGCAAATCTAGCTTTGCACTCAGTGTTCACTCAGAAGTCAGAATTAAACCTTAACGATTAAGACGTATTCCCACAAACCTGCACAGACGTGTTCTACCAAGCCATGCTGTTTCATATTACGATCAAAGCTTGCATAAGATTACTTTGACACTCAGGCACATTGGTCACACTCACGCTAACAATGGATTTTTCAAACTGGTGAAAGCATTGCTACATATTTATTGATACATCATTTCAAACAGTCCTATAAAAGTACGTGGCTTTCTGCCATCAGCAGTCACTGTCTCGCTGCATTACCTACAACGATATCTGAGTTCAAGTTCAACAGACACATGCGGCAAAACGTCTACTGCTACTAACATAACCAGAAGTGAACCTTTGAAGATTTGTGGCCATGTAATTGTTACGCAATAAAAACCAACAGTGGAATTATCCGAACGCAACTTTCGCAACCCGGAATAGGACTTTTCGGTCTGGCCGTTTCGGTCCGAGCCGTTTCGGTCACGGTACTTTTAGATCTCGGACGTTTCGATCTCGAGACATTTCGGTGAGACTATGAAATATTGCAGAAATCTTACATGTTAACTTTTTAATGCAAACGTACTTAAATCAACCAAAGGTTTTATTTAAATAGACAACAAACATGGTCTAAGATCCAACAGTTAATCAGCATCCACATGTGGTTTTCATGTTAACTTTCTAATGCAAACATACTTAAATCAACGAAAGGTTTTATTTTAAAAAACTACAAACATGATCCAAGATCCAACAGTTAATCGGGAGGCCATGGCCCACCCAGGCCACCCATTAGAATCGCCACTGGGTATAACACCAGTTAGCGTGTTTTTTCACTTGCCTATATAATCATTTGGATGAACATATATAATCAGTTCTTTATGTACAGAAATGTCGCGACCAAAATGTTCCGAGACCGAAACAGCCAGACCGAAATATCCCGTGACAGAAACAACCCAGACCGAAACGGCCAGACCGAATCGGCCAGACAGAAAAGCCACGTACCCTTCGCAACCTGCCTCTGCAGGAAAAAGAGCATACACGAGCGAACTGCAAGCTCATCACTGTATGACACCAGAACATTGAATCTGGAATGTGTCATATGTTGCAGTTGACTGCATCGCCTTGAACTACTGAGTCAAGCACAAGAGAAAGATTGCGATTCGGAGCATTAACTAACAGGAATGCAACCAGCAGCAATAGAGCTCCCTCGACGAGTTCACTCTACTACTACTAGGTTGCACTATCATTATATACGGATAAGAGAATTGCGATAATTCGCTTGTGGTGACTATCACAGTGACTTGTTACTCATGGGCACCATCTAGCGTTGACCATTTATTTACTTACGTGTGGCGCCATCTTGTGGTCGCCACACATACCTGCAAATATACTGGCTTTGCAAGAATTAAATAATTAATCGGTATTACGCTGCTGACTCCAGTTTTCGAAAACTATTTGGTTCTTAATCCCAATTTCCAGGGGGTGCACCGTTTTGCACCCCCTTGCGGACGCTCATGGGGCCGGACGTTTTACGTAATGTGATTGTTTCGGGATATGTTATTTATATTCTACCAAATCAACAAATTTTTTGTAAACACATTTCGCAATTATTTTCTTCAACATTATTTTTTCATCATTGACAAAATAGCTTCGCGGGCCGGATGAAATGGCTTCGCGAGCAGCATTTGCCCCACGGGCCGTAGTTTGGAGACCCTGCCCCAAACAAAACCCTAACCCGACACTCTTACCTAAACACCAAGCACTAAGCCGTAATCATAAGTTTTCTCAGCGTTTTCGATATGCAGAATACTACTCTGTGCATCAGTGTTGAATATTGATCCGGTTTCCAGATCGCGATTCAACCGGATTCTGCAATTCAGAACCGCATCCGGATCGGACTGGATTAAAAAAAACTCAACCGGAGCAGATACGGATATCCAATCTGAATTTATCACTGCAGTAAAATGTTTAATGAAAGTTTGTTTTTTTTATCGGTTATAAACCGTTCTGGATCAAATATATGGACAGTTCTACTGGATTAGGATCGGAGCGGATTGCTGAATCAAAATTTTGGACTGGGTAGGGATTGCAAAAATCTCTGATTTGTTCTACACTACTGTGCATGCGCACATGGTGTGAAGTCAGAAATTTCGCTTTACACCGGCACCCGGGATACATGGCCACATGGCCACCTGCCCACCTCTGGTGGCCATGAATGGCGGCCACTGGCCACCTCTGATCTGTGCTCATCTCTGTCAGCACACAACAGCCTCAAGCAAATAAATTGGCTTTTCTGGCGATTATTTTATTATTAGCCGACGTTTCTCCCAGCTATTCAAGTTGGCTTCCTCAGGGCAAATGCTACAATACATGTGTTGCAAAAAACAGCACTCAACAGCCCTCTCACGGTGATTTCCCAAACCTTTTCAGTAAGTCAAGCTGTACTCACGGTTAGCAGAAACAGGAAGACGAATATAACGAACACCGCTTGACTTATCAAAAGTGCTTGGGAAAGCACCAAGAAAAGGTTGTTAGCAACAAGCAAAAAACTAAGATGGAAATTGTTTTACTTAGATGTGCTGAAGGACTGTAGTAGTAGTAAAAGTAGTACAGTAGAACTCATCTAATTCGTCATGTTCAATTCGTCAATTCGCTTAATTCGTTGCTTTTTCGTCGGTTCCGGTAGAACTCCTATCTTTTGTGTACATTTCTGTTCGTCTAATTCGCCATCCTCTAATTCGTCAATTTGCCCAATTCGTCACCTCTTTCTATCCCTTAGAAAAGTTTTGTTCGGCCAATACGTCATTTGCAGTTTCGCTTTTGATGTCTGAGCAGCTAGAATGTGTGGGAATTCAAACAATTATTAAGGATCTTTACCTGAGAATTGTTGCACCTCATGAATTTGTTTATGGATCTTTTACACCAGGTGCCAAGCGCAACCCGACTTTCCACTGGGAGAACGTGGGAAGTCTCTGCAGTTTGTTAAAGATTTAATAGGTGCTAGATTAAAAGGAGGAGTCCAGATAGAGTAGAGGAATTAATTGTTGTATTCAACCATAACGTCATAAACTTGATTTTACTCCAAATAAGAGCCCTATATATATGAGTTACTATGGTAAAGTATATGATGAGCTTCTATGATAGAGTTTTCACCTGTTTGCGTAATTCGTCACTTTGCCTAATTCGTCACTTTTTTCTAATCCCTTTGAGGTGATGAATTAGGTAAATTTCCTAAGTACAAGTACTGAGGTAGTCCTCTTGACTCAAAAAAAAACAGAATGGTTATTTTGTCTGTTGTCCTTAGAGTTAGAGCAGGGGTGCTCAACCTTTTCACTGTTGGTTTATTTTTATGAATTACATCCGCCAATAAGTTCATTCAAGATATTTTTGTTTTTGCATTGTTTCTGTTCTGCTTCCACACACTGAACCTACAGTACCTGCTTCCTTCACATGCTTACACATATCTGTTTGCCCGTCTTTCTGCCAAGTAAGTACAGAACCGTCGCTAGAAAGTTGTCAGTAGGGGAGCATAACATTTGTGCGGGGGGCTTGTCATTCAAATTTGACAAAACTTCCACTGATTTATAGTGTCTCCCATTTGCCTTGGGGGAGCTTGTAGGTTTTTTAGGGGGCGCTAAGCAAGCCCACCAAAGCACCCACCGTGGTGACGGGACTGAGTAACAGTAAGTATCGTTGAAGTCTATAGTAGACAAAGAGTTTTTCTTAATGCACAGCCGCTGTAACTTACATTGAAAGCACGTGTGCATAGCCGCAAATTTTTATCGAAAGCTGCAGGTTGTGGACCTTTGTTTTAGAGCAGTGGTTCTCAAACTGTGCTACGCGTACCACTAGTGGTACGCGAGGGCTTTTCAGGTGGTACGCGAGCAGCTTTCCTGTCATATTGAAAAGCTTTGTTAATTCGTTTCTGTGTTATAATTCGTTCGTGTCTTATGCT
>Ga0210059_1013421_pt1 | contig 12258 bp, 6 predicted proteins | sample Ectturendosymbi2_FD_188042 | JGI IMG/M metagenome (GOLD analysis project Ga0210059, IMG submission 188042) | Ecteinascidia turbinata endosymbiont from Florida, USA - Sample 2 (SPAdes) (version 2) | ecosystem: Host-associated > Tunicates > Ascidians > Unclassified | place: Key West, Florida...
GTCCAAGACATTTTTGGGGCAACTATAGCTGCAAACGATCATCCATAGATTCACCTATCACGTCCTGCAACAGAAAAGACATTCGTTAAAAAATGTTTTTTTTATCGAACAAAATATGGGTACGCATCTTTTTGGGTCACCCTGTACATAAAGTCACTCAAAGTCTAATTTCTTTGAAGTCTGGTAAGGAAACGTCAAGCTGGTCGACTAAATTGCGTGGGTTGAGTTCAATTTTCAGCTTGCACTGAGTACAGTTTGATTGCTTGGAAATTCTAGCCGTTAAGGGCTGATCAGGATTTACGTTCTAGTCAGTGTGTATGCAAATACAACGAACCAGCGGAAACATCGTTCTTCGAAGCTTTCAGTCATCTAAATCGGTGCATGATAAGACGTCCTTTATGTAGCTATTTAATTAAAATGAGCTGTAGCATAACGTGCGTTCCCCAGGGGTTTTGCTTCAGACTCCAATCGCGATTCAATCGGAGGTAGATCAACCAGTTCGAGTGCCTTGTTTCCTTACTACATTTTCGCGCGGCCTCCACTGCTGCAGTGATGTGCGCTGATGCAAGCCAAGATCTCCCTCATTTGTTTTGATTCCTTTCTTTTTTGGCGTTTTGGAAGAGAAAATATCAAGCCCTGCTCTTTTCCATAAAGCATACTTTGTAGTAAGTGTACTTCTTCCTTTTGAAGAAACATGGTTGCAAAAGAAAACTTTAGAAATTTGTGCTTTGGTAGTAAGAAGCTACAGTCCATTCCTATACACGTAGGTGTTTGTAATAAAATTTGGATGTGTAAGCTTTTTAGAAGCATTTGAGTAGCGTTTCAACGCACGAGTAATCAATGCAACATGCTAATACAACCTTTTTGACTATTATTCTACTGATGAACGTTATCAGACTAAAAGATTCCTGAGTTAGCGTACAGAACGAAACCCATTTTTTGCGAGAAGTTACGCATCTCTCTAACTTCTATTAGGGTAATGGAACCGGTCTGTTTGTTAGTGTTACACGACCGTTTTTTGCGTACGTTTGCCTCTACTGTACTATTTTTGATGCAAGGACTTCTCAAATTGTAACCCTAGCTTTGATAGTTGAAGAGAGAGGCTTTATCACAAGTTTTTAAGCGTGCAGCTCAATTCTGTGTGGAAAGACTTTACCGCACCACTTGAGTCTATTCACAATTTCACAATGCTCCGTGACCTTCTCTTACCGTTAACAATTATATGAAGCTTGTATACTTCCTATTGGTCGATGTAGATATTTTTGCGCCAGTGATTGCTGGCAATTCAAAAGGGTGCCTCCCTGGCGGGGACCATTTGTAAAAAAACAATGGTTGTACTCAGCAATACGTTTTAAGATTATAAGAGTGACGTTTTATTATTGGGCGAACGACGATGTCATGTGTCTGACAAAGCGACAGGCAGCTAATTTCATGGCCCGGGCTAACGACAAGAATGGCGTCATCCGGCTGAGTAAACTTGCAGTAAAACTTTCTACGTCTTTTGACAATATTCTGGACTTCCAGGCGATCACTTCAAAAACCTGTCATGGAAAGTAGAACTCGATTGATTTTCGCGCATGGTCCTTTGCTGATCATGACAACTAACATGACAGGCTCTTAAGCACTACTGTAAAACTATCTGAAATGGAAGATAGACACAAATAGTAGAGAAATTCTATGGTGCAGAGACCATTGCATTATATAAAATTCTCGCTGGTTGGTTATGGAGTTTACCTAAACTAGATCTAGTTTCTGTAAACGAGTTGAAACTATCAGCTTTGTCATCACCAAATTCTCTTGCTCAGCCACAGCACTGAGGCTCTGAAACACAATAGGTAAACCACAACGTCATAATAGCAACGCTAACCCGACGTCCCCGCGCAACATTATATTTTCTGCTTCTGCACGGGCTGTTGAGTTGTATGATTGGTCAATCGATAGTTCACGGCGACACTACGCGACAGCTCAATGGTTCCACTGGAGTTCTGTACGTTGATCAAACGGCTTTTTGTTAGTCTGTTTTAAGATCGATGTAATGCAATAGGCTACACCAGTTCAGTTACACCTCAAACGCGGAGGTGGTGTAGGCTTACTTCAGGATTCAAAAATATAGGTTGCAGCAGAAAGATTGTTATTTTCACACGAGAAATTGCTTTGGTGCTTTTTTTATAAATCCTTACCTGTGAAGTTGTTCAAGAAAAACTTTATTACAGATTATAACAATCTACGAAGTCGCATGTTTTTGACAATTTATCATACTATCCTCGATCCAGCTTCAATTCTAGAATAAAAAATAACGTTCTCATAAAAAAATGAAAAAACGTTTTCAAAATTCTTTTTAAGATAACCTCCTAAGTATCAGATTAACTAAAGATCAACGCCGTATTTACTACGTCAGCAGACTTTGACTATATTAATTCGTCCATTCTGAAATATGTTCCCTACTTTGACATGTTGCTCCGAGAGGAGCAGTAGCAACCATTGATTCATCTGAACGAGTCTTCATAATTGCACGTGGAGTAATTTCAGGGGCTATTATGCCTGCATCTGACAGACGTGTCTGACGCGAACATATTTTGAGGACTTCATATTTAAGGGCTCCTGTGCGACAAATTATTAATATTTAAATCTTATTCCGCATGATCATTGCACACGAAAATATTCAGTTTAATTTCGACAGCACGGTCGTAGACCCGGCCCAGCACTTCAACCTTACAAGAGGCCCAGAACAATGTTTTTTTTTTCTTTTTAATTGCAGAGTCACCCGCATTGCTCTTGCAAGGAGCTTCTTGACACACACAGTAGTCTATAACAGGGCCACTGCAAATGGTACTCAAGGGTGGCGTGCGCATTTGCATTGCAGGAGTCTCCACGATTTACACCTTTAGATTAAACTACCTTAAGCTTGTTCTTGGAGTTCTCTTGATTGGACAGCCCAATTAGAGCAAATTGACTTATCGTCGGATATCGACACCCTTATAAATGAGCTAATCATTGCAATGATTAGCAGCAGTATCATGTCTCTGGTGATGGTTAATTAAAGAAACCAGATAGCTGATTCCGCAGCTATCATCAGTGACATCTCATCGAAATGGCTGTCGCTGTCTATCCAATTCACACAGACTATGAAGAGGATTCGTAACAGCACACGCCATTGTCAGAGTTCAACACCCACGGTGAACGGTTGTGACCTAACGCCGCTGACACGGACACAAACTTCTGAGCAGGAATACAATGACTTGACGGTCAGTAACAGGCGATTGTTAACATCGTATACTCGCAGAAAATTCCCTAAAGCTCTTCTCGAGGAACCCTATCGCATGATTTTTCGGGGTCGACAAAACAAGCGAAGACATCTTTGGCATATTACAAAGACTCTCGACAATTTACTGGTTTGTGAAAATGTGGTCTGTAGTGCTACGGCCAGGACGAAAACCGTATTGGGTATCCTCCAACTTCTGTTCAATTATCTCATGACATATCTTCAAACGAATTTGGCATATACAGTCTTCCAGGCAGACTTAGAAGGTAAATTCCCCCGTAGTTTGTTCATTTCTTATTCTCTCCCTTCTTCTTGCGTGCGGGGATGATCACCCCAGTTCACCGATCATTTGATTACCTTCAAGAACGCCAGCCCACTTAACACATATGAGTTAACCGAATAAATCCTTCTTGGTCGAAGGCTTTAAACGTTTCAGGTCTGATTTCATATCACAGCCTTGCAAGCCTTTAGTGTTTTGACATCTAGGAAGACTTCGTCTGCGGTGATGGTATTTTCCTCTCCCAATAGCACCTGTCTGTTTGATGGTATGAGAGTGACCGGGTTCAAAAGATCTTTGAAATACTCTTTCTGTCTGTCGAAGTTGTCTCCCTCATTGCTGAGTAGGACAGCGTTTGGGTCTTTGATGGATCTAGCAGTGTAAGATCTCTTGCCACAGAGACGCCGGAGGGTTTCTCATAAAACTTTTTTGGCTTAGTAAATGAACTCTAGTTTATGTCCGAAATTAGCCAAAAATGCATGTTGCACTTTTTTACCACTTAGCATGCGGATTTTCGCGCCTCAACGTATCGCGAATACAAAGATGGTTCGAACAAGCATGGCCTTGTAGGCTATTATCTTTGCTCCAATAACATCTTACACCTCCTGGTTCAACAAACAATTTCCTTTGTACAATCTGTCGCTGTATCGAGTTGTTTCTGTCGTCATACACAAGACGATGGTGAAATGGTAGCTGCCTTGAACAGCCAACACTACTTTCTACATCCGCTGGAACCAGGGCCGGATTAACCATTGGGCAAACCGAGCAAATGACCGGGGCTTCGCGCTTGGATATCAAAACACTCCACTGGTTTTTCATATTTTAGGCTGCTCACCACGCGTCAAAATTGTAGAGTTTTTGATTACTGCGTTTGGTACATAGGTCAGGTAAACTGATAACTTTGGCATTTATCATTTTTGAGTGACTCAAAAGAAGTGAACCAAACAGCACCACGCTTGACCCTATGCTAGTCTACAAACAAAAGCAGCTTTCAAAACAACAAATTCGCTTAAAATTTCTCATAAATTTTGAAATGACTGACTTAAAATTCAGTCTAACAAGTCAATGTCACAAAACAACAATTTTGCACATCATGTCTAAGAACGAAAACAACCGTCTAGCCTGGTATCGTCTAAATTAGGTTACCCAGTCAATGTGGGCTCACGTGGACTAGGTCTAGGAGACAGCAGGGCCTAGTTTAGACCAAACTCAATACATTGAAACAGCTAGGCTGCTCTAGCTAGCTAGGCTACACATTACAATAGGCCTACTCTAGCTAGCCCTAGTCCAGGTACATACTTAGCAAACAACTGCCGTGCTGTAGGCCTATACTGACAGGGTCCAATCTTGGTACAACAGCAACAGACTCATCCCGGCAAACTTGGTGTATTCAATCACTTGACTTGGGAGTGGGCATGAGACCACACTACGGTACTGAAGTATGACATTACACCATATAGACAGACTTGTAGGCATGGAACAGAAAGCTGGAAAGATTCTTCCGAAGCTAATAAATAAATGATTGTGTAATGTGCAACTTTTCCCGAGAAGTCAAAAGTCACGAAAATTTCTTTCACAGTCTGAATCCTCAAAATATCGAGTAAAACGTTTCGGATCGGATATCCTAATCCGTATCTGGTTCCCACTTGAACGTAGTTTCTGGATATGCCTATCCCGTTGAAAACTTACTATCCCGCCTGATATACCGTACAACTAGCAAACCGGATAGTGATCATCTCTGGTACGAATACATTGGTGCGGCAATATTTTTGTAGGAAAGGCCTTGCATTTACGTACATTTAATGCAACAATCCAATGATGTGTGACTCGAGTCAATATTTCCATTCGAGCCACGATTTTCAGTGACTCGAGTCAAGTTGAGAAACGATGTTGTGATGATTCGTGTCACATTTTTTGCCGAATGACTATACTCGAGTCACTCACGGTGAATAACTTGAGACTCGAGTCAGTGTGATTTTTTCACAATCTCCAAACAACTTGTTGTCAAATGTCAAGCACTGTAAATTTGCACACAAAGAAATGAGCCTTTGTTGCTTCGGTGATGCATGAAGAGTTTTTTTGCTTTAGTGACGTATATTGGTGCAAACTACAGTATCTGTTGTGACTGTGTCTCCTTGTGGTGTTATGCTACATTTTCAGGATCAGGGGTTCCACCTGATACTGAGGTAGAGCTTATATTTCGCTTTTCACTCAGGGGCCAGCGCACAACACATTGGACACATTATCGTGGTTTAGTGGAGTATTAATTAGCATGTCGTGATCGTGGCAGTCGGATATTGCAGGTATCTGCATCGCCTTGAACCATAGGCGTACGGGAAGGCATTTTACTGGGAGGGCGGAAAAAAATTGCCCTGAAAATAACAATTGGCCCTGAAAGTAACTTTTTTAGTTTAATCCGAATGGGGCCTGAAACCTCTTGTAAATCTGTTCTATACCGTTGAATTCGTTTATAACGCCTTAGTCTGTGGCGTGAATTCTCCTATAAGATTACATTTTGTTCGGTCCCGATGGCATCTTTTACATGCATTTCAATCGCTTATAACGTCATTTCGGCAATAACGTTCTTTATGCAATCCCCAGAGGTACTGCTATAGGCAAATTCTGTAGTTACGTTGCTTTTTAACTCAAGGGAGTGATTTTCCTTGCCTGTTGTGTTCTCCCAGACAAGAAACTTTTACGGTAATCGCCTTTAGTGATGCAAATATATACGCGACATCAATGCCGCAAGGCATAGGTTAAAAGCGACGGTTCCGGATTGAAGGGTCTGACTCCCTGCACCTGCCTGTGTTATCGTTGCTGTGCGCTTGAGGAAGGCACTTAAAGACGCGCAAGCCGCACTAAAAGGGGCCAAGCCATCTCCACGTCCGTGCAGCCCGCTTCTACTAAAGACTGCACCTCGGGAAATGTAACACACACTCAAAATCTATGTGCCAGTGTGCCTATACGTATTGTATCGTATTCGTATACTGTGATTGTACCATGTACTGTACAGTACTGTACGATATTGCTATAAATGTAGCCTATAAAACACTTTCCAAGTACTTTATACAAGTATTGTCATTTGTAACACCGGTCCATGTTACACGAACCGCCACCAGGGTTGGTCCAAATTGCACACTGCATTCACGAAACTAACTTCAAAATTTCCCTACCTCAGCCAGTCAGCTAAAATTTGATGTTAAGATCAATGCTGCAACAGACAACAGAAGAGTTCTAAAAAAAGCACGAAAACCTTGGCATTAAAAAAACGAGGACTTGGTCCAGATCAAAGTCATTATAACCAGTCACGACTATAGTCCAGATTACACAGTACACTAGCCCAAATTACACGGATCACCCCAGTGAATATACACTGAATATACTGTAGTGAAATATTTTTCACTGTTCAGAATTTTTGAGCAACTTGCGATTGCCTTGAAAAACAGAGTTTTCCCTCAAAATTTTCACTGCATTAAATATATTCTTACCATTCAAGATTTTTGAGCAACTCTGCGCTTACCCTGAAAAACAGTGTCCCTGAATTCACTGTATTGAATATATATTTTTTATCATTCAGAATTTTGAACAAATTGCACTTGCCCTGAATTCGCTGTATTGAACATATGTTTTTTACAGTGACGTGCGGTGAGGTTCGTGACTGGGGAGGCACTGCCTCTTTCAAAGCCAAATTTGCGAGTGTATGAATTGAATGGAGTTGCATAAATTCACCACTCAACTGGCTGCTTGCAGAATGGCTATTGCTTATGCTTTCTATCCCATATAGGGTTGCCAGATGCGTTTTGTAAAAATACCGGCCATTTTGATTTGTCAGCAGTGCCCGATCTAAGCTGTGTTGTATTTCGTAAGCGACACAGGATAAACAGAGAGACAATCAGTATTGTTAAGCCACAATTAATAACTTTCCTGTATTTTGGCTGGTTCATTGCATTTCGGTGTGTGCATGACGCGAAAATCGCACGGAGGATTGCGTCAACAGCACCAAATAAACTTCGCTGAAAGAACTGTCCTGACAAGATTCACTACTACAGTAGAGTCATTTTAATTTGAGAAATTCTGCGTTAATTCATTTTGAAGTTACGGAAAATTCATTATTTTCAAAATCCGGCTTCAGGCACTGATTTTCAAAATACCGGCCTTTTACCGGCCTCTGCTAAATTAGCAGTAAACTACTGGCCAGGCCGGTGAAATACCGGCCATTTGGCAACCCTAATTCCATACCATAATTTGTTACACACATATAGGTACAATGGCGATCCTAGATTTGAAAAAAAGTAACATATAAGAGGACCAAACTGAAGTGACTTGTCACCTACTTCTTTATCGTCTTTACTGAAAAGTTGAAACAGTCTTGCAACTTATGCATATGTTCAGAATGCATACAGTGATCCAATCGAGAATGCAGACCATCAGTATGATCGGCAGCTGCAGAGAACTTCAATGAAATATGCAAAGTAAAAGCACGACTGCGCGAAGTGCTGCAGATCACTAGTGCGCAACAACACGCACCAATTCACTTCATCCTCCCCCACCTAAAATTAAATCGAACTGGAGGTTCAACGCACTGGCGAAGGAAGTACAAGACACGTTCGATACGACGCACAAAAAGCGACCGACTCACTACAAGGATACGATGCGGCCACAACAAGCAGTCAGAAGCAACACGGAGCACATTTGCTCCCCTTTGTTACTAGAAGATGACAGCCTCACACGGACAGCATCCCCGGGTGCTTCATACGTCTCCAAACGCACATCCACACTTGGAAGCTTGAATGAAGCAACTATGTCAACACGTCTGCACACAGCGCGGCAGGTAAACGCCGTGCACTGGTGCGCAGCAACACTAACCAATTTGCTTCACAAACTGACTAAATAGTACTGCCTGTTCGCCATGTAAAATAAGCAAACATGAATAAATGGAAGCAGGAAGGACAACTAAAAAAATATAGCAGCGGCTCGTCTGTCATCACTCACATCATCAAATCCCTGGAACGCTTCCTTCACTTCACAAGCCACCTCGTTTCTAGCCACATAATGACAGAGATCTGAGCTTTGTTTGTGACATCCGTTGACTCGTCTACTTTTGCAGCAACAAATGGAGCTGCACTTATCTCCTTTACATCATATCTAACCACATCATCTACTGCTGCAATTAAATCGTTCTGAATGATGTTTGAGAAGCCAGAAAACACAGCAGATGTCTCTAAACGTCTAGCTAGCCTCTCATCTTTCGCAGCAAGAGTATGTAAATGTTCCACATAGTTGCCACGATTAGAGGAAATCGATCTCTCATCGTTACTACAAAATGCTAATTGCTGTTTGGCTGGGAAGCAATTTACATTAATGAGGTCTTTCAAAATCTTCTGGTTTTCCTTTACCTTAGCATTGTGAACGTTGATATTTAGTCTCCGCTGTTCTCTCAAAGTCAGGGGTGTTGTGCTAAAAAAAGAGGTGTGGAAACCGCCAGTAGCAAGTACTATGCTGTCACAGGGGCCCCTAACAGCAACTGCAATGTGCAAGTAGGTTGCTGTCCTTTCAAAGCGACCACACCACCATCTCCAATGAGCAAATAAAGAAAAGCTTCAAACCAACTTCTATACCTAAAAAATTGTGGGTAAAAATTTCTTCCAAAAAGTTCTGAAAAGACTCTATCAAATAAGAGCAAATAGGCCTACTTATACCAAATGATAACTTTTTGTACCAAATGATATAATTTTTTGTACCAAATGATGATTTTTAGAAATTGAAGTATTTGCTATATTGGTAATTTTATGAAAATGCCACAGATGAACAAAAAGTAGTCTTTTTTATGTCTCTGAGTTGAAAAGGTTAGACAAACTTCTCATTTCGTGTGATGTTGTACCTTAGTGAACATTTCCATCAGAAAATAAGACAACATGCAATTGTTATAGCAGGGACCACACTACATCTTTTGATTTATAGGACATTTTCTTCTCAGTTTACAAAGTAATTTTGTATTATTACTGTAGCGCTGAAAAGACTGTTAATAAGCAAGCCTACGTTCATGCTTCTTACCACGTAGCAGAAATGGCAATTTTTTAGTATTATGAATACTCATTTTTTCTACAGGTATTTGCGGTGGTTTGATTTAGCCAATGCTTGAAATCACAGGTTGTTTGAAGCTTGACTAGTAAATCATTGGTTTAAGGTAGACTTGGTAGGTGATGTTTAAGCTCTTTTGCCAGCTCTTAGCCAGTATATCTTAACCGTTTTTCTCTTAGCACAGATTTAATCAATTGTGTAGGCTACTTGCTGCAGTAGAAATGTTTTCGATAAAGTACTGTACATGATGAATTATTTCCTACTACTGCACATTTTTCAAACAACTAGTGTCAATGCAAGATGAGGGCAGCCTTGACTCATCCAGCTTCAAAGCTTTCAAAAACAAGTCTCTAATTGGATGCTTTTGTATGCTATGTTTTCGCAGTTAAAAGGATGAAATTAAAACAAATTTAGTGTTTTAAATCTTCTTGGTTGTTTTTTATAGTTTCATGGATTCCCACAAAGACATGAATGTGAACAAATTCAGGATACCAACTACCACGCATTTTTTCAAAGGGGGAAAGTGTGAAACTTTCAAAGGGGCAAACTGTGTAGTTTATTGATGGTGAATGCAGAGAAAAGGGGCGCGACAATAAAGTGGGGGCGATGACAACTTGTTATTGCCTAACTTTTAGCCATGTCTTCCCAGCTTTCAGTGTTTTCAAAGTTGTGTATCATGAACACCCTTTTGCATTTTCTCCTCCTGCTATTTCAGTTTTGCGGTAGTCTGAGGAACATATCCTTGGGTGACCGTATCTTAGGCAAATCAAACGTAATTATCACGGTTGGCTGATCATGGTGACGTCATCAGAGGGCCTCCTTTTAGTCTTGCCTCGGGCCCCCCCAACCCTAAACCCACCACTGATTATACACAACGTCATGTAAGCGCTAGTCTGTGGAATGCGAGAGCATATAGTAGGAGTACATATATTAAAAGTGTATACAAACATCACACTTTTACTGACATGAAGGTTACAGAGCTGACATAAAGGCAATTGCACGGCAAGCGCTCACCATCACAGTTTGTGGCTAACTCCTCAATGCGGAAGGTACCCGGTGAGAGGAGCACAAGCAGTCGCTGCCTCCCTTCGTGGCTTTTCCTGACTTGAAGAAGAAATCCGCAAATTCAGATGTATTGACTACAAAAAGGTTATAATCATACAATATTTGCACCTTTTCAACATGAAAGGACAAATTTGTATTCAATTTGTTATTTTGGATCCCTAATTCGTTTTGCACATTTCATGATTATGGTAGGGCAGGAACTCCCTTTTTTGCCTCCCCTGACGGCCCGTCACTGATTTTAGATCATTCAGATTTTTGAACAACTTGCTTGCCCTGAAAAACAGAGTTGCCCTGAAACTTTTCACTGTGTTGAAATATTTTTGAGGTTTCAGGACTTTTGAGCAACTTGTGCTTGCCCTGAAAAGCAGAGTGTGCCCTGAATTCACAGTATTGAATATATATTTTTAATCATTCAGAATTTTGAACAACTTGCGTTTGCAATGAAAAACAAGGTTTGCAAAATTTTCACTGTATTGAAATATTTTTTATCTTTCAGGAGGTTCGAGGAACTTGCGCTTGCCCTTAAAACAGAGTTTGTCATGAAATTTTTCACTGTATTTAATATACTTTTTACGTTCAGGATGTTTGAGCAACTTGTGCTTGCCCTGAAAAACAGAGTGTGCCTTGAATTCACTGTAATGAATACATATTTTTAATCATTCAGAATTTTGAACAACCTGCGCTCGCCCTGAAAAACAGAATTTGCCCTGAAAATTTTCACTGTATTGAAATATTTTTTATCGTTCAGGATTTTTGAGCAACTTGACCTTGCCCTGAAAACAGAGTTTGCCCTGATTTTTGAAGCCGGGGGAGCGACCGCCCCCCTGACCCCCCCGCCTCGTACGCCACTGCCTTGAACTACTGAAGCAAGCACAAGGGAAATATGGTAATTCGGGGCATTAAACTAACGGGAAAGCAACCAACAACAATAGAGCTCACTCAACGAGATCACTCTCTTCGTCACTGTTGGGAACTACAATTAATTGTATATCAGGTTCACAAGCATTGTTAGAGACCACTCACGAAGATCACTCTACTGATACTAGGTTACACTATCATTATATAGGGATAAGTGAATTACGCCTCAAGCACGGCGTCCCACAGGGATCTGTCCTGGCACCCCTTCTCTTCAACACCTACATCTTTGACCTGCCAAACACCGTCTCCAGAAAGTATGCATATACTGACGACCAGCAATCATGCATGCTGATGGAGATTGGCAGGCAGTGGATGGGGCGCTGAGCAAGGACTTGACAACACTAGCTGAATACCTCCAGACTTGGAAGCTAAAGCTCAGCACTACAAAAACGATGTCGGCAGCCTTCCATCTTAACAACAAGGAAGCTAAACGTGAGCTGAAAGTGAAATAAAACAACAAAACCGTGCTCTTCTGCTCCGAGCCCAAATACCTCGGATTAACGTTGGACAGGTCGCTCACGTATCGCCGACAACTTGAGTCACTTCTCAAGAAGCGCCTCATCGACCCCGCCATCAACGACGCCTTGCGAATTGTGACTGGATGCCTGCGTCCTACACCAGCGGACAACCTTCCAATCCTCGCAGGCATCCAACC
>Ga0210059_1013422_pt1 | contig 12256 bp, 9 predicted proteins | sample Ectturendosymbi2_FD_188042 | JGI IMG/M metagenome (GOLD analysis project Ga0210059, IMG submission 188042) | Ecteinascidia turbinata endosymbiont from Florida, USA - Sample 2 (SPAdes) (version 2) | ecosystem: Host-associated > Tunicates > Ascidians > Unclassified | place: Key West, Florida...
CCATTTGTACCCGCCGCACAACAACTCATCAGTTTATCTGACAACAACAACATACGTGCGGCGCAGTGGGCGGATCATCAATGGAATGCGGAGTGGGCGGACAACCCCACAAGACTCCGCATTTTAATTCCACACACCGGTACACACAAACCCGGAATGACCCTCCCAAGAAGAGCCTGGGTCCGGCTAAACCACCTCCGCACCGGTGTCGGACGTTCCCGCTCCTGCTTGTATAAATGGGGTTTGGCCTCCTCTGCGGTCTGTGAGTGTGGCGCAGAAGAACAAACCGTCGACCATGTCGTCCTCCAATGTCCAATTCATCGACCTCCCCACGGACTGCACGGCCTGACGGTTCTGGACGATGAGACAACCGAATGGCTGCTCAACACATGCTCCGAAATCTAGAGCGGCCAAGCAGTGGATAAAAGAACAACTTGCTCAAAAGAAGAACGTAGAGTGCTACTGGGGACTTATCTACGGACAAAGTGGTGAGAGCCTTTATTTCGCCTTGTTTTGACTCGGCAACATCGTCGTCAGGTTGCATAGTTGGGTGACTGATCTGTGCTCCTTCAACAACTAGGTTGACCCCTTAACTAGTAGGGATCTTTGTGGAATCGTAATCGACCGAACACATTCGGCACCGCAATCAACCAAGAATCCTACACAGGTTCGTACAGTGCTGCTTGCATCCTCTGAACAGAGTCTTCAACATGCACTTGATCGGTTTCTACTTGCGTGTGACCAAGCTGGAATAGAAACTAGCACCAAAAAGATCAAGGTGTTTTGTCTCTCCTGAAAACCAAGCCAGATCACGCTGGAAGTGAGCGGCAATACACTACAGTAGGTCGAGAAGGTCATGGACTTCAAGGATCAGGGTTGTATTCATGAGTGACGGTATTGCCATAGGAGGGCGATTGATACACGGATTGATGAAGCAGACGCAGTTGTACGTGATTCATCACTCTGTGTTGACAGAACGGGAGCTTTCAAACACCGCAAAGCTGTCAGTTTGATATCGGTCTTTGTTCCGATCCTTACGTATGGTTATGGATCTGCGGTAATACCTGAAAGAATGATATCTCAAGTACGAGTGACAGAAAAGGGATTTTTATGAAGAGGTCACGGCACACTTCACGACAAAAGTGCGCGGTTGTAATATTCGTAAAGTCCTGAATGTCGAGCAACTTCTCCGAACTTCTCCTCCGACGTTAGTTCGGCCATGTGTACAAAATGCCCCAATAAAGATTGTTAAGGCAAGTCCTGCTGGCTACACCCATGGGAATGGGGTCCAGAGGTCGACAAAGGGCTATGTTGGTTGACTGCATCTCCGAGCTTGCCTGGTCCCATCTTGGCGTGGTGACAGCAGAAATACAGTCAGACCTCGTTTGCCCGAACTCCGATTAACCGGAATCCCCGCTATCCGACACAAAAGTGCTAGGAACGGATTTCTCCGAATGCATTTCATCCCTTTAATCCGGAAACCTCGCTGCCCGACACCGACAAAGAAATTTAGGAACGGATATTGTCAAATCAATAAAAAAAAATCGCTCCACCGGATTACGCCAACCGTTACTTAGTTGTTTATTAAATCACATTGGAAGGGTGAAAGTCAACTTTCCACGCACAATGAATGTAACAGTGGTGGAACTTGCAGGACGCCGTTAAGTCTCTTGTACAGTTCTTTTTCGCGTTTGGTCTCATTCCGAATGCATACTAGCTTACATATTTGGATCTGCTAATAAACAAAAAGGCTATGAGTGTTTCATTTTGTTATGTTCCACATGCAGTCTACATATTTGCTTAAGTTGACAATCCGTGTAAGTCTACACTGCAGTTTTTTTCTGGTCGCCTTTGAGCGTCCGCTTAGGCGAGTTCTACTGTACTACACATCGTCACCTGTTTACATTGTAAACATTTGCTCTGAAAAGAATTTCGCTCTATATACTGTACCTTAGATTCCGATTATCCGGAACCCGGATACCTCGCTAAACCGACATTATTTGACGAAACAAAGTAGTCCGGATAAACGAGGTCTGACTGTATCTGAGATTGCCGTTGATCGTGAGGTATTTCGAGTCCTCCTAGAGCAAGGGTTCCCAACTTTGTTTGACCATATACCTCTTCAGCATTTCGACAGATGAGAATCTACATTCTGCTCCTGAAATTTCCAATGACAAAAAGGCTGAGCAAAATAACAAAAATTCACTGAATATTTGATTTTTTTAAATTTTTAGAACCATAAAGGAAGACTCCGATCTAATGTCTCAAACTTAATACATTTAACAATAAGCATATAATGATATTTTTGAAAATAATATTCACTGATATGTGTATAAATATTTGGAAATAAATAATATACAAATATATTTTCCCCTTCTATTGCTAACCTTAATTGTACCTCTTCAGATAGGCAAATGTATCCCAGTTTGGGAACCACTGTCCAAGAGCTACTGCACCGCGACCGTCCTGAGAGGAAAAGCTGATATGAAAATGAATGAATGAATGAACTTTCAGTGACTGCTGTTCGAAAGTTATACTTTCTTCGTGTGTGTCTCACAACAATCCTATTAAGATTTGAGATGCAAATGAAGTAGCAGGGGGCAACGACAGACAAAACCGTTGTGCGTTTCAAACTTCTGCGACATAGTTGACCGCAGTACCACGTGCGGTAATGGCTTTGATCCGGGCAAATTTTGATAGTCGACGTTTTTCATTCCAGTAATTGTCATACAAGACACTGTTTTGCACACCCTCAAAAAAACAATTGCAAGTTTCATGAGTTTGACGGCAAAACTGCTTGTTTATTATAAAATATTGCATTTGGCAGCAAAAAAGCAAAGATTATGTTTTATCGTGGCTTATAATGTTAACACAGATGGTGGGTTCTTGTTGGCTTCACTTCAGGTTTCACCTTTCGGTCTGATTTAAAATTATCAACTGGTATAATTGTATAATGAAAATCACGGCCAATCAAAACGATATCAACGACATATTGTAAATGTTTCGATAACAGTAGTTATAAGGCTATTCAGCAATTGTGCTTTTCGTGTACCAAAGGTATAATTGTAATTTTGGTTTAGAGCTTTAGTAAAGATTTCAGTAATAATGGCTACAAGTAATAATGGATATTTGTAATAATGGATATTTGTGCCCGCTCTTAAATAAAAAAAACTTGTTGCATGTTTCTCATTTGCATGTTCCTTTTCTCTCTTCTACTTTTCTGAAGTAATGAAGAACCCGTAGCCTATTGTGAGGTTGAGCAAAGCTACTTGGCAGACAAAAATTTTAAATTGCAATGATTTGATAAATTTTCATATTTTTGTGTTATTTTAATTGCGATCTAAGAATAATATTACAGCGGCAAAATGCACATGTTTTCTAATTCAAATAACCCTAATATTGTAGGAAAGAAGTATCTCTTTTTTCCAGATGGATGGTGTGTTGATCCACAGCACCAACGTATTTGAAGAAGAAGCTCTTGCCATTGCAAAAAATATCAACAAAATTAACAGACTTTGCTTTGACGATTGCACTTTTGCTCCAGGATCAATATCCAATATTTGCAATGCAATTGAACAGCGGAAGGGAAAGGTAGAAAGAACTTCCAACTTCATTTAATCAATTATTGAAACTGAGAAGTTGTTTTTTCTTACGTCCAGCATTATTGTAGTTGAAACCACCGAATGAGATACCAAAGTGGAAAACAACAGCAAACATCAACCACTGGCAAGCAGGGTTGCGGAGTCGGAGGTAAAATATCCGACTCCGACTCCCGACTCTGACTTTCCAAAATTTCCGACTCCGGCTCCCGACTTCTTAACATAAAGGGAATGAAATTTGGCTGCTGAAATCAATGGAAACCATGGTACGCAGCAATAAATCTCTGTTTCAACAAAAGTTTCATAAGAAATGTACCATTTCAACAGGAATTCCCAATTTAGGAGTGCGATGTAAAAAATGATCCAACTGGGCATCCGAGTCGGACACAAAAAGCCGACTCCCAGTGTTGTTAGGAATCCGACTCCGACTCCATCCAAAAACTCCTTACGACTCCGACTCCTGCTCCGACTCCGCAACCCTGCTGGCAAGAGAAAAAACAATGAATTAAATGAAACTATGTCGGACGTTTCAACAACAATTTTTCTAATTGTGTAAAATTGAAGCACAGAATAAAGACAACAAAACACAGTAGGGTTCCAAGTTCACACCAAAAAATGAGAGAATCGAGCACATGTCACTACTATCTGGTCACAATCAGAAAATAATGGCCGCTCGAGAATGTTTCTGATGTCTGCTCGAAACACTGAAGAAAAAAATGCGTTATGGACGTGTGGATGTTGAACGATGAGCATTTTCCCTGAAGTAAAAGCGATTCTAAACACGCAAACCTCGGATTAGGAGAGCCTGAAATTTTTAGTTCACCATAGTTCACAGTCGTTTGGTGTGTCTGTGCTTCTGCACTGCTTGTGCTTGGGAAATGTTTTGTTCATAATGTCTGTTAACAAAGCTGGTCCGGGCCCGGCCAACATGCCCTTTAATTCACGGACACATCAATTTGTAACACATGGCAAATGCAAGTTTCATAAAATATTGTAGCTGTGTACAAAGAAGTTAGCTTCAACCTTAAATGCTTCATGAAGGTCTCAGAGAAACAATGTTGAGTTTTACAAATTGTTTTAATCAATGAGAGTTCCAGAAACAAAATTTAAGCTTTTTCAAGTGATCTCACAGCAAAATATCAAATTACAGAAAAAGGCTACGTTGTGTCTGAATCGAATTGTTGCTTGAACCATTGATAGTTTCATCTCCACGTGAGAGAACGTCGATAACGCATTTTTCACGTCCATAATGCACTTTTTTCTTCAGATCTCGTACTGCGGACGAAGATGTTAGAGTCACGGGCGTCCGCAGAAATTTTTCCAGGGGGGGTGAAGTCGAAATGTTGCTTAGGCCTATCCTTTTCAGCTTGTTGGCGATGCAACGAAAATGGACGTACACAAAGCGCTTCACCCTTTCTACACCACAAAGAAAACGCCCAAAGTTACGGCAACAGTTGCAAACAAGGTTTTCCCTCTAAGAAAATTTTACACTGAGTAAATGTTTGTTTCAGTGTGCATGAATATTTTAAGACGGAATTAGCAGGTTCTAAATGAATTATACGTTTTGTGAATTATTAGAATAATTTATACAAAATCTTATCAAAATAAGAAAGTACACATTTAATTCAAATAGCTTCTTTCTTTGTGTTTTTTCTGTGTTTTGGAATGTCGCAAGTGCGCGAGAGTAGATTTCACTGCGCAAATGATCTGCGCAGTTGCTCATTTTAGAGCAGGGGTGACGAACCTATTTGCTATCGCGGGCCACTTTGTCAGTTACCGCTGGGTAAGCGGGCCGCGCAGCTTTTTAGTCATACTATGAAACTTGTTAAAAACGAAAAAATTTGTTCATCAACAGAAAGAAACAACAAACGAAGGTAATAACTGCTGGTCTCGCCTGAATGCTTCGCGGTCCGCACGAAATTTTTTTGTGGGCCGCATGTTCGTCACCCCTGATTTAGAGGGAGCATTGGTTGCAAAAAAAGCGCTTTGTTGGCAGCAATGCTTCTTTTTCACTCATGCTGTTTTACACATATATTATAAACCAGGCCTCAAACACGCGGCTCGCGGGCAACATGTGGCGCGCGACGCTTTTTGGGAATTTTCCAATGATTAACATTTACGTTATTTAGTTTATTCGCCGGTCTATGAAAGTGCTCGGCCAGCGAGCGAACAAGTTCCTTTTAAAGTTTAAACGAACGTAGAGATGGCTAGAAATGATATGCCTGTAATTCACGATACTTTTCGCAGGTTTAAACGTTTCTAGTAAGTATCAGGTACAGCCATTGCTGCCTCAACGTCGTATATGCTGTCCTCGGGTTACTTTATAAGTCTTCATTTGGCCCTCGGAGCAATTTGAGTTTGAGACCCCTGGTATAAACCTACGTGGCTTACTATTGTCAGCAGTCGCTGTTTCGCTGCATTACTTGCCAAGAAGTCTACGTTCAACAGTTACATGCGGCAAAACGCTTACTACCGTAACTTGAGGTAAACCTGTGAAGATTTGAGACCATGTTATTGTTCTGAAATAAGGACCAATGCTACAACAATCCGTTCCCAAGTTTCACAACCTGCCTCTTCAGGCAAATGAGCGGACACGAGTGAACTGTAAGCTCATCACTGCATGACACCAGAACAGTGAACCTATTTCTTGTGCAATGTGAGTGTCATACCGGCAAACAAACTGCCATTACATTAAGCTTCTGATTTCGCATTTTCAAGAAATATTTGCTTTTTAGTCTCAATTTCCAGGGGAATGCTCGTTTTGCCCCCCCCTTGCGGACGACCATGTGCCTGGTCCTGGTGTTGCCCAATTTAAAGCTTCATGAAGACGATAAATTACTTTTTGATGAAAACGGTATAGAAGTTTTCATCTCCAAAAACTGTTGAAACAAATTTTTGTCAGGAATTTGTTACCTGTTAAGTCTGCCAAACAGTTTTCCAAATCCTGCTAGAAAATCAACTAACTGCTAGATTGAAAATTTTACTGCTGAGAGTGAGAAAAACCTGCTAGATTTAGCAACAAATCAGCTAAAATGGCAACTCTGGTCGTAACTTGAAGTGAACCTTGAAGATTTGTTGCCATGTTATTGTTACGAAATAAAGACCAATAGTAGCACAAGCCCCTCCTAAGTTTCGAACCCTGCCTTTGCAGGCAAAGGATCGGACGTAATCACTGCTTGATACCAGAACAGTGAACCTGACTCTAGAGCAGTGTGAATGCCATACCGCCAAAAAAATTGTCATTGCAAGAATTAAGCGAAACACAGTGTCACGGTCGCAAGGACCGCAACACGCAATAACGTCATATCAAGTCGGGACTCCGGAAGTAATTCGCGCAAATGCCCGTTTTGTCCCCCCCTGCGGACGCCCGTGGTTACAGTCTATAAATACCTTTCTGCTTTCTGGTCTGTAGGTCATTCCACAGCAGAAATGACTAGAAGAATCTAGCTTTGCCGATACAGGGAAATGTCGTTCCTGCAACGTAATTTTGATTTAATGCTTTAACAAACAACTCTGACATATCAAAGGTTTTGAAAGCTTTCGTAAGTTTTTATTTCTGCAAATCTAAAAAACAAGTTACGTAGCATCATCGGGTGAAAACAAATAACAGCTTCGTAAGCGCCTACACAAATTTTGAGTCTACTCTTTAGGAAGTAAACAAACCTGCTATTGATTTTTCACACGCTTAGATTGCAATTGCAGCGTAGACAACAAAAAGATCGCGAATGTCCATTTGAAAATACTTTTGAAGTACGTACAGTACGACCTATTGGTTACATTTTAAAATGCTTAGTGGTATAAAATAGATCCATTTTCTGTTTTATAAAACAAATTGTTTAGTGAGTAAATTAAAGTTTGACACAAACTCTTTTGTCTACTCAGTTAACATTCATCGTCTTCAAGAAACACCAGTTCTCGGAGGACGAATATTCATTACTGTCTTCATGTTTACGGAAAGTCAAAATAATTTGTCTGTGGAAATGCAAGGTCGAAAAGTTATAGAAATTTTTAGTGTGAATTGCTTCTTTCCTCCTCTTATATGTTTTCCTGTCACTACTTGCCAAATTAAGCAAACCAAACATAACCTTGCATTTTGTTTTGATGACTTCCGAGATGCATTTAAAAAATGGCATTTGTTCAACAAATCTTTTTTCACTTAGGGACATATTTCAGGCTTGTTGGCAAAAATATGAAAAATTGTGTACTTCTAGCTGATCTTTAAATTATGTCAAAGTTTTCTCAATTTTCTTCATGTTTCGTTTTAACTTTCTGCCAGAAAACTGCTTGATGCAGTCATCACGCAGGTACAAAAAATGTTAAATAAGCATCTGAATCTTACTTCCTCCAAATCACTGAGTTAAAAGTGACTGGTTCAGTTGCAAAGTTAAAACGTAGAAAACAGAATTATGCAGCCAACCATAACTTGAGAAACTTTCCAAAGTTAAGTTTAAGAAGTGTTTTGGCAAAATGACAAGCAAATTATATTTTCTCATTTTGTAGGTAAAACTGGATATGTTGTTTACAAACATGCAGTCCTTTTTTGCAGATGAAAGCTTTTACATTGCTTCACTTACAGCACATTGCGGTAAAAAGGTTTAAAGCTGGAGTTTGCTGGTGAGATCCGTGCCACTCCTGTGGTTTGCGAACCTTCAGAAAACAAGTTTAGTAACAAGAGCTTACAAAAACGTGTTGCCACGGCTAAAACAATTTACGCAAATGTGGCTTAAAGTTTCAGAGAACGAAACAGATAAAAATCAAACTGATACAGCTGCACGCAAAATGTTGTGCAAAGCCAAGTGTTCATTTACGTTTATTCACAGCAACTGTTGGAAAGCAAAGGAAGTTAAAATGAACTAAACAAAAAGTGATGGTTATGGTTCATTCATGCATTTTTGTGACTTAACTCACGTGATAGAACAAATGCAGTGGAGCAAAAAGAATAGTATCAAAGAGCAGAAATTAATTGCATGCAAAGAAAGTTGCATTGAAGCGAACGATTGGCAATCATGTCTAACTTCTCACTTTTGAGCAATGTTTGTAAAGCCACATCAGTGACCCACACCAAGCGAATCTATCGCAATTTATTGCGTAAGGAAACTAGTTTCGTGTGTTACACATCTTCAGTCCTGCGCAAAAGTCGACATATGGAACAAAAAGAAAAAATTACGCACTGTTGCTAAGATCAAAACTCAAAATTACTAAAATTGAAGATTGCAAAAATTTTTTCAAAAATTTAAGATTACTAAAATTGAAGATTACAAAAATTTAGCACTTTTGTAATCTTCAATTTTAGTAATCTTAAATTTTTGAAAAAATTTTTGTAATTTTCAATTTTAGTAATTTTGAGTTTTGTTTTTAGCAACAGTGCGTAATTTTTTCTTTTTGTTCCATATGTCGACTTTTGCGCAGGACTGAAGATGTGTAACACACGAAACTAGTTTCCTTGCGCAATAAATTGCGATAGATTCGCTTGGTGTGGGTCACTGATGTGGCTTTACAAACATTGCTGAATGATAAGTACAAGCTTGAATCATTGCAAGGAGATGGGAGCAGAACCAGGCAGGCGATCCCTCAAAATGCCCGCTGAAAAGCTAGGGCCTGTAATTGTTGCTTCTCACTTTTGATTCTTTAGATGTCTTTCATTTCAAATGCCTTTTGCAAAAATCGCTTATTCACGCTGCAATTCCTTGCATTTACAGAAAAATCATCTTGACTGGTCGGACATCCTTGTATGTGATGACAAAGATACAGACGAAGAAAGTTTAAGCCACACCCAAGAAACAGAATTTGTTGCAGGTGAAACAGACGTGCTGCTTGGGTTCAGTAAGATTTGTTTGTCACACCGTTATCTGCTGAGAGAAAAAGAATGCAAGGACGTAATGAAATTTACAGATATTTCGAGATTACTTGTCACAATAAGTTAGGTAATTATCAAAAACAAGAAACAAACGCTAGCTCTTCATTTACAAAATGCAACAATTCAAGTTGATTATGAACAGTTCAATAAATCTATAAAGGCATGTCGTAGCTACTGCATACAAAAAACGCCTTGTCGATAGGAACCATTTGAATTTCCATGTTCCAAAAACGTTTTTGTAACTTTCTGATTAGTTTCGTCACATTTGTTATTGCGGAAGGTCAGAAAAGGTCTGTGGCGCCCATTCTCCGCATACTTGCGTGGTTATCAGGCCCGCAACAGGGTGGGGGGCAAGCGGGCAAATTGCCCTCCGCCCGAAATTTTCAAGGACAGTGTGAAAGTGCCAACAATTGTTTTAGTTTTAAGGTAGAACAGGCCCTGGTCGTGATAACGTGGATACTTTTTTTCAATGACGAGTCAATGGTAGCACTGCCTATAAAGCTTCTCCTTTTTACCAATTAGCAACCAATTAGGGCCGGGCAAATACCTTTCTCACGTTTAAGTTATGACTTGATTGGGAATCTTCGGTATGACATGATATCGTCTACATTGCTTGATTGCTAATTTTGTTTTAGAAATCATTTGAAGTTGTTTCATTTATTGAAGGTGGTGTTTTGGTTTTCGGCGCATTCTTACGCATTTTGTTGTTTCTACTCAGGTAATCCTCCAAACCAAAAAACTCACGGGGTAACAAATCTGCTTGATGAATATAAACGTTATATTGAAAAGAAAGACTACGAAAAGGCAAATAAAAATTGCAAAAAAATCAAAAAGCTATTCTTGGAAAGTGTTGAAGCACAGCCAGATGAAGTGATGTGGTGTATTGAGGAACATTGGATACGAAACAATTTTGCAAAAATGATGCCGCTTTTGTTTGTGGCGGCGGATTTGTACAGAAGATCATCAAACGTGCGTGGGATGATTTCGTGCATCAAAGGTGTGCTTTGGACGATGGACTCAATGGATGGAAATGAAACAAATATGAAGAAATTGTGGCGAAAACATCAACTCCCTTTCATGCACAAAATCAAGGATGATATCGGAAAATCTGTGAGAGTTGCGTTCATTGACAAATGCGAGGCAATGATAATTGCTCATAATTATATCAAAGATGGAGAGAAGTGTGCTGGTGCTCGATTCGCTGCTAGAAAAACTGCGTTTACTGCGAACACATGGAGGTGGAGGTTAGCTCGTAAAAAGAGGTGTCCGAAATGTTTTTGCATTTGTTGCGGGTCCTTTCTTTGCCTTTTCGTACTGGGATTAATCATTCCTGTTTGTATTCTGTTTGTGAGATATTATTTAAGATAAACATACAATGTTCCCCCCTGTGTGCCTGGCATCACAGAGAAGTCCCGAAACATGCTTTGTCTTTGATAACAGTGATGGATCTGCTCGATGCACTGTGTGGGCACATGATAAACAGTACATTTACATACATTTGTATGCAGTAAATTTGCGTACAGTCAACGACAGATCAGCATCCAGGTGTTACGCCCAGTGTGTATGTTTGGAAGCTTTTATTCACATGTTAGCGGTAGGAGATGGAAGGCTTTTGTACTAGTCGTTTTCATGGCCTGGGTGCATTAGTCTATTTATGGGGAGGTATCTTTGCAAATTTCCACATAATTTGAAGTTTGCAAAGCCAAACTCACGTGATCTCAACTTTCAGCGTACATCTGCAAAAAGAAAAAGTTTACCCGATTTGTGCAAAAACAACTGTTTTTTTTCATGCAACCAGTGTTTTTGTGATCCCATGTCGTGTCAACTAAAAATAACACTTTTGAATGTTCAGCACTTTGTTTTTTTTGCGCGTCACGCGACCACTTAGATCATGTGACTCTGTGTATTATTGTAAGGCCATATTACCTCAAGACCAGTGGCGTAACTAGAGGTTTTAGCCAAGGGAAGCAAAGATTAGCTGTAGGGGGGCCACTAACCAAAACTCAGAAAAAAGCTAAGAAATGATAGTGAATCTCTGGATGTCGTGGCCAGAAATTTTATACAAGGGTAGGGGGGTAAACAAAAACCATGTGTCAACATTTAAACATTCTTTTCTCTTGTTTTTAAAGAGTCATTCATAAAACTTGCATTTGTCTGACTTTTTTTCCGGAATATTTGTGTTCAGATTCAAACCGGAAAATAACAAGTTTGCTTTCGTTAAATTGACAAGTTTTAAAAATTTTTTTTAGTTAAGTTCTAAATTATTCTTTGGATCAAAGCCACCATTTGCTCGTAACAATTCACTGCAAAAAACGTTTGTGTAAATCTTTACACCACTACACGTTCAATAGAAGCCAGGTAGCGGCCAGGGTTGCCAGGTTGGCATTTTTAATGCCAAATTCCAGACATTTGGCCTTACTTGAAGTGGTTTTTGGCATGAGAAAATGCTGTTTGGCATGTACATCATAGTTTCGTATGGTTTTGTTTTTTTAATGGTGTTGGCCGAAAAACGTGATGTTTGGCATTTTTCTAAAACCTGACCACTTTGAGCCTAAACTTTTAGATTTTCTTCAGCCTGTGTGGCATTTATTATTAATGCTATTTGGAATCTTCTGCCTAACGATTTGGTGTAGTTTGTCCGTCTGACACTCTGTAGTGGACCTTGTTTCGGCCCGCAACCTCATCAACGCGTGGAAAGTAATTATCGAACGCAATTGCGTTGTATTTTTCCGCATCGTCCAGGGGTTCCGGCTTGTCGCCTACTACGCTCCCTATCATTTTCGTTCCCAATCACCCACCG
>Ga0210059_1013423_pt1 | contig 12256 bp, 8 predicted proteins | sample Ectturendosymbi2_FD_188042 | JGI IMG/M metagenome (GOLD analysis project Ga0210059, IMG submission 188042) | Ecteinascidia turbinata endosymbiont from Florida, USA - Sample 2 (SPAdes) (version 2) | ecosystem: Host-associated > Tunicates > Ascidians > Unclassified | place: Key West, Florida...
CGTTCAATAGTCACATGTGGCGAAAAACCAACTACCGCAACTTGAAGTGCACCTGAACCTCTGCAGAATTGTTGCCTTTACACAATAAAGACCAACAGCCAAACAATCCGCTCGCATGTGTCACAACCTGCCTCTGCCAGCAAAGTAGCGCTCATGAATGAATTGGAAGCTCATCACTGCATCACACCAGAACAATGAATCATGCTCTTGTGCAATGTGAGTTTCATATCGGCAAGTAAATTGTCATTGCAAGAATTACCGGAATTCAATTTACCGGAATTAAGTTGTTGACTTCAAGTTTTCTAGAAATCTTTGATTCTTGTTCCAAACGTCGAGTGGAGGATAATTACCCACTTGCCCCTTCCCCTTCTGCGGATGCCCATAGTGCAAAGGTGCTGGGACTAAGGGAATTTCCTCCACGTTAGTACGATAAAAATCCCTGATTTCAAGACAAGCACAGGGTTAGTTTAACATCCTGGATTTGATGCAGCCTTTTGAGTAAGAATTTTATCGATTAGCTAACTCCAAAACCAAATTTCCTAGATTTTAGGCCAGCGATTCTAAACACAAAAACGGAAAAGAATTGAAACTACTTTCAAAAACAAATTTTCAAGCAACAATTTGCCGCTCCTCAGAAGGTGCCACCCAGAGCCCGGATCCCCAGGACCTTTCCTTGCTACGGCATTGATCCTGGCAATTGAGGTTGTTGTTGTTTGAAGTTTTCAATATTTATTTTAATGACGGCAACCTTTTTTGGATATCACCCGAAAATCTTAATTTAAATATTTACCAAAATGAATTGCAATTTCGATATCTATAATTATTATTTATATTTTGAATTAAACATTAGCGAGGTGGTAGTGCAGGACATAGCCCCTAACAACAAAACGTAGCAATTGCTGCATTTTTTTAAATTATTCAAAAAATGTCTTGGCAATAGTTTTATGAAAGGTAAGGCTGCTCAGTACAGTGAAATTAAACTTTAATATTGTGTCTACTTTCATTTTCTGCAGACAAAAACGTTGAAAGTTACTATTTTGCATGTGATGTTTGTTGCATTTTTATATACAATCTCCAAGTTATCACTTTTCCCTACATTCTCCTCCACAAACATTTTGTACAAATTATAAACAACTTTTCAAACTTTTAAGATTTATTTTCAATGACACAGCCTGTTTATGTAATAACTACAATGCACCGACCGCATTGTCCAGCCGCACAAACTCACACAAACGTTTTCTGCCTCTGCAAACTTTCCGTTTGTTTAAAATAATTGTATCAAGTTCAATTTTTTCAGAGGTAAGCGTTATCAAACGAAATGTACAATTAAAAAAACTTGAAATTAGCAGAAATTGTGAAAACTTACCATATCGGCATTTGAGAGTTCAAACCAATTCGTTACAACACGTCATCAAACTGTTGAACATCAGAAGTGACTACTCCACTGCTGGGTCTAGTCTGCCTAACGCATCACTGTCATCTCGCTCATTACAAACTCATCGCTGTCATCTCACTCATTACAAACCTTTGTCCTTCATGAAACATTGGTGTGAATAACAACCACAGATGTTAGCAGCATGCTGAAAGGAGAGCAGTGAGTAGGTACAGTTCGTGCTTCTATGTTATTCCTTTTACTAAAGATGTGCTTTTATGTTTTTCCTTATACTAAAGATTCATCCTAAAATCGGTATATGCTGCATCACATAATTTATCAAATGATACATCACACAACGAATCATTTAATGCATCACTTTAATACCCCTTATACTACATTAAGTACTTCATATGCAATACTTTGCATATTATATTCCACAATATAGTAACAGTTCGCTGTTCATAACAAGTATTTCCCTAACTGAATTTAAGTGTTTACGATGCACTATATCGCAAAGAACACATTACATATAGAGGACATTACACATTACAGAAGTCAGTATACAATATTTGCAAACATCATCAACTCTTCCGCAGAACAAAATGATTTTGCTATGATATCACTAAGGACTGCAACGAGCAGCGTGTGACTGCACAACCAGTGTGAGGCTACACACCGCATCGAATTCATCACATAAAACAAACAACCACCACCGTACGAATGAACAAAAATGGTTTGCAACCACAACATGAGCAATAAGAGAAAATGAAATAAACAGGAATTGAGGTCAGGTCTGCATCGGAGGCTTTTAAACGCAGCACGACAAATAGATTTAATGTAATCAATAAAAATTATTGTTCAAAAATTTAAGCACAATAACAAAGCTTACTACAAAACGAACAAAGCCTTCTTGTGTATTGTTGCGTTCGGAAATCCCGAGCGGCATGTGCGCAAAGCTTCGTACCGTGGCAGCAAGCAACAATAGACATGCTCGCAATCTCTCTATGCGTACGCTAGTCGTCACGTTCAATCGTTCACACGTTGTCGGCAGAGCTTCCACGTCACAATCACTCTTACTATTGCTTGCTCGCGCTACATATATAATGGTGTTATTCTTCGCGCACATCCCGTTCGTGGTGAATCACATAATCAACGCAACACCACCGGAGAGGTTGCAACAGTATCTATTTTCCTGCGGTTTTAGGTGAAAAAATTGACAACGCTCTAAAAGGTACTACGGACAGAAGTCTTTGGCTTGCGAAGATAGTTTGTAATGCGCACAAACATATAAATTCGGCGAATCTGAAATAAATTTGAAATTCAAATCATCTGAAAAGTAAAATCCAATTTGTCGTTTTATTCATTTTAGTCTTGATTTTGCTTTTCCTGCGTCTCCTGCAGCCTTTCAACCTTTTACCAGCAGCAGCAGCCTGGGCACTGCTTCCACATTCAGGACTGTGAATGCGTGGCATGACGTGGAACCGATTTCCTGTGATAAAATAGATACTGATAGATTTAACTGCCTCGCCTTTGTGGAGACTAGTTGCTTGATTAGCAGTTTGTAAGCAAGCGATTTTTTCAGCTCTAATCGCAGATTAAAAAACTCAAAAGTCTGTCTTGTTAAAAAATTTAACTCATCCGCGGGCAAATGACTCGGAGATTTTCAGTCACAACTCATCAACCGGCACTCCTGAAGGCAGTGGCGTAGCTTGGACGATTTGACTACGTATGCAATTTCTCGCTTGCGTCTCGATGACGTCATCGTGCCCAGTTAACGGCGGTACGATCTTTTTGCAAAAGCTTCCAAGTGATGTGATTCAAACACGATGCCTAATCCTTTAGAATTTCAGCTCTTGCCTGTTTGCCGCTCGGATTTTCCGATCGCAACATCTGCTTGTACTGGTTTCTTTTGTAGCAATATGTAAGCATTACGTAAACAGTATCTAGCAGCATGTAACAATATGCAGCACCATGTATCAGCAAACATCCATACTGTTAACAAGGTTTGAATACAGCTCCAAGTTTTGTTTATTTGACAAGCGAATAAAAGAAAAACATGAACAACGACTTCACGATAAAATCAAAGGAATTTGGAAAAGAAACAAAGATCTTAGAACATTCAAGTATTCGTGCATTTCAGGATGCACCATAAACAAAACAACACGGCATTGATGCTTGAAAGACGTCAACCATATTGCGGCCATACGCAATCGAGACGAGAAACTTCCAACAGCGAGAAATAACTGCTATCAACCGTGAAAGAGCTTATGAATCGACACTTCAACTTAACGGTCAAAAATTCGCAGAGAATCAAATGGATCGCAAATGAATGTGGAGCGGGAATTTGACATTGATGCGTCAACGGTGGATCAAAGTCGCGTCTACTTTTATTAATATCTTTAGTAAGTGGAGCAACAACGCATGTGAAAAGGCAATATGCGACGTAGAAGACAAGGTCTGAATGTAAAAGCAGTGCATTAGCGTTCCAAACAAACGGTAGCAATCAGCGGTCGGCCGTTTTCATTCACATAAGGTGAACTAATATAAACATTGCGGCCTGCGGTGTTCACTTTTTACAGCTGATGGCGAAAACAAATCGCGCATACTAGGGGGAGCAGCAAGTAGGAGGTTTTAAAAGGCGAGTTAGATACTTGGGGGTCTTTGGTTAGCAAATGTTTGTCATCAGTGACAAATGCATCGCAAACGATTGTATACCGGAAAAGTGACATTTACGCATTAATAGTGGATCAAAGTTGTTTGCAACTTTTATTCATTTTTTCAGCAAGTACAGTAACAAAGCAAACAAAAAGGCACCAAGCAGCGCAGTAGACGATTCGGATTGCAAAGCGTTATATTAGCACTCACATGCGGTTACAATAGGCGGTCATTCGTTTTCATCAACACAAGGTGAATTACTATAAACATAGCGGGGTAAGATAATCAGGTTAGATAACCTTCCACGCGTAAGATAATCATGTTGGTTCTCTGCCGGTGAACGCTAATGTATTTCAATTCCACAGACCGTTGTTATGTTTCACATTTCGCGGCCAGTGTGCAGGTGTTTTTGTTCGTGTCAGTCAGAGCTTTTCCAACGTGCCCGCAGAGACTTGGTTGCCACAACGACCAAAATGCACGTTGACTGATTCATAACGATTGTTGTTTCAAGGCACTTCGGAAGCCTCGCTCTGCGAATAGTTACTTTTATCAGAAAGCGACTTTTTCTTTGGTGCTAATCGTTAGCTGGCGTTGAGTTTTAGTAATTTTTTGTCTTTTATGCAGTAAGTTTTGAGGCTTCAGCGTTTGCATGTAGTTTAGCAAGACGTTTTGTTTTGGTTTTGTTTCATTTGTCGCGGTTGGGTCTGCGCAGCTTTGTCATTGCAGCCTTGAGGTTGTTCACTTTCTCTGACCTTGTGTTGGCCTTTCTAAGTTTCACACCTGTTAGCATTGCTTGCAGATGATAGGACTGACGATGCGTAGTGTTACGTGAATTCGATTTCCTATTAATATAATATAATGATATTTTATTGCGGACTCGTGGTCCATATCACAGACACAAGAGCACAAAAAGTGGTTAGCTATACATCATCGCACATTACAGAAACGGTGTTTGCACATGACCAACATTGGGAGAAGCAAAGCTGTTTATCCTCACCACAGCTGTATCGTCATTCGCAAAAGCACAGAAAATAAATAACCATACAGTAGGGCATTACACAACCGGTGTTAGTACGTGTCCAGCCTTGAGAGGAGCAAGGCACTTTCCCAGCACTTCTTACTTTTTATGCTTGGTGTGTATTAAAAATTTGTGATCGATTCCTTGCTTCTTTCACTTGTGGAGTGAAGTTACTTGAATACAGATATGCGCAAGTTTGAATCATCGCAAAAAGATGAAAGCAGAGCCCAGTCGGCTGATTCCTCTAGAAAATGTAGAGCTTTCATTTGTAAACATAGCAAGGGTTCATCGTTCCACGACAGGGGGAAAAAAAATGCGCTCACTAGTTTGCGAAACAAGGAAAATGTTTTAAAAGGCAAGCACCATCAAATATCTCGTGAGTAAATATTTATAATCAATGTCCAATACATCGAAAATGTCGATCGGAAATTTGACATTGATGTATCAATATTAGATCAAAGTCGCTAGGTACTTTTATTCATTTCTTCGGCACATACGGTAACAAAGCATATGTGAAGGCAACACGTGGCGCAGAAGATGGTTCTGGCTGAAAAAAACAGTGCATTAGCGCTCCAAGCGGTACTAACATGCGGCCAGTCGTTTTCCTCCACGCGAGGTAGACCAATATAAACATTGCGGAGTTCATCGTTCCACGACAGGTGATGGAAAAACAAAACGCGCACAATAGGTGGCGCAACAGCGAAAGTGTTAAAAAGGCAAGTATCAGCAAATATCTTACGAGCCAATGTTTGTAATACAGAAATGTTAGATCAGACACATCGTAAGTGAATGTGAACCGGAAATTTGACATTCATGCATCAATAGTGAGTCAGAGTCGTTTGCAACTTTTATTCATTTCTTCATCAAGTAGAGTAGCAAAACAAACGAAAAGGCACCAAACGGCGTAGTAGAAGAGTCTGACTGTAAAGCAGTGTATTAGCGCTCACAAATGATACCAATAGTCGGTCAGTCGTTTTCATCGAAACGGTGTAAATTACGAGCATTTCTGGGTTAACCTTTGCACAGCTGAGGAAAGCGGAAAAGTGCACATTAGTTGGCGCAAAAACGAACTTGTTTAAAAGACAAGTGTCAGCAAATATCTTATAAGCAAATGTTTGTAAATGCATCGCCAAGGAATGCGGAACGGAAATTTGACATTTACAAGTTTCGTATGATGTGAAAAAAGAAAAGAAATACATAGGATCTTTTCTCCACTGCGAGTCTCGTTATCGCGAAGGCATGGTTGTTGCTTCACTAATTTATTCAGTCTTAGGGATATTTTCGTTCTTATGCTCCATTAACAAAGCTTTGCAAAGCGTCAATATATGCTGATGTTGTTGTTGTTTTCAGTTTTTCCAACTGGTTTTCCAACATTTAAGCGAAAGTTGGATGCCTCATTACTTTTTTAATAGTTGTTTCAGTTTCATTGAAGATCTGGTTGCGTGCCTTCCATAATAAGTGGCGTGTTAAAGTTATCAGTAATGTTAGTTGAGTTTTAAAAAAGTATATTTTCTGCAAATTCTGAGCTGTAGCAGGATTTCTGTATCTAGCTTCAATTGTATGCTGGTTATGGCAAAAAGGTTTGCAATGAAGGTCCGTACTATATTTCTAAATGGACACTATACGTGCCCTTCTGCACGAAGTAATTAAGAAACTCGAAGCAGATATCGTTCTGTTGCAAGAAACTCGTAGTCGTCCAGCAGCCAAAGCCGAATGGGCAAAGAAATGGTCCCCATGTGACGCTATATATAATTCAACAACATGAGACTCAGATGGAATGAATGGAGTAGCAATAATATTCAAAAAAACTTCCCTTAATTTTAAAAATTGTCAAACAGACAAAGATGAAAGAATGATATCGACAACGGTATTTAGCACGATAAGCCTTTAATCCAACTCATGGAATATACGTCTCAACCAACTTGTATGCAAATAGAGCACGAAAAAACTTTTTCGAATCTTTGTATTTATATTTCCACCCACCCAAACCCAATATAGTAGCGGTAGATTTTAACATGGTGTTGGATCTGCAATTAGAATCAACCACGAACCACCAGATATGAATGCTCCAAAGCCTTTTTGGAACTGTGCGAAACCTTATTCTTGAAAGGCGTTTACCGCACCTCAATGGCAAAACAAAAATCTTTACCCGACGACAGAGCGACACCCTGTAGAGAATTTAGATAAGTTTTATATCAATCAATCAGTGACACCTTAGCAGTGACACCTCAGCGGGAGTGGACGGTGCCGATGGCCTTTTCGGATCACGATGTAGTGATTCTAGGATTAGGGAATGTAAGCACACCAAAGATTGGCAAGGGAATGTGGTAAATTAATCCTCTTTTATATCAGCGAGAAAGCTTCCAAACAGTATCTGAAAATAAATAGCAATCATGGCAAACTTCAAATCAAGCGCTATTAACTGATAAAGTTATCTGGTGGTTAAAGTACTGTACAAGATCACACATAAAAGATTTAAACATAAAACATTCAAAACAAATAGCCGCACAAAATGATAAAGAAGACATGGAAGTTAAAGTAAACCTCAGGGAAATTTAGCTCCGTTTAGAGGATGAGCAAGAACAACTGCCGACGTATTTTTCATGTAAAAAGAAATTGGCTGAGTTTCAAAGAAACAATGCACAGCATAAATTAATGAAAGCAAAGTACGACTTTATGGAAAAAGGGCACAGCGAAATCAAAAGCTTTTATGAACGTTTCAACGAAAATAGAAAACAATTCTACATCACCGATTTGGAAAACAAACAGGGAAATTTAACAAGTAAAAAATAATTGCGACATAGGGTTAAAACCTTTCATGAAAGTTGTTTCAAGCAACACCTTCTTACCCAGAAATGATTTTCAAATGAAACTATGCGCACATTAGAATGCACAGATGATACTATTATAAAAGCAATCACAGAAACGGAGCTATTATCCACAATTAACCAAATGGTTTCAGGAAAAAACCCGAGATCTGATAGAACGGATTCCAGAGGGTCCAAGTTACCTGTAAAGGCAGCCAATTTCTAATGGCATCACCATATGTGGTATAGCTTGCTGTACAAGGAATTGATGGTCTGCCGTGTCACACTGGTGGGTGTGTTCATAGTTGCACATAGTGCACTGCTTGCACACAGTGCACTGCCTGCAAACGGAAAACTGCCTGCCTTGCTTGCACACAGTTCCCCGCCTGCACACAGTGCACTGCTTGCACACAGTTCACTAATAACTCACAGTACACTGCTTGAACACAGTTCAATGCATACACACAGTACACTGCCTGCCTTCCTTGCAGACAGAGCATTCATGCACACCATAAACTGCATGCACTGCTTGCACACAGCTCACTGCCTGCACACAGTGCACTGCTTGCACTGTTTACACACAGTGTACTTCTTGAACACAGTGCACTGCCTGCTTTGCTTGTCTACTGCCTGCCTGCACACAGCACACTCGCTGCACACAGGACACTGCCTGCACAGAGTGCACTGCTTGAACAGAGTGCAATGCTTGCACACAGTACACCATCTGCCTTGCTTGCATACAGTGACCTGGTTCCACACATTAACTGCATGCACTGCTTGCACACAGTGCACTGCTTGCACATAGTGCACTGCTTGCACACAGTGCACTGCTTGCACATAGTGCACTGCTTGCACACAGTGAACTGCCTGCAAACGGAACACTGCCTGCCTTGCATACACACAGTTCCCAGCCTGCACACAGTGCACTGCTTCCACAGAGTGCAATGCTTGCACACAGTACACCATCTGCTTTGCTTGAATGCAGTGACCTGGATCCACACAGTAAATTGCATGCACTGCTTGCACACAATGCACTGCTTGGACATAGTGCAGTGCCTGCACTGCTTGCACTGCCTGCATTGCATGCACACAGTGCAATGCCTGCAAACAGTACACTGAATGAACTGCTTGCACACACTTCACTACCCGCACACAGCACACTGCAACCACTGCTTCTACAGAGTGCAAAACATGCACACAGTACACAAATGCACTGCTTGCACACTGCTTGTACACTGCTTGCACACAGTGCACTGCATGCACACAGTGCACTGCATGCACACAGTGCATTGCAAGCACTGCTTGCACACAGTGCACTGCATGCAATCAGTACACTGCATGCACATAGAACACTGCATGCACTGCGTGCACACAGTGCACTGCATGCACAAAGTGCACTGCATGCACCACTTACACACACTGCCCTGCATGCACACAGCACACTGCCTAAACTGCTTGCAAAAAGTGCACTGCATGCACACAGTACGATGCATGCACACAGTACACTGCTTGCATTGCTTGCACACAGTGCACTGCTTGCCCACAGTACACTACATGCACTGCATGCACACAGTGCACTGCCTGCCACAGTCCACTGCCTGAACACAGTTCACTACATGTACTGCTTGCATTCAGTGCACTTCCTGCACACAGTGCATTGCTTGCACTGCTTGCTCACAGTGCACTCCTTCCACACAGTGCACTGCGACCACACCGTACACTGCATGCATTGCTTGCACACAGTGCACTGCATGCACACAGTACACAGCACGCACTGCACGCACACAGTGCACTGCCATCCCACAGTACACTGTCAGCACAAAGTACACTGCATGCACTGCTTGCACACAGTGCACTGCATGCACACAGTGCACTGTATGCACACAGTACACTGCATGCACTGTTTGCACACAGTGCACTGCTTGCACAAAGTGCACTGCTTGCACAGAGTGCACTGCCTGCACACGGTGCACTGCATGCACTGCTTGCACACAGTGCACTGCTTGCACACAGTGCTCTGCATGCACTGCTTGCACACAGTGCACTGCTTGCACACAGTGCACTGCTTGCACACAATGCACTGCTTGCACACAGAGCACTGTATGCACAAACTACACTGCATGCACTGCTTGCATAAAGCGCATTGCATGCACACAGCACACTGCATGCATTGACTGCTCAAAATGAACTCTATGCATAATGTTCACTACATGCATTGCTTGCACACATTACCCTGCCTGCACACAGAGCACTGTCTGCACACAGTACACTGCATGCACTGCTTGTACATAATGCACTTCCTGCACACTGTACATTGCTTGCGCTGCTTGCACACAGTACACTGCATGCACATAGCGCACTGCATGCATATAGCACACTGACTGTACACAATACACAACATGCACTGCTTGCACATAGTGCAGTGCATGTAGACAGCACACTGCATACACACAGTGCACTGCATGCACTGCTTACACACAGTGCACTGCATGCACACAGTAAATGGATGCAATGCATGCACACAGCGCACTGCATGCACACAGCACATTGCATGCACGGCTTGCACACAGTGCACTGCATACACACAGTAAACTGCATGCACTGCTTGCACACAGTGCACTGCATGCACTGCTTGCACACATTGACTGCATGCACACAGACACTGCATGTACTGCTTGCACACAGTGCACTGCATGTAGACAGCACACTGCATACACACAGCGCACTGCATTTCATGCACGGCTTGCATACAGTGCACTGCATGCACACAGTGCACTGCATGCACTGCTTGCACACAGTGCAGTGCATGCACTGGTTGCACACAGTACACTGCATGCACTGCTCGCACACAGTGAACTGCATGCACCCAGTATTCTTCATGCACTGCTTGCACACATTGCACTGTATGCACACAGTACACTGCATACACACAGTAAACTACATGCACTGCTTGCAGACATTGCTCTGCATGCATGCAGAACACTGCATGCACTGCTTGCACACAGTGCACTGCATGCACACAGCACACTGCATGCACTACGTGCACTGCATGAACACAGTAGTCTCCACGCACTGCATGCACACAGCACACTGCATGCACTACGTGCACTGCATGAACACAGTAGTCTCCATGCACTGCATGCACACCTTGCACTGTATGGACACAGTACAATGCATGCACTGCGTGCACACAGTGCACTGCATGAACACAGTACACTGCATGCAATTCTTGCACACAGTGCACTGCATGCACACAGTACACTGCATGAACTACGTGCACACCGTGCATATAGCACTGCTTGTATACAGCACACTGCATTCACAAAGTGCACTGCATGCACTGCATGCACACAGTGCACTGCATGCACACAGTATACTGCATGCAATGCTTGCATACAGTGCACTGCATGTAGACAGCACAATGTATGTACACAGTACAATGCATGCAATGCTTGCACACAATGCGCTTCATGCACACAGTACACTGCATGCATTGCTTGCACACAGTGAACTGCATGCATTGCTTGCACACAGGGCACTGCATGCCTACAGCACACTGCATGCACACAGTACACTGCATGCACTGCTTGCACACAGTGCCCTGTATGTACAAAGCACAGTGCATGCATACAGTGCACTTCATGCACTGCTTGCACACAGTGCACTGCATGCACACAGTACACTGCATGCACTGCTTGCACACAGTGCACTGCATGCAGACAGCACATTGCATGCACTGCTTGCATACAGTGCACTGCATGCACGCAGGACACTTCATGCACTGCTTGCACACAGTGCACTGCTTGCACACAGTACACTGCATGCACACAGTACCCAGCAAGCACTGCTTGGACACAGCGCTCTGCATACACACAGTACACTGCATGCACACAGTAAACCGCATACACTGCTTGCACACAGTGCACTGCTCGAGGATTGTGTTGCAGTGTTTGGCAACGACTACCTAATCTGTGATAGTTTATTGGAGCAGACACCTACTTTGGTGAACTGGATAAGAAGAAGATTGTTTCGAAAAGAAATGTTTTGATAATGAGAAGTGGAAAGAATTTTCATCTGTGAAGGACCAACCGTTGTTCCTAAATATGAGTAAAACCATTTGTCATTTGGGGAGACTTGGAACATGAAATTTAGTAGATTTTTTTTCCAAAGTTTGCACTGAGTGATGCTTGCTTTTTGACCAACTGACATGTGTAAGGATTGAACAAAATCATCTCAGTGCTTCACCAAGTGCGTGTGATTTTCAAAAAGTTTATCTCAGATCTATCCGTTGCTGCAACAAATGTCAGGTGAACTTATTTCTTTTTCAACGATTCGACATAATGTTTATCTTATCCACTTCGCCAAAGGTAGGCATCTGCTCCAATAAACTATCACAGATTT
>Ga0210059_1013424_pt1 | contig 12255 bp, 4 predicted proteins | sample Ectturendosymbi2_FD_188042 | JGI IMG/M metagenome (GOLD analysis project Ga0210059, IMG submission 188042) | Ecteinascidia turbinata endosymbiont from Florida, USA - Sample 2 (SPAdes) (version 2) | ecosystem: Host-associated > Tunicates > Ascidians > Unclassified | place: Key West, Florida...
CAATTTTTGTAACCTTGAGGTTTGATCTTAGCAACAGTGCGTAATTTTTTCTTTTTGTTTCATATGTCGACTTTTGCGCAGGACTGAAGATGTGTAATACACGAAACTAGTTTCCTTACGCAATAAATTGCGATAGATTCGCTTGGTGTGGGTCACTGTTGTGGCTTTACAAATATTGCTGGTTGTAACTTGTATAATCTAACAACTAAACACGATTTTTGAAAATTTCAAGGGGGCAATTGCTTGGTACCCATCCCCTGAGTGGTTGAGGGCCTGATGTAGCCTGTTCTGTTTATCAGTAGGTATGTTCTGAAAAAATGCAAATTCCTCAAACTGTCTTACAAATAACTCCATTGCTGCAATGGATGCAATGATTGCATGCATCTTGAAGAGGTTCTTAGTAGAACTTCTTTTATGATGGAGCAAAGAAAGGCAGTGACTAAAAAGCCATCTGTCGACTCGATCTTGAAATTTGAAACCTTACTCGACTGTCCCTTGTAACATGACATTGCCGCATGATGAGAAATGAGTAGGCTTGGTAAAACATAGTAGCAAATGTAAAAGGTAAACCTAACCTTTACCATATAGCCTTAACAGCCACTAATGTTAACCCCTAAATCACAGACGGCACAGGCCGCCAGCACTTTGGCAGCCTAGCCCGCCCGGAGCTAAGAAGAAACTGCCTGGCCCAGCCCGTTTCTTATAAACTACAACTTATTTTCTGGCCCATGGCGTTGAAAGTAACCTCAAATGCAAAGTACCAACAAGTTTTCAGTTCATTGTTGTTTGGATGCTAAAACCATGTAGTCTCATACTCTTAGGGGAAGTGGCTATAGGTCTTCCAGGGGATCTTCACTTTTGAAAACTTATTAGTCGGTCGCCTGTAACGTGACACTAACGCATGACAAGAGTGCACTAGACTTCAGACTGCTTTACACTTGCTAGTAACATACTAAACCTAATCCAGGAGTCACCAACATCGTGGTGCCCTCGGGCACCAGGTCGCTCATACGGACAATGTGGGTCGCCCACAGGCCTGTTCTGATAACAGCATAAACATGATATGATCAGTGTTTTCACAATTTGATAAATATCTTTAATTTTTGTTATTAATTGTGCAAATTTTTATTTCAGAAAGAAGTCTGTGTATCAAACTGGTAGTCCTTCGTATAAATTTATACCAAGAAATAGCTATGAGTTTTGAAAAGTTTGGTGACCCCTGCCTTAAACCCTACCTAACCTAAGCTTAACCCGTAATCCTAAACCAATGGTTCACAAACTGGGGTACATGTATCCCTAGGGTTAGATTTTCCTATCTGATAAGGTGCATTTAAGGTTAGCAATATAAGGGAAAAATTATGTTTACATATTATTCATTTGTAAATACTCGTATTTATACATAGGTCTCCATCAGTGAATATTTTCAAAATCATTATTGGTAAATAAATTTTTGTTATTGTCCTCAGCCTTTTTGTCATAAATTTTAGGTGTACGTGTTCATATAACAAAATGCTGAAAGGGTACAAGACCAGAGAAAGTTTGGGAATCAGTGTTGCCACTTGGGCAGTCTCGTCAACATCAGATGATCGTTTATTTCAGCATCAGATAACATCAAATTTTTACATTACAGTTTCATATAAGCGAAATCAGTGGTTCTGAAAGGTTTAACGCAGGGGTCTCAAACACATATGGCTCCAACCAAAGGCCAACTGAGGACTATAAACTAACCCGAGGACCGCATTATGACGCTGAAGCAACAATGGTGGTACCTGAACCTTACTAGAAACAGCATTTATATTTTATATCTTGCAAAAGTTGTCATGAGTTGCAGTATAAATTAAGCATTTCCAGTCATCACTACCTTTGTTTGAAAGGAACTTGTTCACTCGCTAGCCGTACTTTTAACCACTGATGAATGAAATACTGTATTTATTCAAGTATAACGTGCAAAACTGTATACCAAAAACACCAACGCAAAGTTCGGTGTGCATTATAAACAAGGTCTTAGATTTTTATGCCTTAGCGCCAAAGGGCACATGAGTTCAGGTGCGCATAATAAACAAGTCATACGCAAGAGAATGTGCAAGTACAGTATATTTTGTATAGCCTGTTTCAGCATACCACAGGGGTGCAAAAACCTGGTCGCGCACTACCACTATGCGACTATAAATTTGGTCAAAAAAAGAACTTTAAGCCATTGTTACAAAATGGCAGTGTGCCAATTTTTACTCCCGCTGTATCTGTGTTGCACGACATTGAGTAGCTTCGGCAAGTGGCTGTGCTTTTCTAGAATTCGATGAGTCGTTGCACAATGCATAACCTGGATGTAGAATGCGGCCCTAGTTCTTTTCGTATACCAGAGCTTTTGTCAAATGGGACAGCGCTTCCTAAAACCGGCTTGTTAGTGTTTTACCGTGCGGTATCTGTGGATACAATACGGCGTAGATAAATTTCCCTGTTTGCAGTTTCAACGCTACTTAGGCTCTATGATGTAATAATACAAAATGTTGCAACAAAGGACGACAATGACGTTGCAACACAAATGTGTTCATACTAGTAGTTTGCTTTACCAGGGAACCGTATGTTAATTAATGTTTTGTCATAGCCGCATGCTTTCAACAGCATTTGTCATAATTACAATCCTTGGTCTGAGCTGAGAAAAATTGAAATAAAATTATATCAATTTTCAATCACAAAATGAAGGGTGCACGTTAAAGTTAAATAAATATGATAAATAATGTAAATGTCAATTATTTGAAAATTCCCAAAAAGCATCATGGGTCACACAAAATGCTCTCGTGGGCCGCACGTTTAATGCCCCTGGTTTAACGCCTCAATAACCCTAAGTCAAATTTTTGTCAATCTGGACACTCCTTTTCAACTGTTTAATAACAAAAAAAATTTTGAGAAATGAAACAAATGGTAAAAAAATATTCACTAAGTAGAATAATGAGGGAAAGGTCAATGCAAAGGCAAAGTCACATTCATCAGCACCAGTCTTCTTCGTGTGGGTACAATGTTGTTAGATTGCTAGAATGAATGTTATGATTGAGTGTTAATAAATTGTTGAATACCCCGCAATGTCTAATCTCAATAGTCCCTGGGGGTATTGAGGCAAGAACCCTTGAGCTAAATGCTTCCATTAACAAAACCTAACAAAATGCGATTAACCTCATTGTCCTAAAGCAATGATTCCTAACCACCTCCCTCCCAGGGGGTGTTAATAAATTCCTTAGGGGTGCAAACCCTAACGTGCTCTATAACATGGAAAGTTGATCAAAATTTACCAACAATACACTTGTTTTTGCAACTTAAATATGTAATGTCAGGGCCAAGGAGTCTTGAAACAAAGGACAATTACCTCAAGGGGGGCGTGGTATAAAAACTGTTAAGACCTGCTGTCCTAAAGTGTCGTCACTAAATGGAGAAGTTCGTGTCATTTGTGCGTAACATAAAATGTTATTCTCAACGCAGCATTTGGAGCACCTTCAGTCTGGAACGACAACCAAACACCACGGCTTGAGAGATTGAGGAACGAAACTTAATAATTATGAATGTTTTCAACCTAGAAAGAGAAGAAATGTGGAAACAAATCATCAGACATCAGAAGTTTCTCATACATCAGATCTTATGTTCGAACATCAGAAGTGGCAACACTGCAGACTATAAATGAAAGTGTCTGTTGCTTTGATTGATTCATAACATGGTTCACTGATTTGCATGGAAACAAGTGAAACAGAACATTGGCATAACAGTAAGATGGAGAGAATAGCAGCAAAAAAGTTCGTTGTTAGGTTTTGAAACTTTGCAAAAAACAAATTTTCGGCGAGCAGACCGCAGCGGCCCGGAATGATGTCACCGCTAAAACAATTATTAGCGGACTGTTTCAAAACCTTTAGCAGATGGCCCAAAGACTGGACTGTGAGTGGCCCATGCCATCTCTACTCTAAACCTAAAGTTTGGAAAGTTTTGATAAAAGAAAACAAAAACTGGTGCCATGAATTGAAACGTGCAACCAGTCACTACTACAAAAACGTAAGTTGTCAAGGTGAGAGGTGAATCGAAAACCATTGGCGCAGGAGACATGAAATGCATCCGCTACGCTACTAGGACGACGACACTGAGTGACAAAATGACCAGTTTGTTTGAACCGCATCATGCGAGGTGGTGTGGAAAAATAAGTTTTGAAAGAAGATCCATGGGTGGTTCCTAAGCCATTTCCGAAATAAAACATAATTTGCATTACATCCAAATTCCCTCTAAAGGAATGCCAACAAGGGGTTGAGAGAGAGAGAGTTTATTGGAACAAACATTAACACTTTGAGAGCCGGGTTAATTCAAGCGGTTCGCAAAAAAACAGCTGATTCGCACGTGGCTTTGCGTGGGAATTTCTCCGCTCCTGTATGCTCTACAGACCTGGTAAAAGTATCGAAAAACGCAGCCAGTCTAGTAGATTAGACTCGAAAAAAAATTTTTTGTGTGGGGTCTGGGGGTTGTCTGTGAGTGACGTCATAAGTGAAGGACTTTTGGGCCACCTTGGCCCACTTTGCCTGGCCCTGGGCGCCAACCGTTAGGTGGTAGTATTTCGCTGAAGTTTTTACTACAAACTAGGCTACAATCTGAGTCTTTTGATACTTTTGGCGACCTGCTGGGGTTTCGGGTTCAAATGTTATGATGTTAGTTAGTAAAAATATTAGACTAATTAGCTAATTAGATAATTGATTAATTTGTTTATTTTAGATCATAACTTTTGAACCAGAAACGTTAGAAAGTCGATCAAAGGCTCAAAAGGCTCGGACTCGAGTCTAGTTTCCAATGAAAACTTCAGCGAAGCAGTTTGGCCTAGCATTTGGGCCCTAGGCCAGGCAGCATGAGCCAAAATGACCTTAAAACTACTTCACTTATGACGTCACTCACAAAAAATCCGCACTCCCCAACCAAAAAATTTTTTTTCGAGTGTAATCTACTAGGTTGGCCGATCCGTTTGAGCCATTAAACAGCTCTCTAGTGTAATCGGCGGAGGAGCTAGGGCATTGGTAAGGCAACTGACAACTGCTGGTTTTTGGCCGAAATCAAAGTACGAATATATCGTACCCCAGCTCTCAAAGTGTTAAACAATTTCATGCAAAAATAAATTAAGGCGCTGGGACACCGAAAAAAACCTGCAAAACAGATCATCTTGTCGGGCGCCCCTCGAAAGTTTCATAAATTTCTATCGTGGTTCAAAGTTGATGGCCGAATTAGTGTGAATTTAATAAGGTTGTAGTTTTGAAGAGGTTGCAGTCTGCTGGATGATCAACACAGTTGCGCAGGAGTGCTAGGTCGCAATCGGGATCTATCGTTGTTTGCTCAGTTCCGCAAGGAGCTGAGTGTGGCAGAGAAAGTGTAAACCCAGCTAAAATGAAACTATGCCCGGGTTTCCATAACCCTTTCGCATCCAAGTAGACGACTGTTGCTCTGTAGCAGTTCATATTTTTGTGCCAAGAGGAGGTTGATAATAATAGAACCACACAAAAAAGAAAAATACAGGAAAAACAAAAATAATGCTTGCAAGAATCAAAAAGACAAAGTGATTAAGAACTACAGAAACAAAAGTGAATACAATATTGTATACAAATGGAAAATATGAGTTATATAAACAAACACAGTAATCCCTTAGAAATGTCCACCTGGTTGCAATTTGCGAGGAAGAAGTCTCATCAGTGATAGCATCAACAGCTTTAGAATTTAAAAATTTTTCAAAATATGTTTTCCTTGCTTTTCCATGTAAATCAGGGTTGCCAGTTTTAGCTTTTTCAGGGCCAAATTTGTTATTTTTGGCTTTTTTCAACTCCTTGGCTTTCTTTGTATTTGAAAAAATGCCAAATGAAATTTGACTTTTTTAGCCTTTTTGTCCAATTAGATTTTTTATGTTGATTTGGCAGATTTTTAGACTCTTTTTTTATTGAAAACTATGCACAAGAATTTATAATTTTTTTTGTTTCATTTTTTAGGTTTGCAGTCTCAGGTTATTCTTCAGCAAGACCAAAAGTTTCAAGAAGTTAATTAGTGGAATGAGCTTTATTCTTTTTGTGTATGAAATACGTATATGTTGTCTTTCAATAGTGTTTGGTGTTCTAAAGGTGCCATTGTGTGTTTATTTTCATTTGGCTTTTTTAATGGCCTTTTTTGCCTGACAACCCTGATGTAAATGTACAAGTCTTTGGTTGACTTCAAAGTCACCTGGAAAATTCTTACTAGACTTAATTATTGCTTCCAAAGTATATAGAACCGTACAATTCCTCAGCTTGTTTTTATTGTTATTTAAGTGGGAGAAAGTTCTTTAAACATCAGCAATGCTTTGAGGTAATTGCAGTTATAAACACAATGAATAACAACTGTACCTTTCACTGAACATGATTGTACTGCTGTCTTTGCAAATCAGAATAGACTATACCTAGTAGGCCGAGCCTTGGCTTTCACTCAGAATGCAATTCTAGCCACCAGAAAACTTGGCCACATTGCATTGCTTATGACAAAAATAATAACCCAGAACCATTAGGATTTATTGCCTTCTAAATTAGAAAATGTGTTTTGCAAACACACTAATAACTTGTTGATGAAACACGTCTGTAAAGTATCAAAAAAAGGCAGAAACAAAGCGATAAAAATTCTGAACACTAAAATCCTTACGGATCTCTAGAAAATGGCTATTATTCCTGTAGGGATTTTCTACCCCCTACAAAAGCTAAAAAATCCCTACTGTAGGGATTTTTCCCTATGAGTGGCAACACTGGTTACGTTGATGTATATTGTGTATATACTATAAAACAATCATTTTATACACTTTCTTTTTAATGGTATTATTCCGCCCTTTATATATTATTTCTGTGAATGTTTTCTGTCACCATATTTGTCCTGTACGCTTGGTTTTTGTGTGAACCTTATGCCTGATTCTTCACAATTATTTGGCTTGATGGTTTTCTGTGCTGTTATTGCTTTCGATTATTTCATTACAAAAAAAATTGAAGGCGAAGGGATACAAACCATGGCATAACAATACATAACAAGATTTGCATGACACAGATGATGGTGGTAGGCAAGCAATGCCAATAGGTGAAGAGTTGCAATATGTACAGAAGAATAGGTGAGACATGCAGTGCTGCACATATGTGAGAGAAGTAAGTGACAGGTTATGGGGCAGTAAGCAATGTAGCAACCATTACAATATGGCAGTGGCTATAAGTCCACCAACGGAACTTCATTTTTCAAAAGTTATTTGTCTGTTGCTTGTAATGTGACATAAATAACACACGATGAGACTGCACTACGTTTGGGGGAAACGCACTAAACCTTATCTCTAAAGGTAATCCCTAAACCAAACCTAAAACATCACTAAATAAACCCCAAACCTAAAACACAAAAGTTAAGAAACTTTGAAATAAGTAAAGAACAACAATCACTATTACCAAAATTAAAGGCGCCTGGTGAAAGCTGAACCGAAAACCATTCGCACAGTAGATGTAGACGGCGATGTGTCTGTTCAACTACCACAACGCTGCCTCTAGAGCAGGGGTTCCCAACCTTTCTCTGACCATGTACTCCTTCAACATTCCAAGAGGTGAGCATGTACCCCTTCAGCGTGTTGACAGATGAAAATGTACCCCTAAAATTTCCTATGACAAAATATATCATGTTCATTCATAGACATATTTAACAATATGCATATACCCTGTAATGATTTTTGGAAACAATACTCAGTGATAAATGTATAAATATTTGGAAATAAATAATATGTAAATATATTTTTCTCATCTTCTGCTAGCCGTAAATGTACCCCTTCGGATAGGCAAATGTACCCCTAGGGTTATATGTATCCCAGGTTGGGAACCCCTGCTCAAGAGCATAGGTTCTCAATTGCTCCATATGGAGCCCCAGGGCTCTGTGAACTATTCCTTTACTTATTAAAATACTGACTTGGCTAATTTTGCAACTGTCCAAAGAAGCAATAATGGCAAAGAACAATTAAATAAAGCATTTCCAATTTACTCTGGAACATCAATCGGTAAGTAACAGTGTGTTTTTTTATTTTTAGAAATTTATTGTGGGGCTTCGTAAATTATGGTCAAACCCTTTCATGGGCTCCACAACACCAAAAGTTTGAGAACCCCTGCTCTAGAGTAACAAACTCAGCATTTTGTTCAAATCGTGTCATCGCTGATGGACCTACAGCTACTTCCTTACATTATAGAACAAAGGCACGTAGCAGAGTCAAAAACAATGTATATCGATGTCAATTGTGAAGAAGCAATACAATTATCTGTCCCATGATGGACCATATTCATAATGGAGTACCATAGTAATACTTGCAAGTATGCTTTACTTGACTCGGCACATACTATAGCACCCTGAATGAGGTTGAAGAGGCAAAGGTGGAAACATATTACAAAAAGTCTAACAGATAAAAGTGTTGGGTATGTCATTCCGTTTGCTTCGAAAGCCTTATAATAATGCAACTTGTATGGCAGTAAGGGTGCTCCTTAAAAGTGCAAATCTGAACTATGTTCCAATGTAGGTCATGACAAATGCATATGACTCCTTACATGCATCTTACAACAATTAAGTATGAAATTCAAATTATGAAGTCTTATCAGCAAGTTGCAATGATTGTTAGACGTTTTTGTCTGTTTTTTCTGTAAGTAAAACAAGATTTTTTGTGTCATCTGGCTGATGACTATTATTTAGCAAGTTTGATGATTAAAACTTTGCAAATGCTAAGTTTGATATAAACTTGTATGTAATATAATTTGTTGTTAATTTATAATCTTACCAGTACTGTTTGCCACAGTTTGTTAACTTATTAGACACCACTATAATTTAGCTATTGTAGATTGCAGAAAGGATAGCTTGAAAAAATTAATCTTGGCTCAATGACGTAAATGCACCTTATTCATTAGTTTTGATTTTACTTGTCCATCCGTAAGCCCACATCATGTTCTTGTATGGACTAACCCTTCAGCGGTCTACTGCCATAACACATGCAGTTCATGGAAACTTTTCTGGAACAAAACAGCAGGAAATAGCTGTAGCAAGAGGTGAAAGTTTCTTCATGTATACTTTATTCTAACGCATTTGTAGTTAATCATTGTTTTGTGCAGCTGTTGAGTATTTTGTATTTTATTTACATTGAAATAACTTTAGATGTAATCTGTGGAATATATCTATGAAAACTAGTATATTGCAATCAAGAAAAACTAGTATTTTTGACATAACACGTTTCATTTATGTAGTGATATGTTAACATTTTGTTTTGCATGCACAAATTAACTCTTTGGCGTCCAGTTGGTTTCGGGGATTTTCGGAAGAAAAATGCCTAAATGCACGTGGCTTTGCACGGGAACTTCTCCGGTCCGGTATGCTCTACAGACCCGGTAAAAGTCTCAAAAGACGCGTCAAGTCTTCTAGTCTGCACTTGAAAAAAAAATATTTGCTTGGGGGATCCGTTTTTTTGTGAGTGACATCATAAGTAGAGGACTTGCAGGCCACCTTGGCCCACTTTGCCTAGCCCTGAGTGCCAACCGTTAGGTGGTAGTATTTCGCTGAAGATTTTACTGGAAACTAGGCTACAATCCGAGGCTTCTGATACTTTGGATGACCTGCTGGGATTTCAGGTTCAAAAGTTATGATCTAAGTTAGTAAAAATATTTGACTAATTAGATAATTAATTAATGTGTTTATTTTAGATCATAACTTTTGAACCAGAAATGCTAGAAAGTTGATCAAATGCTCAAAAGACTCGGACTCGAGCCTAGTTTCCAATGAAAACTTCAGCGAAATACTTTGGCCTAGCAGTTGAGCCCTAGGCCAGGCAACATGAGCCAAAATGACCCCAAAACTACTTCACATATCACATCAGTCATAAAAAATCTGCACCCCCAACCAAAAAATTTTTTTCAAGTGCAATCTACTAGACTGGCCGATCCGTTTGAGCCCTTGAACAGCTCTTAGTTCAATCGAGGAAGGAGCTAGGGCATTGGTAAGGCAACCGAAAACTGCTGTTTTTTAGGCCGAAATCAAAGTACGAATATATCGTAGGCCGGTTCTCAAAGTGTTAACTGTAAAAAACAAGTATTTTAAATAGTTTTATGCAGTGACACAACCAATCATTCAAAAACAGGTCTGTCGTGGAAACAACTAAGTAAACTACAATGAAGGCCTAAAACTACTCCACTTAAGATGTCATTCATAAAAATTCCAAAACCAAAAAATTTTTTTCATTGTAGACGTGAAGACTTGCTGAGTCTTTTGAGGGTTTGAACAGCTCTTTAGTGAAATCGGCACCATAGTTATGCCCGTGCAAAGGCATGTGCAAACTGCTGGATTTTAGGCTATAACTGCCCAGCAGCTAAGGTGTTAATTGAATTACTATGTATACTTTTCATATATGGTGTCGAAGTTCATTGTAACAGGCATTTGCATGGCAAACGGAAGTATAGCTTATGTTCATAATACAATGTTGCTGCACAAGAGGTGATTGGCTTCAGGTTTACTGATCGCTTAGTTGGATGCACTGTATACAATGGCACCAAATGTTATGCATATATATTGTAAATATTTGTTATCAACAAAGTTTTGGAATTCTGCAGGAAAACTGCTGGAGCTTTTGAAACCTGATCCCAACACTGGAAAAGTCCATACTTTAATAACAGTTGAAGTATTTGGTGAGATTCGCTGCATCATGGCATTTCGTTTGACTGGTGGCAGCAAGGACTATGTTGTTTGCGGATCAGATTCAGGTCGAATATGCATCCTGGAGTATATTCCTAATAAAAATAAATTCGAAAAAGTAAGTTTCATATTGTTTTGTTTGTATGATACTTCAAGATAACCGTTAGAAAAGACCAAAGTACTTTGGACTAATTCTCCAAATAACTGTGCAGTCGACTCTCTTAACATGTCTGGAGCCGATGTATGAGTGCCGTATTTATTCGACTATGAGTTGCATTTTTTTGTACTAAAAATTCACCCATAAAGTCAGGTGCGACTTATACACGAGGTGCAACATGCGTGTGTACTACTGTGCGCATGTTATCTAGACGGCGCTATGCACCTTCATGTGTGTGCATGTATGCTGCTACTAAAAACTGGAATTGCAAATGCCCTGAATAGGAGTGGGGATTATCAATTGTGGGATGACAGCTCTGATGATGAAGGTGATCAAGTTGAAGAGAGCTTGCCCTTATCACTGGATGCTGATGAGGATGTACCAAAAGAAGACTGGGATAAACTATTTGATGACAGCGAATGCAGTGACTTTGATGCCTTTTAAGTTTTTGTTACATGGTTTTGATGAATAAATGTTGTTTAAAAAATTTTGTACCGTTTGATCAGGTCCAATATGGAGGTGCGACTTATACTCGAATAAATACAGTATGTTGTACTTTGAAATCACGAATTGAGTGCTAATTTTGCAACTCCATAACTCGTTAGTCGATTGTGCTAGAGAGCTATCCAAACCCTCACAAGACTTGGTGAGTCTTCTAATTTGCAATGAAAACAAAATTTTTGGGTTTCAGGTTTATTTTGGGTGATGTCATAAGTGGGGTAGGTTTTTGGTCATTTTGGCTGAGGTTACTTGGCCCCGGGCTCAACCGCTTCTTGGAAGTATTTTGCTGAAGTTATCGTCTTGTGGTCAGATGGTCTAGCATTTCTGGTTCATCAGTTTAAGAGTAAAATGATCAATTTTACATTTTTGGCCATAACTTTTGCACCATAAAGGTTAGAAATTTGTGTTTACTGGCCACTGTGTGATGGAAAACTCAAAGTTTGTGGAAACTTATACAATTTTCAGAATATAAGTAAATGTTTGAGTTTTGCAACAGAAAATATCATATACTAACTCTTTGGCGTCCGGCTGCTTTCGGAAATTTTCAAAAAACAAACGCCTAAAAGTACGTGGCTTTGCGCGGGAATTTCTCCAGTCTGGTATGCTCTACAGACCCGGTAAAAGTCTCAAAAGACACGGCAAGTCTTCTAGTCTGCACTTGAAAAAAATTTTTTTGCTTGGGGGATCCGGTTTTTTGTGAGTGACATCATAAGTGGATGACTTTTTGGCCACCTTGGCCCACTTTGCCTGGCCCTGGGCGCCAACCGTTAGGTGGTAGTATTTCGCTGAAGTTTTTATTGGAAACTAGGCTACAATCTGAGTCTTTTGATACTTTGGATGACCTGCTGGGGTTTCGGGTTCAAAAGTTGTGATATAAGTTAGTAAAAATA
>Ga0210059_1013425_pt1 | contig 12253 bp, 8 predicted proteins | sample Ectturendosymbi2_FD_188042 | JGI IMG/M metagenome (GOLD analysis project Ga0210059, IMG submission 188042) | Ecteinascidia turbinata endosymbiont from Florida, USA - Sample 2 (SPAdes) (version 2) | ecosystem: Host-associated > Tunicates > Ascidians > Unclassified | place: Key West, Florida...
AAATTTAACTCTTTTATCCACTTAATCCCACATCTACGTTTCACAATGGCGATGTTTTGGGATCCCTATCTGAGAGTTTACCTCGGGCCCCTAAATTTTAATATTCACCCCTGTCCCCTGTGCAAGCTATCTCATTATATGCAAGTAATGGGAGCGTCAATGCCTTCAGTACTTACAAAATAAAAAGCATCTTGCTACGTCAGATTTTGCTGCTGATACTTGTTGCAGCTCAATGATTTCAAAGTATTTACTGTAGGATATGGTGACAATTAACATCAGATGAAAGTTGAAACACTTTGAGACTATGTACAGAAGGTCGAATTCTAATATCTTGACAAGACTGATTTTTTACTCGTCGGCAAGGTAGAGGGAACTCATTGATGAAAACATCAAGGTTCCACATAATTGTGACTGAACCGTCATAATATACAAGCCTTCACAAGTAAATATCTAGAGTGAACGTTATTGTTGTTAAGCAGTGACTGTGACTAATGAAGACTACCTTGAAACTGAATCGCTTCTTAGGCAAAGTTTGAGATTCAAGATACAAATAATGTATATCACCGCCATATTCACGCATTTAGTTTAAGAAATGTACAAAAACAAAATCTACGATATTGATTTAACGCTACAGCCGACACTGCAAACAAGAGTAGATTATATTTGTAGGACGTCAGGGTTATCAAAGGTATTTGCGATGGTCTTGAAATGAAGCTTACATCACCATTAGGTGGGTTACAGCGAGCTTATGGTCCGCCAAAAACAGCCACGAAAAGCATTACTCCAATTGTTTTTACTTGCGCTTAGTGATTACAAACGGTCACATACAAATTTGTATTCGACTAAAAGCTGAACTAGGATAGTTTTTTTCAGGCCAGGGGCGGCAATTAGCGGCCTGCCTGCCACATGTGGCCCGCGGAAGCATTCTGTAAAAATCTTCAAATCTGCAAATTTTTCCAACTCATCACACTAGCTTCTATGTCCATTAGACGTTACGGCCCTCCGCTTATCGCGACCTTTCAAAGTGGCTCCCGAGCCGAGAGAAAGTAGGCTAATTGCCAGGGGCGGATCCAAACAGTAAATTTAGGGAGGCGATTTCAGTAATATTTCGTAGTCAAGTCTCATGGAGTATACTTTACACAATTGCTGTAACAAAACAATGAACGGCAAAATGGTCTTACATCGCGAATGTTGTTTTCCGAATTGTACAAAATCATGGTAAATAAAGTTACTTTTTTAGGTTTTAAGGGGGGAAATCGCCCCCCTCAGTGGATCCGCCCCTGCTAATTGCCCACCCCTGCTCCAGGCAGTTTTGTTGATTTGCACTGAAGTACTTCTTTGGCTTATAAATCTAAGATTTAATTACCCTGAAAAGTTTTGGTACAACAGTTTGGAATTGGGGGAGGGAATTGCCACCGTTGCTCCCCTGTCTATGCGCCTGTTGAGGTTACCTTCAAAGTAAAACCTTTAATCAGGCAGTATAATTATTCCTTTACACTAGGCAAGTAGACTACTGTGGTGAGACTTTACTTACGAGTGTAGGGATGGGCTCTTTTCTGCTAGCGATGATCGATTCGTTTCAGTGTAAAGTACCTAGCCACAAGTCACAGCTTTTCACTACGCTACTACAATATACGTTACTGCCATTTGCAAGACTTCCACTTGCCAGCAACTAGTAAGGAGGCGGCAGAGCAGAAGTTGGTACAGAAAATGTCTTGATTTTTGTGACGCCGGCGATTTTCGAGGGCAATTACAAAAAGGTTGTACCAGGACTGACTGCACCAAAGTTTTGTGGTGCAACACGTTTGTTTAACAGGAAGGATATATTTTGCAGTTTAACAGCCTTAGACTAGAAACAACTGTCCACACATTCCTACACAGATAAAAATACTTTTTCTACGGATAATGCCAGCTGGAGATTTCTAAGCAATTGAACAAGGGTTTGAAGACAAAAAATTGGTCAAACAACTGATACAAGTCTACTCTATCATAACAACTTATTTTGATGCAGCCGCAAGAGTAGCATAAAATATTGATGGCAATCATTCGTTAAAGTTTTCGGAATGCTATAGCATAAGTATATTTAGTTTTTCGCTCTGTGAGTGAAATCAGTAATACCCGCAACTGGTTAAGCATCTATTGGGGAAAAGTTGCAGACAGTTTAAGGTCACGTTAAAATAATTAATCTGTTATTTCGTAAGCCAACAAAATGAGCCTAAAGTTGAACATTCAGAGGCCTGTCACAATTATGCTACAGTGTCACATGCAAGCTGCAATAGTGAGGAAGTACAGAAAAAAGAATGAGAACTTTAGCCTGGAATTGATCAGCACCGTAACCGGTAATAGAAAAAACAACAATAAGCCGAAATACGCAAAAGCTCAAGCTTGAGAGCATATACATGTAGGGGATATAAAGTCTCAACGCCACTGATACTAGATTGCACCACCTTAAACCCATTCTGTCAAATGTTTTCGCAAACCAGGTTGTCAAGCTGGTGAAATGTTACACAAACTCTCGAATGTTTATTGAAGGTTAACCAAATTGTTTAATTGCAAAGTCTGCTTATAGAATGAATGCCTATTTTTTGTTTCTGATGACAGCAAAAAAGCGAAGAGAAATAAAAGTGAAAAGTGAATAACAAACCTGTAACATCACGAAAACCACCAAAACAACATCAAAATGAAAAACAATTTGCAGCTGCATATAAGGAACAAAATTAAAGAAATATTAAGTGGAACGTAAAAGTATTGATACACGTTAAAGTTGTTAGTTTTCAACCCAATTATAGTTCAGAGAATTACATCTGACTCATGTTGCTTCATATTTGAGATCACTCCATCTAATTGATTTCTGTTAGAATCGAAGAATACTACTTTGTTTGACTCAACATTTGCTTTCACTTTTTCGTTCTTGTGGTTTAGGCTACTTTATTGTTGACCCTTTTCCGTCTGCCAATCGGTAGACGTTTTAGTTTACAAGAAGAAAAGAAGTTTCTTGAAAGCAAATGTTCTCAAATTCTGTTGCTGCTTTAACGCAGGTGCCCTTGGCTTAATTTACAGTAATTGGTTCCTTTTGGTACAAACAGGGTCGGCGGAACGAGTGTCGCGGTGAGGGGTCCGATCTGGCTTTGCGATCTAAATCATAGCTGTTTACTTTTGTCAAGTCATCGGTGATCATTCAAGTTTGTAATGCACTTAACGCAAAACTTCTAAAACATTTTACTGCACACACGACCATCCGAACCTGCCTCACTGCAAACGGATGGTTCATAAATTGTCACAGAGACGTTTTGTATCAGGAAACCAAAAATGTATTAAAATAATGGAGGCCTTTAGTATCTCGTAGCCCCTTGAAAAGCAGTGGAGAGTCCGGACTTCCTTTTCTGCTTCCCATATTATGAATTTACGAATGATAGTCCTTAGTTTGCGCGTGTGCACAACTACAAAATTGCTTGATGGCATAGGCACGGTTATTTGATACTTACGAGACCACATTCCAGATGCTGCTTTGATGCTGCCTGCTAGTAGACCCAATATGACAAGAAAACAATGCCAAGAGACGCTTAGCTGCATTTCTTTCTGTTTCAATAACATTTTCGCATAGATTCACAAACAAACAATCTGTAAACACAAGCAAAATGGCGGTTGCGAGTTTATTCTGAAATTGCCCGAAAGAAAAGCTTATGTAAGACATCAATATATCAAAAGTTTGTTTTTTTCTCAATATGTTTGCGACCTAACACAGAAAAAACTATTTTGTGCCAAGTTTACACTAAATAATTTGCGAGCAAATGTCTTTTTATCCTTTCCCTGCTCTCAGATATATTTAAAACGCTGCAGCGGAATTAGATGGCATCTAAGGAAAATCGCGTTCGTAGTATGTTGCAGGTGACACTGACTTTGTTGTTCATCTTCCAAGCTATCAGGGTGGTCAGTCAATATAGTGCTATATGTACAAACTTGCTCTCAAGTTTTTTCAAGTCTTCATCGCTCGACTAAATTAACCTATAGCAATGCTCTAGGGTAATTAGAGCACTGCTCAATGATGTGCGTAGTGACGCCCAGAGAAATCTTTTAGGTTTTTAAATTTATTGGTGGTTTTTGGAACCAGACATCTCTCGGTAATACAATCACAAAAACCAAAACGGATGAGATAGATAGTGATGGTTTTATGCATTTCATTTAACATCGCAAAAATTTCAACCCTGGAAATGAGCTGTTAGCAATCTCCAACTTTGATTGCTACTCAGTGAAGCTTCTGCATTTTGTGTCATTTATTATTTAGTAAATATTTGCTCCTCCAGGGAATTTATGTTTGCTTCTCATGTTCAATCAACAGTGCCCTGCAGCTGGTTAAACTTTAGCAAGGTTCGTTCGACGATTGCCCTCAAAGCTTTTTTTATGAAAAGTGAATAGCTCTGCTATAGGAATAGAAAAAAAAATACATTAGTCCTTGTTTTTCTTCCTTACTGCATACGCACAAGGGGTTTCAAGGTCCAAGGTAAGTTTACACTGCAATCATAACGCGTGCAACAACTTTGATCAATAAAGATCTTGCGAGAATTAACGAAATTCCAAAACAGGAATTGAGAATCACAATCTGTGTATCATGCTGCTGATGAGTCCCATCCTACATTGCAAAATTACAATCGCCTTTTTTTCAGATTCTCGCGATTCATGTGTTTGTAACCAGACTGTTATGGAAAATTAAGGTTTATGTGGTGGTACTAATGTTTAGAGTTCATGCAAATTCATCCTGATTTAACTCATTCGTCTTCAGGAGATTTGTATAGACCAGCAGCCGATAGCAAATCTTCTCATAAAGATGGCTAAAATAAAGTAAAATATAATTTAGAGTTTCCTTACATTCGTTACCCTGTAACAATGGCTGTTTCTATAAAATCTAACTCTAAACAACCGTTGTCTCCCCCCTAGCGTCCAATGTCAACACATCTTCCGATTCCTTCCACTTTCTGCAGATTCAACCAACAAACCCGATCACACAACATTTGGATAACGGTACACTTTGCTTCTGGGAAACCTTTTTCGGCATAACTTGACTGAAGCCCTTTAATGCACAGTTGTCACCATCAGGACAATAGCGTAATTGCGATTAGGAGAGTGATTTTTTCTCCTTTAATTATTATAATAATTGTTGAAATATCGATAATTATCGAACAATTCGAACCATCAGTTTTTATACCTGATGCCAGTACCTTCCGGTAGTTCTATTTATAAGATAACCATTTGAAAGTCCAAACCCAACCCGAATCAAACAACCAAACAAACTGAGGGTTTCTACTCTTACGGTCACTTGTCATTTGTGATTGGGCCCTTATTTATCATTGTGTTTTTTAATAACTTGATCTTTCTTGATGTTTCATTTTCACCAGTTAGCCGAAGTGACTGCGGGGAAAGATTTCTTTCTAAACTAACAGGCTGTTGAAAATGTTATTATCAACCTCGAGTACAGTAGGAAAAAACAATATTAAAGAGAAATGTTGTTACTGAAAGGGTAAACGTCTGACTAACACTTGTCGAAAGACGAGGTTTTCTATGATTTGACTGCTTGTCCTCATTCTCTGACTAGTTGCTTATTTTCTGTGTAAATGCAATTGCTGCTACTTTTCTTCCGAATATTAAGTTCAGCTCGTAATTGCAAATGCATGCTGCTTGGTCAGTCTTATTCAATTATTTTCTCGCAGAGATCTGATAAGGCAACCTGAGATCGGCGATAAGGCTTGACACAAAGTCAGTTTTAATTATAAATGACTTTTTCCGGTGTTCAAAAAATAGCGGTTCTCTAAAAACCAACCAAAAATTTCTTTAACGAATATTAACAACTAAGCCATTTTCAAAGTAACAGAAGTGTTGGAACCACCTCCTTTGACTAAAGACAAGTGACAGTTACAGGGGCGTAACAACGGGGCGCAAGGGGGGCACAATTCCCCGGGCGCCAAATAACTGCGGGGGGCGCTGAATGACTGCGGGGGCTCGAAAAGTCTCAACAATGTCACAAGTACTTTCTTCAATTCAGTACATTTGCTTCCGAAAGACCTCAAGTTCAAATACGGGGGCGCCAAACTTGCTTCTTTCCCCGGGCGCCATCTAACCTCGCTACGCCCGTGGACTGTTAGGTTTAAGGGAAGTAAGCCTTATGAAGAGTTGCATCATGAAAACTGCCGAAACAAAGGTTGTGGCATCGTTTTCACACATATTGGCCCCATAGCTCTGAGATATAGCCTAACAAATTAGAAGTTGCAAAAAGTCTGAAAATATGCATAGGTGGGATGACTTTTGTGGAGGTTTTGGAGACTACTGCAATACTTGCCTGTTTTGAAAAATTTCTTAAAAGTATGTTTATAGTTATTGGTAAATTTGCATTTACTTTATATATTTCATGTTTGAAGAGAAAAGAAATTTTTAACTTTTTCTGGACATGTAAAACCTGCTCTAATAAGCGATTTATGCTCAAAGTGGGTTTCACTGTAACCCAGGGGCTCAACTCAAGTTGCTCCGAGGGCCAAATAAGGGCAAACAAAGTAACCCGAGGGACGCATTATGACGCTGTCGCAACAATGGCGGTACCTGAACCTTCCTAGAAACAGGTTTTACATCTTATTTCCTGTGAAAGTTATCGTGAGTTATAAACAAATCGTGAGTAATAAACACTAGTGAACCAACTGAATGACGTAAATGTTAATTATTTGAAATTTCCCAAAAAGCATCGCGGGCGGCGTGTTTGAGACCCCTGCTATAACCATTATTCCAGTATGGAGTATACACTCAAGTGATAGGCAGGTGTCATAATAAATTGGTGCTATGTTTTTTTGGTTTCAACAGTCGAATTTAGGCTAATTATTTAAGAATATATTTTTTTTGTAATTAAGACAAATGCCATGAGCCAAAGGCCAAGAGGCATAGGTCGCAAATTGTAAGTGTTAGTCAAAAGAGGGCTAAAGCTAGGCAAAAAAAGGCCAAAACAGAAAAAGAGAAAGGTGCGTTGGACAGGAATTTTAGCAGAATTACTTCAGAAAATGCACAAAAAGCTCTAGAAGAGCCAAACCGCAGTGAAGATGGCGACAACGCAGGCAGTCAGCCTGATGATGTTATGCCAGATAGTCAAAGTGGAAGTTTATGTACGAGAAATGAGATAAATCATTTTGAAATTGTTGAGTCTGACAAAGAAGGAAGCTAGTATATCTGATGAGGCTTGCGAGGATGAAAATTCAAACTTTGTCGGTGCCATTGCATTAACAAACTATCCTACTACATGCCCAGGTGTCAAGAGTCGGAAACTTTGGGACTATTTAGCCCAAAGAGAACCACAATCGCAACATAATTTTTTGTCAGAAACGAGAGTGATTGGACACGGTTTTTTAACTTCCAGTGCAAAAGAGTACTGCAAAGTGGCGAAACGGTGACTGTCCATGGTTAGTATGCTCGGCATCGAAACTAGAATCTGTTTCTGTTACGGCAAACGTTTTAGCTCTGGATGTGCAGTCGGACTTCACTCAATACCTCCTCTCTGGAGGTATTGATTGTAGTAACTCATGAATTTAATGAGTGTTGTGGTGTTGTCCCTTGAATTCTCTGCTGGAGAGGTGAAACTGGGTGTCATGCCCAAGACCTCGCTCTTTCACATGAACGATTTCGATCATTATGACTTGATGCCCTATCAAAATTTCTGCATACACCACTGAGTGGGCCCCGCAAAAGTACTTCCAATCGGGCCCGCACTTGCTGAGGCTGGCCCTGTTAACTGCATCTTCACATAACATGGAAAATGCAAATGTCATTGCGAAAAAACGGCAACGTGAATGCTAAAATCCAATCTACACCTCGTCTTGTGTCATCATCATGATTCAAGATCAAACATGCGGCGACACGCATGGTTAAATGAAAGTGTTTGTTGCTTTGCTTGATCATAACATGCTTCGCTGATTTGCGTGGAAACTAATCAAAAGGAATGTTAGCAGAACGGTGAAATGGACAGAACAGCAGCAAAAAATTTTCGTTGTTGGATTTTGAAACTTTGCAAACCACAAAAAATTTCAGCTCAATGGCGAGCAGACCGCAGTTGCCGGGAAGGATGTCACCGCTAAAAAATTATTTAAAAAAAAAAAATTATTAGCGGACTGTTTCAAAACCTTTAGTGGACTGCCCGACGCAGTGGCGTACGCAGAAAATTTTCATGGGAGGGTTTCATTCAGTGGCAGATGGTGGTAATTTCTATTTGGTGTGCGCTGTTTGTGACGTCACAATTTGACGTCATATTCATGCTTTCAAGCGAAGTTTGTTGACAAAATAAGCATATCTTCTACACACACTTCCCTTATTTTTGTAAAAAATCAAGCCCTATACACTCGCCTTATAATAAAGTTTTTGTAAAATATCAAGCTCAAGGGGGGGGTTAACCCCAACCCCACCTTGCGTACGTCCTTGGCCCGACAACTGCCGACTGGACTGTTAGCGACTAGAGATGGTCGGAGTCACTTTTTTCGGACTCCAACTTCGCTTCAGTTCCAAATTTTTTGAATTCGGTTCCGGGTCCGGAAATTTTTCAAATGTCAGAATCCTACTCCAGTTCAGACTCCGGCTACAATCGAGGCAACCGAAAATTACCATTGGTTTTACTTTAGAAACAACCACGCAGACTCCTGCTACTGCCGAAATTCAAAAGTGACTCTAAACCCTACTGGTGTAGGAGGCAGGGAGTGCAAGCGCACCCCAAAAGTTTTGATTCGGTGAAAATCCTGGTAAAATCCCTTAAAATCCGGGCAAAGTCCGTGGAAATCTGGGCAAAATCTCTGAAAACTTTCACAAAAACCCTGAAAACGTGAGCAACTTCCTGAAAATATGAGCAAAAATGACGCCCAAAATAACATGAAAAGCTTTTTTCTTTTGGAGTTTTATTGGGCAAGTTTGGGAGAATTTGGGCAAAAATCCTTCCCCCTCCGAAAAATGTGCTTGTTCCTACACCTATGCTAAGCCCTGAACCCCTAAACATGACCCTCAACCTTGACCACAAGCCCTGACACTAAACCCTAACCACAGATTTTTAAACCCCAACCAATTGTCTCTTTGCATAGTCTATCCTACTTGTCTCCTGACCACTTCAACCATTGTGTTCAACTGAAGGCAAAATAGTCCCAGCACAGTCTTTGCCACAAAAGACGCTACCTAAATGCATTGTGCCACTTTGGGATCTGCCATGCCTACATATGCCTATGAACAGCAAGCTTGACATATCTTAATCTTGCAAGCTTGACATACCGCATAACCTAAGTTACTTTTCAGAGTCAAATGCATCAAAAAGCAAACTGAAGTTTTGCCACACCAAGCTTTTTTTAAGTCGTTTGTTTAGTAACAATGGTTCCATTTCAAGACCATCTATGATTTCATATTCATAATATCATTTATTAATCTTACCCATTGTTGCACTTTAATTAACCAGCAGTACTAGTTCACAAACCAAAAGAGCATTTAAAACAACAAACTTGCTTAAAGTATCTCACAAATTTTGACATGACCCACTTAACATTCAGCCTAACAAGTCAATGTCACAAAACAACAATGTTGCGTAACGAGTTCAAGGACGAAAAGTCGAAAAAAGCTAACTGACCTGGTATCGTCCAACAACCAGTCAATGTAGGTTCACGTATAGGCTACTAGGCGTGAAGACAGCAGGGCCTAGTGTAGACTACAGACCATATTAAAACAGCTACCTTGCTCTAGCTAGTCTAAGCTACAGATCACAGTAGGCGTACTCTCGCTAACCCTAGTCCAGGTACGTAGCAAACATCTGCCTCAATGTATATTGAAAGAGCCCTATCTTGCTTCACCAGCAGCAGACTCATGGTGACAAACTTGAGTGTTGAATCAGTAGGGCATGGGACTACACTACGGTACTGAGATTACACCATAGACCAGGGATGGGAAAACTATTTGCTATCACGGGCCGCGTGTATTGTGGAATAGCCTATCTCTGGAGGGCCGCAAAATAAGTGAATTTTATGTTTAAATCCTAACTTGATCTTCTTTAATAAAACTAAGGGGAGAAAGCTATGTGAAGGAGCGAGAAATACTTCCCTTGGCTGACTGTCCATATCGATGTTGTGTTCTAACCTGGGTTACGAATATTCTGGTGCGAGCCATATTAAATGTTCACGCAGGCCGCATTTGGTCGGCGGGCCGCTAGTTCCCCACCCCTGCCAAAGACAGACTTGGAGTCATTGTACAACAGGCTGAAAAGATGTTTCCGAAGATACTAAATGAATGATTGTGCACAGGGGCGGACTGGGCTTCTCACTACGCCGGCCGTGGCCCGTGCAGCAAAGAGCAACAGAAGGGCACTGCAGCTAATAGAAGGATCATAAAAATTGGTGTGCGTATCAAAGGAGCTGCTCAACAGCGAAAAATGGGTGCCATTTATTAAATTGAAAGTTGCATTATGTGAGACTGTTCCCATAGCCTACTTTGATATGCCCAGAATTTTTCATATTTAACGAAAACAGAACAGCGTGGATTCTCAAACGAAAGTCTGTGTTTTGTCTAAAACAATGCGCAAAATGCTGGATCAAAAAAATGCCTTATCAACTAAAACTTAATTGATTTTATTTAAAACAAGCACAGTTCAGGAAAGCAAGTGTCTACGCAGTTCACTGCTGGCAGCAACATTATTGATGGTATCTTTATTGTCAAGTTTGGCCAGAAATCCTTTCTCTACGGACATCAGCATAAACGCTTCCAGATGTTCTTGCGTGATTGTGCTTCATAGCAGAACCGTCACCAGAAAGTTTTCAATAGGGGGGCTTTGCGTTTCTGCGGGGGGGCTTGATACTCTAAAAATTGACAAGAACTCAACTGATTTATAGTGTTTCATGTTGCAATTTGGGGGGGCTTGGAGCTTTGTTTGGGGGGGCTACGCCCCCAAAAACCCCCCGTGGCGACGGGACTTTTGGCTTTAATTCTCTTCAGAGCGGAGAAAGATCGTTCACACGTTACTTGAGACCCCGGAAGAGCAGCAGTAACTTGCAGGCAACCCGATGAAATGCTCTTGTAGGCTAGGCATCTGTGAAGAGATTCAGTTTTAACAGCGCCTTGTAGCAGCAGATAGGTAAACCTTTACATGAAGTTCACCTGATAAGCAAAGGATTCTTGCTGTGTTCATTGTCACTGTCTTCCTGCACTACGTAAGCATCTGCAATTGATTGTTTTAATGTAAGCCACTGGTTTTGAAGGTTTTACACTTCTTTCCAAAGTTGTCCTGCAGTGATGCTATCATCAAATCTCAACAAATATTTGCAAAGCTCTTCCACAGTACCCGATGGCACTTGATCAAAGTTTCTTGATGAAGTGAGAGATCAGCATAGGCCTACAACTTTGAAGATATTCCATCAAACCGTTGTTTGATGCTGCTCAGGATAGTGTCGACTGTACGGTTGTACACATCAGTGCGATGCTTTTTTACTAGGTCAGAAGCTTATGAAACCTCACCGACGGAAAGTTCGCCCGCCATACATTTGCGGCGTCTCTGTTGTCTTATAGGAACAGACTCCTTCACAACAAGGTCTATATCCGCTTTACTTAGCTGGACAGGTTGGACATTAGCCCACTGAACAAACTTTGCAGCTTTGCAGCCAAACTTGGAAATCATCCCGTTTCTTCTGCATATTATCTACTAGTTGACCAACCATACGGTGCAGTCAGTAGACCCAGTTGCATAGTTTGCAGGTACTTCGAGAGTGGCGTAGTACAGGTAAATATTTGCAAGTATACTTGGGCAGTGCGAGCCGTATCAGACTCCACTTTCAACATATCCAAGCACACTCCTTTTGATGGTTGCACAGATCTATTCATTGGTCGATTATGGCATTGAGGGCTGTTGTTTTCGGTCATAGACCGAAATGTTTTTGAAATGACCGAAAAAATCAAGTCATTTCGGTCAGAATGCCTGAAAATATAGGTTAATCAACACTGCTACGGTGAGTTTTAACACAACTGTGAGACAAATGATCGAAATGTCTCAGCAAAAATGACCGAAATGTCCCAGCGAAACAAAAACAGATTGCAGTGATTACTTCCGTGAAAAGCGCTCCAGTTGGGTTGTTGAATGAATCAAAAAGCTGTTTCAAGGCAACATCCTTTGGCCACCACCTGGTTCGTCCGATAGTTCCAATGTGTTTTACAGTTGTAGAATGTCGACGCCAGATGTCCATTGGCTGATAAGATTCTCGAAAGAATACACCTA
>Ga0210059_1013426_pt1 | contig 12252 bp, 8 predicted proteins | sample Ectturendosymbi2_FD_188042 | JGI IMG/M metagenome (GOLD analysis project Ga0210059, IMG submission 188042) | Ecteinascidia turbinata endosymbiont from Florida, USA - Sample 2 (SPAdes) (version 2) | ecosystem: Host-associated > Tunicates > Ascidians > Unclassified | place: Key West, Florida...
GTTAGGTGGTAGTATTTCGCTGAAGTTTTTACTGGAAACTAGGTTACAATCCGAGTCTTTTGATACTTTGGATGACCTGCTGGGGTTTCAGGTTCAAAAGTTGTGATGTAAGTTAGTAAAAATATTTGACTAACTAGCAAATTAGTTAATTTGTTTATTTTAGATCATAACTTTTGAACCAGAAATGCTAGAAAGTCGATCAAAGGCTCAAAAGACTCGGACTCGAGTCTAGTTTCCAATGAAAACTTCAGCGAAACACTTTGGCCTGGTGCTTGGGCCCTAGGCCAGGCAACATGAGCCAAAATGACCTTAAAACTACTTCACTTATGTCGTCAGTCACAAAAAAACCGCACCCCCAACCAAAAAATTTTTTTCAAGTGTAATCTACTAGACTGGCCGATCCGTTTGAGCCGTTGAACAGCTCTCTAGCGCAATCGGCGGAGGAGCTAGGGCGTTGGTAAGGCAACCGAAAACTGCTGTTTTCTTGCGAAAATCACCTAGACACCAAGGTGTTAGTTAGATAATTAATTATGTCACGCGTCACACATGCAATCGCCCAGTACAGAAACATATGATATCTTCAACATTCTTCTTGCACAGAATTATGTTAATGTGTCTCAACGGCCACCTAAGAATATTAGAGCTATTTACTGGAGTGGAGTTTGACATACGAGGTGTATTGGAACAGTGACAAGACTGGGCGCAGAAATCTTTTATTCCCAATACAAATTGTAAACTACAACATGTCGCCTTCGAAGTAATCCACTTGAAATCTAACGCACTTCACCATCCTCCTCTGCCATGTCTCCATGCACTCCTGGAAGGATTTGTCCAAGATCGCTCGGAGCTCCTTCGTCACGGCCATTTTAATGGCTTCTATGTCAGGAAAACGTGTTCCTTTCATGACTCCTTGAGCTTAGGGAACAGGAAAAAATCACAGGGAGCCAGGTCTGGTGAGTATGGAGGTTGCTCCAGCACAGCAATGTTATTTTTGACAAAAAATTCCCTTATGCTCAATGCATTATGCGCCAGAGCATTGTTGTGGTGAAGCAGCCATGATTTTTTTTCATACATTTGTCGCCTCTTCTTGCACTGACCACATCAAACGTCGCTGGACATCCCTGTAAATGTGCTGGTTGATGGTCTGGCCCTGTGGCAAGAATTCTGTGTGCAAAATGTTCCTCACATCAAAGAAAGCAATCAACATCACCTTGATTTTATACTTGGCCAAAAATGATTGTCCACATCCTGTCACAGTTCATGTCCAACTCATTTGCAATCATTCTAACAGTCAGGTGGCGATCCTCATGCAGCTTTTGGTGGACAAGGTCGACATTTTCCTCGGTCCTGCTTGTTGCAGGCCTCCCACTCCTGGGGTCATCTTCCACATCCTCTCTTCCATCCTTAAACCTCTTGTGCCACCAGAAAGCTTGAGCTCTCGACATTGTGTCATCCCCATACACATCCTGTAGTAATCTGAGTGCTTTTTATTGGAGTTTTTCCCAGCCGAACAAAAAATTTCATGTTGGTTGTTTGGTGGTCATTGCGTTACAGCAAAAATTGTAGACAAAAAATTCTCAACGATGAATGCTAGACAACTACAAACAAAAGCCTGCAAAAGAGCGCACAGTGAATGCAGAAACCTGAAACTGCAGTTGTACACTCATGAGACGTTGACCTACATTGTAACGTACAGTGCTACTTCTGAACAGACAACTCGTGAAGCACATAGTCTTGTTACTTTTGAAACACACTCTATATTTTGTCACATTTTGATTGCTGTTGGCGCACATAGAAGTGTGCTTTGTATGAATCCAGTTTGCAACGAACATTCAGCAACAAAGGCAACTTGCATCACTTGTAAATAAGTAGAAACTATCTGAAAATGTTTTGATATTCATTGCCACAGTTCTTTCCAATTGTATTATTTCTTTCTAAGACAAAACTATCATTCAAAAATGTTAATGTTGTTTTTTATGCATCATTTTCACACTGTACATGTGTAAAGGTACACTTGTATCTATCCAACTTTTATTGAAGCTGGCACGCCTTTCCTAAAAATAAAGTGATGTCTGCACCCCCTTGTTTAAAAAAGCGCAGAAATAACAGAAACAGTCTGATATTATAGTATCTTCATTTTTGAAATGATGACTAGCGATACATACTGACAACAGAAAACACTCAGTTGTACTGCTTAACACCATCTGTGTTTCATGAATTCCGCATGATTATTCAGCTAGTGCTGGACAGTTTTTGGGCTGTTTTCATGCAACAGCTAGACTCAAAATTGAATAACCCAAAATAAACTTGTCTGATTGACCTCAAATTTTCAGGTTAGGTACATTTGTATAAGAACATTGGTTTAAAATTTGGTTGCAAAGGACCAAGCACCATTAAAGCTATTGCGTTCTACTCAACAACTACTGAACTCATATTAGCACATTGTTAGCCTTGTGCAGCAACAGTTAGTCCAATGTGTTAGGAACAGTCTGGTTGCTCAATCAAAAAATGAGTAACTCTCCAAGTTTTTGATGTACTGAATTCAAATTTTCAGGCAAAATACATAACAATGTGAAGAAAATTCTTGTAAATTTAGGCTGCAAAGAATTAAGTTTTGAAAAAAGTTATGGTGCTTTACAGAACAACTACTCAATCTTGCTGAATAGGATGAAGTTTTGTAGCCTATGCATGTTTGTACTTATGAATGGAAAGTACCTAATTTTTAAGGCTTTCGTTAGAATTGCATCAGATTTTTAGAGATGATGTGCATAGGTATGAAGATCATGTGTGGAAATTTTCTGGGCACAAATGCGACTAAAAAATGTTACCCTTATACATGCAACAACTGTCAGGTCCAGGGCTGCAGAGTTGGAAATAAAATATCTGACTCACAACTCTGACTCCTTAACATAAAGGGAATGAAATTTGGTTATTAAAATCAATGGAAATTGTGGTACACAGCAAGAAATCTGTTTCAACAGAGGTTTCAAAAGAAGTTGTACCTTTCAACAGGAATTCCCAATTTAGGAGAGTGATGTAAGAAATTATCCAAATGGTCATCTGGAGACGGAGTCAGACAAAAAAATCCGACTCCGACTCCCAGTGTTAGGAATCCGACTCCACCCAAAAACCTTTGACTCTGCAGCCCTGGTCAGGACCTAAGTGTTTTGCTAAATGTGTTGTAGCCTAGGCCTAGCGAAATGTTGCTTGATAACAAACTGCATATTCAAAAAGTTCTTGCTCACATTTACCTTAAATTTTCAAGGTTTATGCTGGTAGGTATGAAGAACATTGTTATAAATTTCATTGTAACCAAATGAGCACGAAAAACGTTGTGTGTTACGAAACACTGTTTGCACCTATATATCTTCTTTGAAAAAGTCTGGTAGCCTAGGTGTAGCAAGATGGTTTGCTGCCCAACTTCATAACTCAAAAGTTTTTGGTGAATTTGTATGAAATGATTTTGAAATGACTGAAAAAAAGTCATTTCAGTCAGAATGTCTAAAAATATAAGCTAAAACATTGTTACGGAGAGTTTTAATACAGCCATGAGACAAATGGCCAAAATGTTTCAGTGATCAAAATGTCTCAGCAAAAAATGACCGGAATGTCTCAGTGAAAAAAAACAGGCATATATATGCATCAATGCGCACCCAGCGCATTCGATTGAATGGCACATATATATGCGTCAATCATCACCCTTGGCATTTGAATATATGACACATATATTCATCAATCAGCAGTGCCCCAAAGGTATTAACTTTTATACCTACAAGCTCATTAGAAAGAGAAGTAGTGACATTTTGTTGCTGCTTGACTGAAATTACCTGCTCATACCTTGGCACACAATTACTCAGAGACACGTGCAAATTGTTTGAGGTGTTAAAACAGCTTTGATACTTGTGTTTCCACTGAAGTAGAGAAGAAAATCTAGATTCACACAAATATGTTGTTGCAAAAGGCACCAGAATAAACAAGGCTTTTTGTACCTAATAGCTTATATAGGCCTCAACCTGCAACGTTAGAATTTCTTGTATTAGCATATCAGGCAGGACTGCCTAAGTGTCACAGTAACTAAACCAAATGGAAACCTATGTTGCATTGCTTTTTTAGTGGTTTTATTATAAGACTATGTAAGTTGTAATTTTTTTCAGGAAATTGATAAAGGAATGATATAAGAAGTGATTGGTTTGCTCTATATATGTTTATTAACTTGTGTAAATGACTATGTGGCACTGCATAATATTGAGCTCTAAAGGGAAAATTGAAGTCAAAACTAATAACGAAAATTTTTGAAGCCAGATTATAAGCTTTGAAAAGTTGAGATTCATTATGTGGATAAAAGAAAATTCAGTTTTAGAAGTTTCAGATTTTTCCAAACTAGATTATAAAATAAGCTTAGTTGACTGTGGGGAAACTATGTATTGCTTGAATGTAGCCTCTACACAATGTACATAACACTTTTGATTTGATACATTCCTGATGTTTTTGGTTTATGACTCTTTAGACAATCTGCATGTCGTACCTCAAGTGGTTACTGTTTGGAAGTTCTGTTATTTGGCTGTGTAAAACATGAGCATCACTCCATGTGGCTGGGAAAAATCACCGGAAACAGCCATTATTTCAGAGCATCATCTGAACCCTCCTAACATTTCTTCACTGCCGATGAATGTTAATGGTTCATCAGAAAACCAAGCAGCTATTCAAGGAGTTTCTAAAAATGCTGTCTCAGGAGTTGCATCTGTCAGTTATCTGACCAGTGCTTCATCTGGATCATATAAAAGTCTAACTTCACCATCACTGATGAGCTTCACCAATGGACAACCACGATTTCCACATCCTATTAACTTTCTCAATGAAAACTGGAATAATGTTGGGTTAAATTCAAAATTTTTGGTAAGATGGATTGTGCAGATTTGGTCAGTGTATGCTATGTTTACATGTGCAAGGTTCTTCAGCTTTTTGTGTACAGCCAGGCTTTCAAAATCCAACTGGCTTTACCAAGTATGAGTAGTGTATTATATTGCTATCTGTATATTTGTGCAAAGGTGAAAGCATATGGTATATAACACTGGTGATAAATTTTGCAAAACCTAACAATTATAGGTCAAGATGATTTGTTTGGACCAAGTAAAAACCAGCTAATCATACCTTTTGGCTGAAATGGCAAAGTTGTTTGTAGAATGAAATGGGATTGACTTGGATTTTAAGTGTTTCACTAAAGTTAATAAGGTTTTTGCAAGACACATTTTTTATGGCTCCCAAATTTCATAGCTAAGCATAGAGCAGGTTTTTTTAAGGTGTTTTAGGGACCCGATTCGGGTCCCTAGAACCAGTGAAAATTATCATCGGGTTCCCAGAATCAGAGAAAATCGGGTCCTTAGAATCAGAGAAATCGGGTCCCTACAAATCAATGCCAGGTACCTAACATTTTCCTTAAAAAACTGGCACAGAGCACAACAGACTTCATAAGGCCAAATGGTAAAATGTTTGTTCAGTGTTTACTTAAATATTTACTTTCAGTTTTAAAATGTTTGTTGTTTTTGTGTTTGTCTGCAGCCAAATGAACTGTGCCATATGCAACAAAGATGTGTCATTTGTGATAGATATGTTGTTATGATGTTGGTAAAGTTGAATAAGAATAGTAACATTGTCTTAGTGTTCTTGTATTTACAAAATATTGCTTGGCCTGTTTTACTTAATGGAAAATCAAAATCAAGATGAAAAGAGTGGCTCCCAGAATATATAGCATTCTCAAGAATATTTTAATTGATTTGTTCAAAATGCAATATCATTTTTTATGCAAATACCAATAATACTTATAATCACAAACTGCAAAAAAGTAGATGGAAGTTAGTCAGCTTGATATGTAGTTTAAGGAAGTTGAGGGGCTATGCTGGCAGCTGTTTTGGGTATTCTTTGGCATGCAAAAACTGTCAATTATTGGTAACCTAAACATGGTAGTAAATTCTTTTTAGTGTCATTATTTTGGTTTGCATTCCCCTCATACATCTGAACAAGATGTTTTAATTGTTGTTATCTGCTAACAAGTATGATTTATACTGTTTTTACACAAAGTTATGTCGCTTACTCTCAAACTGATTAAGCCAGACCACTCTTGTATCCACTCCGGCACATTATGTTGTACACAATGTTAGAAATAATTGTAATTTTTTTTCAGTTGAATTCTCAGACCAGGTCTGGAAGAAGAACTCGACATTTTGTTCCTAATGAAAGAAAAGATGAATATTACTGGCAGAAAAGAAGGAAAAACAACGAAGCTGCTAGAAAGTATGCTGCTTTTTTAAAATAAATTATGTTTGACTTCAGCACTAAGTATACAATTTCAAAACATACGTAATCTATCTATTAGGGCATGAGTTTGAACTTGGCTACCACTTGCTTCAACATTTTTTTTGTATATATATATATATGTAAGTTGTCTCTATTAATTTTGGAGAAGACCTTGTAAGTCTTGCAAAGTTCTTATCAACAAAAATCCAAAACATAATGATTTAATCAATATCTTCTTGAACATATTTGTTCAGCAGAGTTGGTGACCAAACAAAGTACACTATGCAGGATTCTGAATATATTGTGACCTTATGTGAATCAAAATTTTGTGGCTTTGCTAGTGATTAGAAAAGCATGCAAATGTTAATCATTATTGATTCTGGAAAACTATCTGTTGTTAAATGTCAATACTTCATTCCATGCCACTAATTTAGTTCAGTATTTGCATCAGCTGCCCAAAATATCTTTGTTGTTTTCTTTCCTATTTATGATCGGCATGTACTCATTGGTTCCTGCCACATATTTGCAGTTGAACATTTAGTGCTTTGAAGCTATTGAATCAATTGCTATTGATAAACACAGCCGCTTGAGAAAAATCTACCATTATTTCATTTAAATCATTGTGTAAGTGTACTGTTTATAGCAGTGGTTTTCAACCTTCTTTGTACCATGACCCATTATAGCAACCCACTATAACCCAACAACCCCCATCTAAAACTCGAATAAAGGAAATGTAAAATGCCTTTTTCATAAAATATCAACTCATAACCCCCCAGAGTGGCTGTGGCCCTCAGGTTGAAAACTACTGATTTACAGGAACTATTTTCTAGCATATTTCTTTAATTTTTTCTTCAAAGCTCAGCTATTCTCAAACTGTAACCTTCACATGCGCAGTAGGTTCAATATTTAATCCCTTGGGGTGCTACAGAACAATGATTCCTTAAAGGTCAACTTAGATTTACTGTGCATGGTGTTTGCAAAACACAAACTGGTACAGCAGGATGAAACATGTATATACGCTTGAAGTCAGTAGGATGGGTTCAACTCTCGGTCAGTTCACACCGAAGGCATGAAAAATGGCACTTACAAACTGTCCGGCCTTGTGCTGCGCATTAATGGATGGGTACAAGGAAAAACTTTATATGTTGGTGCCAATGGCCTGCCACCAATGTAACATGCACTAGAAAAGTAGCTGTGTGGCACAAGGTACAGAGTGAGCAGATATGGGTAACTGCAGACCACTTGTGACACACATTCCAAAACGAGTACAAAGCAAGTGTAATAAAACGTTTTTTTAAAGATGTTCAGGAAGCTTTATGCTCATGCTGTGTTTTTTTATTTTTGAGAAGGTGACTACATTATGATATATCTTTTTATCAAACCTATCAAATTTGATCCAAGTTTGTTTCATTGGAGGATTTAAATTTTTCTTTAGGAAAGTAACTGACTAAATGGTACAGTTGGTTGAGCATGTACCACCCAAGCTGTTAGGGTGGGTTCGATTCCTGGTCAGGCCAGAATACTTGAAAAACAGTACTTCTTGTGGCCTGTCTGGTATCATGCGCAGCGTTAAGGAAACGGTTCACACATGGTGCTGCCATTGGCTCACCATCACTGCAGCATTCATTATGAAAATAGCTGTGTGAACCACAGTATAACCAAGCAGAGATGGGTGCTGGAGACCACTCATGACACTCCGAAAGGAGTACAGAAACGTAGTATATGTGAAAGTGAACTGAAAACTGAACTTTAGGAAAATAAACTTACAGGAAAAATTTCATGCAAAACATTAAGTATGTGGCAAATCCCTTCAGTGCATTTTATGTTGAGGCCCATAATGTTAATTCTGAAGTAACTAAATTCTATTAAAATTTCTTCAGTTAGCACAATGTTCTGTACTTTGATATCATGACTAGGTTGGTTCAATAATAACAATGATATAATCACTACGTTCGCACAATAATAACAGCATTAAGAATTTGGCTTAACAGTTTACGCCTATTAGGTTGGCTTTGCAGTCATGCTGCAAAGTGTTGCAGGTTGTTGTGTGTTCTTTTGTAGATTTAAGAAATGATTGACTCCAGCATGTTTCATTTTTTTCATTTGACCAAAATTTATATTTGTTTTGCCTGTGACCAAAACTTGTTCTAAAACTGAAGTTCTTTAGGCAACGTTTGAAATAGTTAGAGTTGTCAATGTTCGATTTAAGTTTACACCATTCACTGTAGGTATTACATGTATAATTGTGCTAAATAAAGATAATTTCGGGAGATCACTTTGTAGGACTCTACTTAAAAGTTACTTTGGTTGGTGTTTTTAAGCTTTCCCACAAAACATGCGTTGTCACGAAACCTCTTGCAAAGAATAAGAGAAAGGTTCATTACACTTCCTTTGTACTCCCTTTAGAGTGCACAAGTGGTCTGCAGGCGCCCATCTCTGCTTACTCTGCGCTATGGGTCACGCAGCTACTTTTGCAGTGAATGCTGTATTGGTGGCAGACAAATGGCATGCTGTGGATGAAGCTTTTCCTTGAACCTATCCATTAATGCTGACCATGAGGTTGGACAAGCTTTTAAGAGGTCCTAACTACAGTAAGCTAACAGAATTTGTTTGAGCAAGCGACACATGAAGTGGCACTGGTCTGGAGATGAAAATGTCAAAATAAAGGTATTGTTGTTTAGGTTGCTTAGGAGGTGCACCAATGTATTCTCTCTTACTGAGCTGACTGTGCTCACTTTGCTGAACTGAGTAATGTGAACTCCTGTCTGTAATCCAAATGCATTGCTAATGAATGTATTTTATTGCGAAATGTTAGTTTTATTTACTGTTTGTAATGATTGACTCCGACTCCACCTTACTAGAAGCATAAAATCCCCCAAAACATGCATTCATGACACATCGCAGGGTAGTTGTAATTCTCTCACTGTTCTAGAGAAGCATTACACATCAGGATGAAAGTAAAGATACGTAAAAGCATAATATATTTGAAGTGAGCAAACATAAAATTAAGGTGAAGATGAGTATTGTTGAACAAATGCATCGAAGTTGCTTGTAAACAAGGTATCAAACACCTTGATAAGATAGGTCACTTCTTGATGCTTCTTTTTCATCGTTTGAGTGAGTTGTTGCTGTCTACTGCAAGGCTGCACTAGATCTCAGGGCAGGTGTTGAGCAGCCATTTGATTGTCTCATCGTCCACAACCGTCAGGCTGTGCAGTCCATGAGGAGGTCAGTGAGTTGAACATTGCAGGACAACAGGGTCGACGGCTTTTTCTTCTGGCCGCAGAGGAGGCCATACCCCATTTGAGCAAGCAGGTGCGGAGGTGTTTAAGCTGGATCCACGCTGTTCTTGCGAGCGTCATTCCGGGAGGGCGGATGCCGGTGTCAGGGATGAAAGTACGGAGTCTCGTAAGGTTGACCAACCACTCCGCCTTCCATCGATGATCCGCCCATATGTCCAGGCTCCATGGCACGGTGTGCTAGAGAAAGCGTAGCTCCTTTGTGACGAAGCTCAACAGGTTGGATGCCTGCAAGAATAGGAAGGTTGTCCGCTGGTGTAGGACGCAGGCATCCAGTCACAGTTCGCAAGGCGTGGTTGATGGCAGGGTCACTGAGGTGGGTGTGAGCACTGCAGCACCATACAGGAGCGTAGTACTAGGCTGTTGAATGGACCAAGGCAAGGGTTGAAAGGGTTCTTGATGCTGACAAACACAAAAATTTTGATAGAGGTTATGTACGCAGCCACTTGATACCAAAATGTGTATACTCGTTTAAGGATTGGCAGCCATACATTGACATGCAATAGACACAAAGCAAAGTATTTGTCTGCAGTTAAGGACTGAGCAAAGCTGACTCAGCCTGTCATTCTTCAGTGAGGCATGGACCAGTATACCAAATACTTGACTGTTCAACAAACTGAACACGTCACCATTTAGAGAAAAGTCTGTTGCTGCAAGTTGTCTGTATTTTTAAAGAAGAAAAGTTACACCGACCGTCTTTTGCAGTTGTCAGTAAATATAATTCAGTGTTTATCGACATCGTCACAACAAATAAGTGGAGAGACGTTCGAGGCCACTAATGCTGGAGCTAAACACACATATATGCTGGGAATACACTGGGTCCTTTACTTCGCACAATATGATGTAGTCTGTGTGATTAGAAATGCAGACATGTCATTGTCAGTATTGTGTTGTGACTTGCATCACCGTACTTATTTTTTTAAATTGCTGCAAGAACAGTATTTATGCATTTTTGTGGAATTTTGCCATGCATTAGAAATGCATTGAAAGATGATGTGCTTTTTGTTGGTCGACAGGTCAAGGGAGAAGCGACGAACCATTGACACAGTTTTGGAAGAGAAAGTTTTACAACTCACATATGAAAACAAGCTCCTCAGAGATGAGTTGTACGCGCTGAAGGTATTAGTTGGTATGCAAATGATCTAGTTAAATGAAAATTGAAAAGCAATTAAGATTGCCTTGGGCATTAAATTCATTTGACTTAACACTCGTCGTAACGACTGATTAATAGTTGGCGTACATACACGCTTTTCATCATCTTCAAAAACTGTAGTGAGGGCCATGATTTGAAACACTGCATCATGACTCGAGTGTTAATTTGCTAGCTGTACCACATATTTGCTAGCTGTACCAAAAACTTTAGCCGTGAGGTAATGCCACTCTGTGGTTTTCGCAGCTTAGGCGAGTTGGTCCGCCTGAAAATATTTTTCAACAGCTTGTTGCTTGTTTGCGCAGCTAAAGTACGGAGAAATATCGGAAGATGCCAAAGATTCGCAACAGAGCTATGAAAGCGAGCCTGTGGTCAGTGCGAGATGTTTGCATTTCGGTCTGTGCAATTTTAGGTACAAGTCGGTGTTTTGTCTAAAACTATTTTTTCTTCGGGCAGAAGCATACCAGCCACGACTCCAATGGTGCAGAGCTTCAGAATGTACGAACGTCAGCTTTGAACGGAGGTAACGACAATATCTTTTGTCCCCTGCAATATTTTGTGATAAAAAATAACGTGGTTGTACAGATTTCATGGTTACATTACTGTTGGAACCCCCCCCCCAGCATAAAGCCTGAGATTGAATAAATAAGGTTAATTGACATTATCACTGGTTTATCTATAGACACAGTGTGCAAATTTACTACAGCATGTAAACAGAATTTTCATGGTTGTTAATAATTGTATTGCTTAATTTGGATTAATCGAATCAGTGTGTACACAAACGTCGCTCAATCATGTGACTGATTCGTGTCATGTTCTTGTGAGTCGAATTCCTGCGCTGGTCTGTAGCCTGCACAATACAGAACACGGATGCCACTGCTAGTATTTACTAAAAAATCTTGTATGTTTATTATTTGATCTATGTGGTTTAGTCCAGGAATCTCATACTCAAATTTCTCTGAGGTTCAAATGGGGAATTGTAAAGTGACCCGAGGGCCGCATTATGACGCTGATGAAATAATAGCGGTACCTGAACCTCACTAGAAACAGTTTTTACATCTTACTTATTGCGAAAGGTATGATGAATTATAAAAAAACATTTGTAGCAGTCTCTACGTTTGTAGAGAGTTGTTGTTCACTCGCTGACCGAGCACTTTTAAACACTGGTGAAAAACTGAATAACTTAAATGTTACTTATTTTTATCAACACTAAAAAAACCTTCAAAAAACTATACATTTTTATTTTGAGACGTTTCGGATTATTCTTAATCCATTTTCAGTCAAAAAATAAAGCAACACTTGGCGATGCTAGCAATTCAAAACCAAAAGACTCTGTGACGCAAGAAATAACTGTGACGCAAAAGACGTCAAAAGCAAAACCAAGACCGCCAACCCTGTCAAATTCGCTAACAGTGAAAGCAGGACCAACAGGTATGCAGAAAGTGCTAAAACAAAACCTACATAAGATCGTAATTTACGTAAATAAGCCAAGACCAGCAGCAAAAGACT
>Ga0210059_1013427_pt1 | contig 12252 bp, 8 predicted proteins | sample Ectturendosymbi2_FD_188042 | JGI IMG/M metagenome (GOLD analysis project Ga0210059, IMG submission 188042) | Ecteinascidia turbinata endosymbiont from Florida, USA - Sample 2 (SPAdes) (version 2) | ecosystem: Host-associated > Tunicates > Ascidians > Unclassified | place: Key West, Florida...
TCTTTATTTACACCGATCAGCTATTATGCCATTGTGTTTTCATTTGCTCTAATTTTCGCTAATGGTTGGTTTACTGCATGCGATGGCTTTTATGGTGCTTCTGCTTATTGGCTGAGTCATATGAAACGATAAACCATTACCATTGCTGAGTGACCCTCTCTCAACTCCACCACGACGTGTTCTTGACTCATGGTGAATCATCCATGCGAACCAGCAATAATGAAGCAGACAGACTCACGTTGGCCCGGCGCAAGTAGAAAACATATTTAAATTGCAGCAAAGCGTAAGATCAGCAATATTAACTTGACGGCAGGTTTTTCATTCGTGAACACAGAAGTCCATCCAAATAAATCCTAGCATCAACCAACCGAAAACAACACAAGGACATACTTACCCACGCACTTAACTGGTACGTGCCAGAATGTTTAGCATCCAAGCAACCTAAAGTGGAAGGTGACAGAACACCACCACCACTAACGACTACGCAACACAAGCCTACCTGTGACTACCCGCTACAACATCCGCGGACATCTTTCTGAGTTGTTCTAATATGCACAAATGAGGTCATTGTGACGTAAAGTACCATTAGAAGGTTGGGAAAAAACAAAACAAAGAACAAAACAAAAAAACACAAAAATATATAAGCACAGAATTTACGTACAGCTGTGCAACAGAACAAACGCAAAAGGATTAATAGAAGGCCTTCAACTTCTGTTGATCACCAACCAACGTCAACAAAACAAAGTAGCTTAAAATATCTTGGCATTATACTTGATGATTAACGAAGTTGGAAGCCTCAAATTGAAAAGTTGGTGACACAGATCTCCAAATCACGTGGAATTTTGTTCAAATTAAAACACTGACCGACATTTCAGTGCTCAAATCCGTTTACTTTGTTCTTTTTCGTTCCTATTTAACTTACTCAAAACTCAAGTGGGGAAGTGCCAAAAACTACCTTACTACCCCTATTTATATTACAGAATAATCTGTAAGAAACTTTAAATATGACAAAACTAAAACAACTATACTCTATTCTGACTACAGAGTTTTGAATATGCCAGACTTATTTAAATTGTTAGGGGTCAAATTCATGTACTCTTTTGATAATGGTGAACTACGTTAACACTTCCATAACTACTCTTCTGATATGACTCCGCAAATATCAAACAAAGCTTGCATCTTGGCAAAAATATCATTCACACAGAATGAAAACATCTCTGGGTCAGCTCTCTTTAAAGTACATCGGTCCCAAATATGGTCTTATGTTCCTAAAAATTTGAAATCTTTCTCGCCTTATTCATTTGAATAACAACAAAAAAACATCTTGCTATCTCGCCAAATTCCTGTTGATTTTCATTTCATATGCTTGTAACTTTTCTGTAATATTGTTTTCAGTGCTCCTATTTTTCCTTAAATCTTTTACCTCTACAGTTGCTCACCCCATCCTGTACATATAGGCATGTTTTGCCCTTGTTTTGTTGTTGTTTTGTTTACTTTTTTGTCTGACGCTGATTCGATGCATTTTGCTAGTCTTCTTTTATTACATGTGAAATGTCTTCAATCAATAATTGATTACACGCTAGCAACTGGACTGGCTGAGCAGTTGACCAATATGGTCTTTCGTCAAACCTTTCCTATTCAAACATGTTAGAACACATCGATTTGCTAACCTGAAGTTTTTGATGTTTTTATATTCTCATCAGCATGCGATTAATCCATTGATATTGTGCTTTTTCATCTTGTTGCGTTTGTGTTATTTCGTGATTTGAGTCACAAAAATGCATGAATGAACTATTACCATTACCAAAGGAGGCGTTGGTCTTCCTCTGGCGACATATCAAGTACAATTAGGCCGGATGCAATCAATGAATAAATAAATAGGAGCGCCTTATACTGTATAAATAAATAGCCTGGAACACAAGCTTGGCCCTGGCCGAAGGCTTCCCACACCTGGTTAAAACGAGCCGAAAATGTGATCTACAAATATTCGTCTGAAAATTAAGATTACCTATTTTACGTTCACCTGTGAAAAGCGCTATGTGTACAAATGAATAAACCAGACTATTGCTCACCAAATTCCCGAAAAAATTGGATTCCATAACACACCAGAATAAGGAGGTGCTTCCTCTTGAAATTTCGCAGTCGTTAGGCCTGCTGTGCTTAGCAGCTATACGAAGCTTTATAAAGCAGAATATCCTTCTGTGCGCTTGTGCAATGTTCAACCAACCATGAAACACCAAAAATTGTAAGAACTCACAAATCTGTACAGGAAAGTTTTCCGGTTTGGCGCGTGCCCGAAAGCCAGTAACTAGGGCAACTTATCGATTCAAGATTTAAATTATGCAAATCGGTTCAACCGTATCCTCGACCTTCATTAACATCTCCAACTCCCGCAGCACTTCCTCCGGGAATAGATTGCCGAAATTGGCCGAGTCGCAAAAGTTTCCTCGAGGACGAGGTGTACGCTCGCTTGTACGTATAGGTTCGTCGCTGAAACCATTACAACACCCAATTGCAAACTTAGCAGCAACCGGTCGATTGATCGCTTTGCGTTCGGCTCCAATTGCGTGCGATGCGGTTATTGCGCTTTCGCTCGTATCGACGACGTAACGCGGTTAAGCAGTCGGCGTTTTCGACTTTGTTTGCGACGCAGCACGCATGCGAAGGACACTAAAGCAGATTTCTAAAAATATCCAAAAACGTCAGCGCGTGCTTTGAGCTTTTCTGTTTTCAGTTGCGGCAGCGAACGGAACCTTGACAGAAAACTCACTGTCGCTATAGTTCCCCAGGGACCGTCATGCGCCTCTTTTACAATATTAAAAGGTTCGCCAAACCGCTGGTTGTCGCCAGTGGCGTAGCCAGCCCAAAAATTTTGGGGGGGCAAAATGTTTGATTTTACGCGAATAACACTATTTGGTTTAGAAAAACGCCTCTCAAAGCACAAAATGACTATATTTTCTAAAAATGTGGGGGGCATGGCCTCTTTGCCCCCCCCTTGGCTACGCCTATAGTTGTCACTGAGATCTGGCACCTAAGTTCACTGCAAAAAAACGTGAGGCGTAACCCAACCACGTTTTTCAGTATTCTGTTTCACTATCAAATTGTTCAAGAGCCAGCGAACATTCTATTCGTCACCGAAGTGACCAAACATACATTCTATGACCAAAAGACAAAGTTAAGAACAATTCTTGGTATGTTTCGCGAGCTGGTTTCGTTACATGAATATCACCCGTGCGGTTAGTAAAGTGCTACTACACAGTTATCATGTCTCGAACTATTTTTGTGCGACAGAATGTGTAAGAAGCCATCCTCTCTCCGAGAAAAGCACGAAGAGTCAAGTATCGGGACGAAGTGGTTATTGTTCCCACTCACTGCAGCCTACAGATCTTTATGAACTGCAGCCTACAGGTTGCTGGAAACAGTTTGATTAGGTTACATGTCTTACATCGTGGTTACATGTCGTACAGGTCCTTTTGTTGTCTCTTTTTTTGCATTTCTTGTTTGCAGTGCTGGCAAATATTTTGTATTTTCTGCAGCATGCGTACAAGTTGAGTAGTGCGTGCACGGCGAGAAGCCTTCGTTGGTTGAACGATTCATGAACGGACCAATTCGTCGAACTCTTCTCGGCTATGCGAACGTCGCAAGCAATGGACGCACGCCTATGTGAAAGTCGGCCTCCGTTCGGAATAAATCCCGGAAATACGCGGAAATTGCCGAATATATCCGATTTATCAAACCGCCAAGCGTTTGAAAAACTGCCAGCAGTTAAAAAGAATCTTTCCATTAGTAGTGAATTCCTGCCTTACTTTAAACATTTGGTAATGCCTGCTAACGAATGAAAATCGGGACAGTATATCTTTAGAGATTGTTTGCGTGATTTATTAAATATAAAAACACAAAGTTTTTTTTCCGTAAGACGCGAAGTAGCACAAGCAAAATTGCCAATTAGAATACAACAATAGAGCTTTAGTCTGTGAGTATGTTTAATTGTTATAACTCGACAACTTCACGAACGAGACCAGGCATGGGCAAAGTGGTATGCGCCCTCCTGTTGGTGTGTCTGCAAATATTTTTCGCACCTTGGTTGCCGTTAACGCTAAAGGATTAGTTTTGGACCAAGTGCTATCAGCGGAACCTGTGACAGTAACTGGATATCAAGCGGTCTGTTTGTCAAACAAGGGCAGCAGGTAAACAGGAAGACGCTGGAGCTCCTACACATGGCACTCGTAAAAACACAGTCGCAAGTATAGTTTCGACAAGAGTAGCTATATATCCATGATCATACCGTGCACTTTACGAGGTTAAAGCGGGTAAGAATCGATTATCTTGACTCGCCCCGTTGTACAGGCTGTGTGATGCCAGAAGCTGCCAATGCGGCAACAAGCAGGTTCCTCTAGCGACAGAATATGAACAGGGCGTTCGCAGGAAACGCTGGAGGTGAGTGAAACGCCAAGTTCGTATTTTTTGCCTTGTTCCACGGTTTTTGTTGGAAATGTCTCGACCGATGTTGGATCGCCAACAAAACGGGACGATCTGTAGGTCGGCAAAATCTCTTGCGAAGCTGCAGTGGATACAACGTCATCATAGTGCATATGAAATAGAGCAGTAAAGACAAGAGTCCTCTTAGACATGACGCGGCCTGCACCAACCCCTCCCCCACACTAAAATTATTTATCTAATTTTGCTGAATAATTCGCACGGACCGACGAGGCCGACAATTTCTGGCATGCATTTATCTTAACCCTAAAAATCACCGCACATTTAAAAATTTTGCAGGTTTTCAAACGCTTCAAAAGCTTTCCACAGAATAATACGTTTTGGGGCGTGCGGATTCCTTCGGTCGGAAGGGGGTGACCGGGGCGTCCCCATAAAATTACGACGTACTTTCGTCGCGTTGACCTGACGAAACACCACTGACCCGACAACTGTTATAGTAATAATAGAGCGCAAAAAAACAGAGTAAACTTGACCTTGAGAAGAGGATGATACATTAAAAAACTTTCGAGCACTACACCTGGAAGGCGATTGCAACAAAACAAACACTTTGGTTCGGTGGAGCTCCTCAAAAAAAATCGTCATGTTCACTGCTTTCACCATCAAAAGCCTTTTCATCGAACTCGTCGGCGTAACACTCGGCGTGGAAGTTCAGGTCGTCGCCGTAGTCCAGCTCATCGCCGTAATCGAGATCCTGAATTTCGTCGTCATAGTTGCGTTCGACAACGTCGCTGTTGCCAAGAAACAGCCCGCAGTTGTCATCGCTGTTGTCACGGCCGAGCGCGTCAAAATCGTCGCTCTCGTAGCGATCTTCTTCTTCGTCAAAGATCAGCCGCCGGTCGTTCTCGTCGACGCTACCGAAAGTCAAAAGGGCAAATGAGATCAAACAAGCACTTGATAATAATAGTTCATACACAGAAAAACGCGAGAATAGTTATTCTCAATCTTTCATGTTTCGTGGCCCCCTTGCACAGACACTAAACACCCATGGCCCCCTGGACTACACTAACAAAAAACTGTATCTTGCAGAGTGCAGAGGCTGTTCGTGCCCTTCCCCAGAAAAACGTCCTGCGGCCGGTAGCATAGCCAGCCCGAACATTTTGGGGGGGCAATTATTTTGACTTCAAGCGAGCAACCGTATTTTGTTTGAAACACCGCCTCTCAAAGCACAAAACGACAAGATATGCTAAAAATTTGGGGAGGCAATGGCCCCTTTTCCCCCCTGACTACGCCTACGCCTGCGGCTCCCCCGACCCAAGGTTATTGTTTGAAAATGCAAACAGTGGCACCCGGACACGAAGCAACGGAAGCGTCAACGATGACGAAACCGTGAACATGAGCCGCGTTCCTTAAGTACAATCTCCATGGAGTATAGTTTTTACCAGTGCTCGTTTATTTCTGGAAAAACTAAGGGCCAGTTGGTTTCATTGGTCCCCGTACGCTTCGCCATTTTGTGTTAAAATAGTACTTCGCAGGTCTTCCCGCATCAAAAGCAACGCATTGTCGAATCAAGTGATCGACACTGCAGTAGCCGAAAGCAATTTCCTCGGCAACGCTTGCTGTTCATGTTTCAAAGGCGAGATCAAAGTAATAAATAAACCAGAAACAATAAAACATGTTCTAAAATTCAGCGTCACGTTTAGGGAAATACTTGAAAAATTTCGGAGTGCGGTTGCCCACTGTCCAATTGATATAATCCGAATGAGACAAACAACATCGGACAAACAAAGATAAGAAGCATCAAGCTCTGCATAAAACTTTTCTCAAATGTCATGGTTAAGGTTTAATGCGCTTTTCGAACCAACCTGGGTACGAGAAATATTTCAAGCACGACATAAATACGGGTTCTCACAGCAACCTTTCCACCGTCAACACCTGATAATAGTGGTTTTCAAAAACAGATACTTGAGGGCGGGGCAGGACAGAGCCAACAAACCATTTTTGCAGTTTTGGTTTGTTTGGTACGTTTATTATTGCTAAGCAACGGTATGACTTCGAACTAAGTCAAGGTTTAGCACGTAGCCTCGATATACCTGTCGTCTTCGTCAGGGTAGTCGTTGCGCCAGTTATCTTCATCATTACTATCATCTTCGTCTTCGAAATAATTTTTTGGGGTCTCTTTAACGTCATAACAGAGGTTGAGGTCTCTGCATAGAAACAACAAGCTTTACAAGAACACGAATGCCTGGTCTAGCTGCAAATGAACGCACGAATAAAACGATGTAACAAGCAAAACCAACGCAACACTTGCAGGTCGCCTGAGTTTAGGCCTAGCTCTTAACGTAATGCAAGTACTGATAGCCCGCGCAGTAATACTTGCAGCAGGTCTTCTCGCAATGCGCGAACTTTCGAAACAACACAAGTTCGCAACATGGTTTTCCTAGACCCTGGGCAGTTTGGAAAAAGTAGAAATAGACTGAAGATGATGGAAAAACTGAAACGGCAACTACGCTGAAAATGTTCAACAATAATTGCAAATCTAACGTGAAAGAAAAAAATGTATCTTCCCACTTAAAAGAAACGAGCTGCTCGCAAAGTAAGATTTAATCACTAATTATAAATTGCAACGACTGTTCGTGAGCAAACTTACCTGCACGGTTGGACATACAAGATGTCTTTGACATTCCAGTCTCGCTGAGTTTGCTCGCAGTAGTAAAGATCGTACACGTACTCGTCGTTTGCAGCATATGGTTCCGGTAAACAGAGCTTTTCCCTGAACATTTTTACCGAATTACAGATAATATCATCAGGCTTCGACGGCGAAACAGCCTCCTTCTCCACCACGTCTAAAACCGAAGAAAAGCACGAAACGGTTTTATCGTCGCAGCAGGACCGGGCGCGACAAACAACCGGTCGCCCAACTTTCGCGGAGTTCTCGGTCGACTTTCGCGCTAACTCGTCTTCCTTTCTGACCAGCTTGTAGCGTTCGTGTTCAGGCTTTAACTTGCGCGCGTCGAATGTCCTTTTGATGCCGGCGATCGGTTGCAAGTGGTAAATAGAGTTCGTTTTCTTGTGCTCTTTCATGACGCTCTTCACTTTGTCCTTGACGCTTTCGTCCATGCCCGAGCTCGCAACGGTCGTTGCGAATCGGAAGACGTTTTCTTCGATCTTTATCACGTCGGCCATGCCGCTCTTACCCTTGAAATGCTCGTCATTTTTTATTTTCTTGCTTGCAAGCAGAAGCGCGACCGGCGGGTCGGCGTGTCGCTTGCGCTTCACACGTACGACTGTTGCCATGGCGAAGTTCGACCAGGACAAAACGCTGGCAGCAAAACAGCTTATGCTTTTAAGTTTATCTGGTCAACTTTTAAAACAGCCTGCACACAGTGGACAGCTGTCAACAGGTTTGTTTACGACTGCTTTATACCACAAATACCTGTGCTTTTTAGCTGGGTGGCTCGCATATGACCGAAGAGTACAATCGTTCTTACAGAATCTTACAAGAAAAACGAAGCAAAATATAAAGAGTTGATGGGGTTAAAGAAAGTATGTGAATATTGCCAGAATAATGTACATAACTCTTGCAATATACAGCACAGCTTCTTGGATCTAACACCTAACTCGCCGGAGTTCTAGAACGAACTGCTTGTCTCAATAACAGCACGAGGCTGATATGCAGACTTCAACGCACAAAAGCGGCTTGAAGAAGTTTGCAGAAAGCCAAGGAAAAAAGGCAGTGCATCACAAAGGAAACGCAACTGCTTTGGGTCACACTGACCATGCATTATTAATGCTGCCAAGTTGATTTCCCGAGAGCTGCATGAAAATGACCATGGAATCAAGTAATCAAGTTCTTCAAAATGATTGTCAGAAGCAACATTATTTGTTCTGTTCTTTTGAGCTTTAGAATTCCTTTTGAATTCAAATATCTAGCATGCTGCAATCATTTTGCGACTGTGTGCCTTTCCGACTAGCTTTATGCAGTTTACAGTGCTAATCATGAAAGTGCAATCAGTTTTTTCTTCTAATTGTCAAATGTTGTACACAAAATAGGCTGAAATCGAAACATTGAACAAGTGTGGTCGTGACACCAATACACTGTCCAACCTAATGCAACAAATTTTTAAGCATTAGCAGCTTGTTAGTAATATGCTTTTAACGTTTTCATCCATTACAATGTTAACTGACAAGTTGCAATTGGATCCAGCACACCACAATCCAACTAAAAAATCTGCATAAGTTTGTGAATCAGTGGTATGTTAATGATTGCTGGAAGAAGACAAATGCTCCCTCTTGCACTTCTGGCTTATTGTTAAATAGAATCACTAGAAAATTGATAACACTGGTCGAAAAAAGTAAGGAAAATGTGAACACAAAATTGAAACTATTACATTTGTGCACTTTAAGCAAAGCTTTCTTCTATCTATAAAATATCCAGAAATACCTTCAGTTCTGTTGTTTCTTTTACACTCTCAGTGGCTTTGAAATTTAACTAGATTTTCCATGAACACACTCATGGCCATATTTTCACTCTTGGTATAAGATGGATACACTACTTATTTCCCCCAATGCCATAATTTGCAGTAGTTCACCTTTACATTCAACAGTACATAACTTTGAACTATAGAAGGAACATCACTTGGGAAAGCGAATAAAAGTTTTTGCAGGGAATGGGTTACAAAACAACTGCTCCCAAACATTCTTATTAAACATGTCCTCTGCCAGTTACTTGGGTCAGCTGCAGACATAACCAATTGAAGACCCTCCAACGAAAAGTGCCTAAGTCACAAATTGCCAGTTTCGAGAAAACAGCTGTGCTGTTCAAGTTTTTAATTCGCATATGAAACACTGGATAAAGCAGAATGTGTATGTGCAGATTTAACCTTTAGATGCTTTTTCCATGCTAGATTTTTTGAGAGCATGTTGAGGAAAGTTTCAAGAACATGTTCCACTGTGTACTTCAGTTTACCCAAAAATGTGACTTAAGCACTTTTCATGGGAGGGTCTTCAATTGCTTACCTCACTCCTTATGAGTAAATAATTAGAATCTAAATACTCTCAAAATGAGGCAACAATTGACATCTTATCAAAACAGACCATCTACATAGATTAGTGCAAAACATGCAAAGTGCAACAACCTGCACACTGTGCAAAATTTTGGAAGGCTGAGTGAAAACCAGCGTAGGAAACGATTATCTGATAATGAATAAAAAATACATTTATTTTTAACACCAGGTGGTGTGTGATAAAAAATGCACAGGGTATTGCATGATTTTTGCAATTTTTCAGTAATTTCACCTGATTTTTGCTGATAGCCTAAGAAGTGTTTATAATCAAAATGCAAGCATGCATGAAGAAAGCATGGATAAGAAAGCAAAACAAGTTTTCCTACCCTATTTCTCTGCAACACTCTAAAACAGTGATTCTCAACCCCTGAGAACCACATGCAGCCCTCAATCACATCTTGTGTGGCCCTCAGCAGTCCTTCAATAAATCAATAACACATCTAATATTTTGTGTAACAGACTTCATTCTGCAACAAAACCAAATGTGTCAACTGACTTGGGTTAAAATTTCTTCAGTGCAGCTCTCTACCCAAGTTGTAAATCTGGATTTGGCTCATTTGTTGAGAACCACTCCTCTAAAACATTTGTACAATCAACAGAAGTACTGCAGCAAGCCAGGCATGGTCATGTTGAAAAAGAACACTACTTCCAAACACTTGCGTTCAGAAATTATTGAAGCAACAATACTATCTCAAAGCACCTAAAAGCAGTGTAAAATGATACATGAATTCTATCATCAAGGACATAATCATTCTCAAAATATTTCATAAACAATTTTCCTATAAGACCCACAAACTGTCTGCAACATGCCAACTCTTTCTAAGACAACCAGAAGTACTAACATGAACTTCACACTTAGCATGACCACTGGCCATGTATTGAAAAAATGTCTTGAAGCAATCTCTAATCGACAGCAAAAGCAATCTCTTCAATAATCATTTATTTTGCTTCACAGTCTGCATACATGCATGCTTATGCACGTAATGGCTACAGATATGCCTCTCATGATGCAGCTCGAACAAAACACTGAGTTTGTCACTCAAACAGCACTGACATTGTTGCATAGCGGATGTGTTTAAGGTCTGCTGTGCCAAATGTTTTCGGTTCAACTCTCACCTTGGCAACTTTTATTTTGGTAGTAGTGGTTGCATGTTTCAACTCATGGGGCCACTTTTTCTTTACTTTTTTCAAAACTTTGCAAACTTTAGGTTTAGGGTTAACGTTAGGGGTAGCGTTAGGGGTAGCGTTAGGGTTAGGGGACTGTACAGGTTTACATTTAGATTTACTATGTTTCTACGAAGACTAACTGCACTCTCCTCATGTGTTACTGTCATGTTACAGGTGGCGTATTAAGAAGGTTTCAAATATCAAGATCCAGAGGCATACCTGTTGCCACTGCCTAAAAAGAGGTTATGTTCAGTATCCAAAATAAAACATTTGCGTATATCCACATTATGCCAATGGCACGTTATGATCAAGATGTGCATGGGTCCAAATGGACTAAGATCAAAACTCTTGAAATATAACATTGAACCAACATAACTCATTTCAAACAATTACACTGCTTTAACAATTACAATGGTGGTCACCATTTTCCACAAAATCCTATTTTGCAACTGATTTAAGCATGTGCCATGAAAATCAAAGCTTTCTTTTCAGATGAAATATTTGGTTTACTGTTATCTTACAGCATCAGCTGATCTAACAAAAACAAAAGACAATAGTACTTAAACAAAAAATGCTGACATCATGAAAACAACATAGGAGTGGGGCTTTTTAGTCTAGGTTACTGACAGCTTAAAGGCCCAGCAAGCAGGTACTGTAGACTGCATAAGTACATATCAACTAGGCTGGCCTGTTGCACTCATTAATTCTTTTATTTTGCTTTGTCAATCAATTGCACAATTAATAATGAATTAAGCTAACCCAGTTGTATAGCCTTTGTGCTTGCCGAAGTGGTAACTTTACAGTAGTGTACTACTGTACCGTACACCTTTCGGGACTTAGTTTTAAGATTTTTACTTACGCTGGGCCCGAACAGATTACTACTAGTGCAAAGAAAACGTCCTCAAACTGAGAGTGGTTCTAAATATGAAGAGTTAGTTCATTTTTGCACCATAACACTCCAATACTCACCGCTCAGGAAAATAAGCCTACGGTGGAGAAGTTGTTGCGCAACTTCTACAGTTCAAATCTCTAGAAACACGTAATCAGTATCACAAAGCAAGCGTGCCTACCTCAAAGCCCTGTTGTTGCAAAGCTGCAAAAGTTTTCTGATCAACAGCAATAGCACAAGATTCCTTCCCACATGACAGGTCCACGCAATTCATGGCGCTTCGAAAAAAAACGCATGCACGCCCACAGCTTTGGTTTCGTCGCACTTTCAAAGAACGGTGCACAGCATCATTTCCAACACAATAGAGCAACCACAGGGTTCCGCTTTTTCTCAGGTTTTATTCCTAACTTGAACACACACACCACCTCGCGGTGCGCCCTGAAAGACGGCTAACAAATAACAACTAAGCACATCAAGCGAGTGGTAGGCTATATCTTAGGTGAGATACAGGCATCGAAACAGCAGTAAAAATGTAGATTTTTTCCATCCAAATCCAGTCTTTTTTAAGTGTGCTGTGTTTTTAGATGCCTCGAAAGCATTCGATCGAGTACTACACATGAAATTATTTGAGAAACTAATTCAAAGAAAGGTGCCAATGTGTTTTGTGCGCCTACTGAAACATTGGTACAAAGAACA
>Ga0210059_1013428_pt1 | contig 12250 bp, 7 predicted proteins | sample Ectturendosymbi2_FD_188042 | JGI IMG/M metagenome (GOLD analysis project Ga0210059, IMG submission 188042) | Ecteinascidia turbinata endosymbiont from Florida, USA - Sample 2 (SPAdes) (version 2) | ecosystem: Host-associated > Tunicates > Ascidians > Unclassified | place: Key West, Florida...
GAAAATGTTACAAGATCAACGCTTCAAAACAAGCTATTCGAGACAGTGGCGTACGCAGAAAATTTTCATGAGGGGGTTCATTCAGTGGCATATGGTGGTCATTTTTATTTGCTGTGCGCTGTTTGTGACGTCACAATTTGACGTCGTATTCATGTTTCCAAAGCAACGTTTTGGCGAAGTTTTTGGACATAATATGCATATTTTTCTACATCCACTCGCCTTATTTTATGCGTCATAGCACTGAATATAAACTATTAGCGCTACAAGTTGGGATATCGAAAAAAATCTACTCAATGCTACGACACAGCAGTTCATTACTGCAAAATTATCAGGCTGCGCGTTGAAACAGGGGGTAAAACACACTCATCAATGCGTCAGAGCAATTTACAACTGCAAAATGAGACTGAGTTATGTTTTGTCGAATACGAGCAGTCGAGCATAGACGTTCGGGCTGGACTGTCTGACGCACACCACGGTTTGCAAGATCGAATTTTGCTGAACTACACAAGAATTCAGAAAGAGCATAAAGTTCGTAAGAAAACTTTCGATTTTTCGTTATTTTTAGAAGTCCAGCAAGCTCATAGTTGTTACAGGCAAGTTTGCCTGTAATAACTTATTGCTGTACAGAAAACAAACTTGCTGAAATATCCTCAAGCCTGAGACAGCCAGAACAAATTCAAAAAAGATTACAGCCAATCAAAACTTATTATTAAGTCAGCTGACCTGACTGAAAACAGCTATCCTAGGACACTAACTTCAAGTTACCCCAGTGACAACGTCATCAAAACGTCAGCAGAAGTCACAAGACAAGCAGCAGAAATCACATGATGCTGATCACGATCAGAAAATGATGACGAAACCAAAGGTGAAAACCCGAGCACCGACAATGACCTGAAAGTTCTGGAAATATTTGAAATCAGCCAATCACCAGGCGATTCAATAAGCAATAGCCAATTAGAACACTTGAAGTAAAGGGGTGTTCACAAGTCACAAGACGATTTACGGGTATAAATACAGCTCCACCTGAACTGAAAAGTCAATCTTTTTCAAGACTCACTCCGCCGAGAGTTAGGTGGCTGCGGTTTAGCCGTTACGGGAGCCTAAGCGCCAGTAATGGTCAGGAGATACTGGCTTGTCCCAGTTAATCTTTGTCAGACCAGACTGTGAAAACTGGCATTGTCCGGGTTGATCCCTGACAGGTTAAACTACAGAAAAGTAGCTTGTCCGAACGAAGCTCTGTCAGATTATTCTATGAAATTCAGATCATGAGAATGAAGCTTTGCCAGTTTGTTTCATGAGAAACAGACTGTGAGGATGAAGTTCTGTCAGTAATTACAAATACTGTACTATCGTAGTCTTGTCAGGCAAGTTGTTCAGGTTTAAATTGTGTTTATGACTGCATTCTGTTTGCTTTGTTAAGTTGCTGTACAAGTCCGAGTTCAATCGATTGGTTTATTTTCTTCAGCCGTTGAAGGTTTTACCTTCTTCCGCTTACCTCCTCGGGTGGCCGTATAAAAGGTGAGCAATGCTCCTTTTTGTACCGCAGTGGACATTTCCACACTTGGGCGCGAGTCACATGAAACTTCTCAACACGCGTGTACACCCTGGTGTATACCCGTTCCTGCTCGGCATGTCGGTTACATCTCTTTGTAGCCCGCTTGGATCGAATCCAGCTTGGCAGTGGTCATTAAAAATATCTTTGATCCTTCTTCGGATCAGCCCTTTAGATTGAACTTATTTTCGACTAATAACAGTAACATTTGAAATTCCGACTAATGAAAAACTTCAACCTAAATTACTACTCCTTACCGAGTACGTCACCGAGCTCAGAGCTGCGCAACTCGTGAGCAGTGAAACGAATGCATGACGACTTTGATTTAGTGTTAGCCGATCGAGTATGCATCTACTTATCGAGTATATTTACAGTTAGAAATGCCTTGCGATATAAACAGAAAGTGAGTTTTATTTATATAGTAAATTGCTTGAATAGGGGAACCGATCTGAATGGATTGTTGATCTCCTTATTGCAAATTACTAAGGTACAGAATTAAAATATGAGAGTTATATGAGCGTTGTGACATATCAAAAAGTGCTTGGATATTATGATACATCATATATAGGTGAGTACCAATTTGTGTTATTTTGAACATATTTATTGTGATGAATAAAAGCTATAAAACCAAAAATTATATGCTTCACTGGTGTGTATATTTTATAGTGTCAACCGTTAAAAAATAATTAATATTCGGGCAATTAATGGGGGCTGTTAACCAGGCATAGTTTCTGCGAGAACGGTCCTTGATTCAGTAATGAGAACCCATGCATAAATGATATCTACTGGATCAAAAGAACATTGTTATGCCACCCTTAGGGGTCGCATCTTGTGTGTTACATAGTTTTCCTTTTTCCCTGCTGAGACATTATCAAATGCCTGAATGCTTCTGTGTTAACAACTGCTGTTTTTGAGCTCGTGCAACAGTTCTAACATGCTACAGAAATTGGTAATGTAGCCAATGCGGTCAGCGCTTGCACTGATCAGCCTTAGAAGACAAAATAAAGACAATTGCTGCGGATAAAGTGAAGTATCGCGTAACACAATCTTAACCATGCATAGTGGACAAAAGGTTTGCAGAAAGTAGTGAGATGGCTTCTGGATGCAGACGATAACTCAGATTCCCACCAAAACCTAATTATTACTTGTTGGCCCATTTGAAATGTTCATTAAAATTTGCGTTAAATCGACAGATTAACAAGCAAAAGGTATGTGAATATAATTAACCACCTTTGCGCGAGTAACAAAATTTTTCTAAAATATCAAGCTCAGGGGGGTTAACCCCACCCCACCCCTTGCGTACGTCCTTGACTGTTTTGGATAAAGTGAACTAAGTCGGAAGACAATCTTAAACATGCGTAATGGACGAAAGGTCTGCAAAAAGTGGTGAGATGGTTTCTGGATGCAGACGATAACTCAGATTTCCACCAAAACCTAATTGCTACTTTTTGGCCCATTTGCAATGTTCCTTGAAAGTTGCATGCAAATTCATTCCGTGGTATTTGCAATAAGTCGAGAAATTAACAAGCAAAAGGTATGCGAAAGCAATTAATCTCCTGTGCGCAGGTAATAAGGTTTTTGTAAAATATCAAGCTCAAGGGGGGGTTTTAACCCCAACCCCCATAATGGATTCTTACTATCCGATCCTATCCTGTTTTTGAAAAATGATATCCGTATCCGATCCGAATCCTGTTTTGGTTAAAATCATACTATCCGTAGGCGAAAACTATTCAGAAGTGTATTATGATGCACAACATATATTTTTGTGTAGTTTCCATTTTGCCTTATGAGGCAAAATACCTGCTGAAGTTATTTTGCCTTTAGCTGATCACGATTGGTTGAAGTAGTCACACAACAAGTTTGGAACGCATGTCTAATTAGGTGACCATGACATCTGTAACAGCTCAGTCCCACATCCATGGACAAGTGTTGTAATGGCTTCAGGGCTGGCGAGCAGTTAGCAGCTTCTTGTTTGCATTAAGTGAACTGCAGGCTAAACCCTAATTCTAAACCCTGAACCACTAAACCTGAAACTTGACCATAAGCACTGATCCTAAACCCTAACCATAAACTCTTAATCCCCAACCAATTGTCTCTGCGTATTGTACTTGTCACATGACCACTTCAGTCAATTGTGTTAAAATGAAGGCAAAATAGTCCCAGCACAGGTTTTGCCTCATGTAGCGGAACAGACACTACCTGCCTGAATGCGTTGTGCCACTGTTGCTGTCGGAAAGCCTGAGCAGCAAGTGCGCAAACCTTCACACTGTGGCAGCAAGCAACAATAGAGATCACAAGATCACTCTTGTCGTCACCATTAGTAAGTACTACCAACTGTTCACCAGCTTCACAAGCATTATTAGAAATCACTCACCAAGATCACTCCATCGGGATCACTCTATTATTGCTTGTTCGCACCACATACACATGGGTGTTATTCTTTGCGCACATCCCATTCGTGGTGAATCGCACATTCAACGCAATGCCAATCGAGAGGTTGCAACACAACTTTGGGCCCTGTCATGCTTATGAACAGAAAGTTTGACATATCTTGCAAGCTTGACATATCGCGTAACCTGAGTACTTTTCCGAGGCAATTGCATTCAAAAGCAATCTGAAGTTTTGCCACACAGTCACACCGCCACGGAGGGACTTTTCTGGGTACTTTACTGCGATTAGTGCCTGCAAAACAAAGATCCAACCCCCCTCCAATTGAAATATGAAGCACTTTAAAACAGTAATATTTGTTCAAATTTCAGAATGTCAAGCCCCACTGCACAAATATAAAGCCCCTCTACTGAAGACTTTCTGGTGACGGTTCTGTTGACACACCAAGCTTTTCATTAGCCATTTCTTTGGTAACAATGGTTAGATTTTGACACCCTCCATGAGTTCACATTCATTCATAATTCATTAATTAATCCTACCCATTGTTTCACTTTAACCAAATCTATCTGTAAGTAGTATAGCAATGCTAGTCTACAATCAATGCGCAACAGTCTACTGGCTAAAGCATGTCATTTATGTTGGAATAACTGACTAAAAAATCGATCTAACAAGTCAGTGTCACAAAACAACATTTCGCATATCACGTTTAAGTAAGAAAAAAGCTATCTGGCCTGGTATCATCCAACATCCAGTCAATGCGGGCTCACGCAGAACAGGCGTGAAGATTGCAAAGCCTGGTGTAGACTACAGATCACATTAAGACTTACAGTGGTCTAGCTAGTCTAGACTAGATCACAGTAGGCCTACACTAACTAGCCTTAGTCCAGATACGCAGCAAAAACGTCCTTAATGTATATTGAAAGATCCTTATCTTGACACACCAGGAACAGTTTCATGCTAACAAATTTGGCGTGTCCAATTAACAATTTAAGAGGGGAATGAGATTACACTACGGTACAGAGATTACACCACAGACAGATTTGGAGTCGTGGCACAGAAGGCAGAAAAGATGCTTCTGAAAATAATAAATGAATGATTGTGCAATGTGAAATTTTTTCCAAAAGTCTGAATCCTCAAAATATCGATAAAAGCGTTTCGGATATCCGGATCCGTATCAGGTTCCCATTTGAATGCTGTTTTTGGATATCGCCATCCGGTTCCAAACTCACTATCGTGGCGGATATCCAACCGGCAAGCCGGATAATGATCACCTCTGTAGCGTACGCCTTTGATTCGAGATTAAAGCGCAAGTTTTAAATGAATAAAATATATTTTTGGACATGTGAAACATCCATTTCAGTAAGAACATTAAATATTTTTGTACGGATATAAGCGCAATGATCGGTTGATTACAGCCATGTTTGACTGACATTGAGAGTTGACTGCTGCCGAAAAGGTCAAAAGTTCATCGTTGTAAAATAAGGTATTCGATATCAGAGCACAAGTTTTAATCAAGCAAAATATTTTTAGGGCATGTAAATAACTTATTTCAGTTAAAATATATTTAATGTTTCCACGGACATGAGCGCAAAACTTGTTTCATTGAAGCCATGTTTGACTGACATTGAGCGTTGACTGCCGGCGAAAATGTCACAAGTTCATCGTTGTAAAATAAGCTATCTGAGATCAGAGCGCGAGTTTTAATCAAGCAAACTGTATTTTTGGGCATTTGAATAACCTATTTCAGTTTAAATTTTTGTAATTTTTCCACGGATATGAGCACAATATTCCTTTGATTGAAGCCATGTTTGACTAGAATTGAGCGTTGACTGCCGGCGGAAACGTCAAAAGTTCAGCACTGTATTAGGAGTCTTTCTAGATCAGAGCGCAAGTTTGAATCAAGCAAAATGTAATGTCGGCCATATAAATGACCTATTTCAGTTGAAATGTTTATAATTTTTCCACGGATATGAGCGCAATATTCGTTTGATTGAAGCCATCTTTCACTAGCATTGAAGGTTTAGTGCTGAGTAAAGGGTGGAGACTTTAACGCTCTGAAACAAACTATTCGAGATCAGAGCGCAAGTTTGAATCAAGCAAAATATATTTTTGGACATGTAAATGACCCATTTCGGCTTAAATATTAATAATATTTCCACGGATATGATCGCTAATATTGGTTCAAACCGTTCAATGCGGCCACCCCTCTGGTAACGGGTTTGCGTTTCGCCGACGTCCGTATTGGAGCCGACTGTCGGCTGGAGGAACTGGCAGCTGAGTTGACTTAGGTAAGTTTTCTCCTTCGTATGTTATGCAGTACGTGTAGTTTGTAGAAATATATGAGAGCAACATTGGCAGTACAATATTGCTATCGCTAATTGTGTAAAGTTGTTAGCACGTTAAGGTTCGGTTGAGAAGTCATGAGGAAAGTGACACGATTTAGGAGCCTGCATAGCGTGTCTTGATAGATATATCTAATCTATTAACATTGTGTTATGGTATCTCAAAGATTACTGAGTTCAGTTAACTTTTGCAGAAAATTATGGGAATTATGTTTGCAGGCGCGATGTTTTAAGAATGGTAATATTGTCACATTATTTGATTGCCGTTATGTTTCAACGTATTGTTTTATATAATCATAAACGAGCAATTCATGTTAAATTCTGATGCACATTAATTAGTCTCAATTTTGATTATTACAAAATAATTTTGCACGTCTTAAGGGCCCCAAATCATTTGGGGCCATTTGTCAAATGGGTTTTGTTCCGCCTGAAAATATTTCAATTGGAGGCCTTGCCTTCACCTACCATGCAGAGCCACAACATGGAACATGGCCGCTGGCGGCGATAACGCTCTCTCTGGAACTTCTGAGTAGGTTAAGGCTGGGGGGGGGTTCAGGCATGGACTAAAACGTTTTTGAAATTACTGAGAAAATTAAGTCATTTCGGTCAGAATGTTTGAATATATAAGCTAAAAACACTGTTATGGCGAGATTTAATACAACTGTGAGACAAATCACCAAAATGTTTCAGTGACCAAAATAAATGTATCAGCAAAAATGACCGAAATGTTTCAGCGAAAAACAAAAAGGGTACAGTAGAAGGGTTGGGTTTCGGGATACAAAAAAAGGTTAGGGATTAGCCTAACCTAACCAAAAACCTTAACCTAACCCCAACACTATCTTAAGACTATCCCTAACCTAATCTTGACATAGCCCTAACCTGACGCCAACTCCGATCTCTAGCTTAAACGCCGGTCTACACTGCAACGAAGTAAAGTGGAGCGTAGTGCAGCATATAAATTTGTGACGGTTTCCACCAGAGGTGGCCAGACCAAAGTTACGTGAGCCGGCAGTCGTCTACGTCTAGCCAGTCAGAGGTGAGCAGATATTGATTTTGCAACTCCTGATCCATATCCGAAAAATTTTTGCATATCCATATCCAATTCTTATCCAAGAATTTCTGAAATTTTGTATCCGATATCCACCCGTATCCACATGAGACACTGGTTAAATACAAAACAAACAGGCAGTGGTAATAAGTATACCAGTGGACCTTCATTTTTGAAAACTTATTAATCCGTCGCTTGTAACATGACACTAATCCATGACAAGTGTTCAGTAGACTGCAGTGCACTACGCTTGGTAGAAACATAGCAAACCTTAGGTAGTGTCTATTTTACCGGTAACCATCTGGCAGCAACAGATCGGCTGGAGCTATTGTGCCGGCAGCCGAAGATTCGGTCTCGTGGCATGACGCAATACTAAGAAAAGGTCACTTTGTCAGGAATATGCTGTCGTCCTCGTGGTGTAGCGGTCATGTGTTACGGCTGCTATGCCAATCGTTTTCGCTTCGACTCTCACCTTGCCGACTTTTGTTTTGTTTTTTTTTTCTTTGCTTTTTTTCCAGGTTCCGCTTAGGTGTTACACTTAGAAGTTAGTGTTGCTAAGTTAGGATTCGGTTAGAATTAGCGTTAGGTAAGTGTCAGGTTGGGGTTAGCTTAGCATTAGGTTAGCTTAGTGTTAGGTTAGGGTTAGAGCTAGGATTAGGGTTAAGCTTAGGTTGTAGGTTTATCTTCTAGTTACAATTACTTCCTTTCTGCAAAGCCTTTTGCTGCTGCCATCCTTTTGGCGAACAGACCCGGGTAAAGCTAACCGACAGTCCGCTCAGGCGACAGTTCAAAAAATCGCCCAAAGAACAAAAACTCGCCAAATCAGAATGGGACAAAATTACGTCCAGGAGACAAAATCAAGTTAGAAAATAGCATGTACAAGGTACTAACGATGAATTTAAATAATTCTCAAGGTGAACAACTTTGAAAAATTATTTAAAAAATATTAAAAACATTTGTGAATTCACCCAGAAAAAAATTCTTCCAGTTGCTACCGGATAAATTTTTCAACACAAACTGATTTATTTTATTCATACCAATGCAATGAACACACGATTTTTCGCAAAAACTATAAAAAGTTTGTGACTAGTTTTCGTAGCTTTTTCCCCATTTGTCAACTTTTAAAATGCGTTCATTGCACTGGTATGAATAAAATCAATCAGTCTGTGTTGAAACATCTTCCCGTTCTGAGCCGGATGGAACAAATATGACGTTTAGAAGTTGGCATTTCGACGCACGATTTTTCGCAAAAACTATAAAAGTTTGTAAGAATTTTTCATAGCTTTTTCTCGTTACAAACTAACCTTTTTTTCACTTTTGAATGCCACCACTGCATATGCTGTAACTCTAACTTACGGTACATCAATGGAGCCTATAATGTGCAACCACCTAAGTTACAAATGAAAAGCAGTGGTTAACTGTTTTTTGACGCATGTACAAAAAGTGAAAACGCACTCTGTTGGATTGCACCTTACTTGCTGAAAATCATGCGTCAACCTATTATGATAAATCATATCTAGGCTTAACAGCTGATACAATATGTATCAGGGGTCTCCAAAGTTCGGTCCGCAGGCAAAATCTGGACCGCGAAGCCATTTCATCTGGCCTGCAAAACCATATTGTCAATATAAAATGAAAAAATAATAGATTTACACAAAATTTGTTGATTTGATATATGCGACATATCTTGATAAAATAACATTACATAAGATGTGCGGCCCTCAAACTGTTGTGTAACAGCTTATGTGACCCTCTGATAAAAACGTTTGGAGACCTCTGGTCCAAATAAACCATTGTCTACATCGCACGCCTGTTTTTTGCTTGGGAAGTCACGCAAATAACATACTATACTGACTCTGCTATATGTGCGGACTGTGGTCGTCTTCACAACAAAGTCCACATCTGGGGCTTTTTTCCATTCATTGACACATGGCGTGGACTAGTTTTAAGACCAATCACAGCTACTAGCCATGTTGTTTCTAATCATGTCTTACATGTCATTGATCATACAGTAGCATCTGTGACATCCCATATTCTATGGCAATTGACTGCAAAAATGATATGTGGATTGAAATAACATTTGCAGACTCGTAACCTGGAATAAAGTGGGTCTGTAGCCAGATTTGGAGGGCCAAATAAAATGTTAGGGGGGCAAAATTTTGTTATTTTGGGGACAATCCCTCTGAATGTCCCTATGGCTATGGGCCTGACATAAAGTAAAACTTACATCTATATTTCAGTAAATCTGTATACTGTTGACTTTAGAAATAGTATTTAATTTGTTTTTCAGAGTCATAATAACACATGCTGTATATTAAAGGTTTCCCATTTTATGCATGTAAGTTATAGTTTTTCAGAAGCTGAACTAGTGAAAGCTGTGTTATTAATCAATTTTAGCAATAGACTTTGCACAAAAAGGCTGGCAAGCTTGTAGTTTTGTACAAGCTTCTTAAGTGTTAATGAAGTTGTTTAAGTGTAGTCATTTCAATAAATATTTCTTTTTGTGCAGCAGTACTATAAATGCAAAGAAAGGTGTAATGAAAGTTCAGCTGAATTCTAGTTGCTGTTCGCCCACATTGATTTTTGTGCTTTTGTCCAATGAGATGCATCTTCACCTAACTTTTTTATCTGCTCACTTCAGTTGTGTGATGCTCTGTGTAATTCTTTTTCTTAACTAGTGTACCAGTGTAAGTGCTTGGTAAATAATAAAAAATCTGCTATTATTGAAAAAAAAACAGCTTGTACTTCACATTTTTGTGTGGATGAACAACAGCAACTGTTTAAATTAGTGATCCTTAACTAGGAGTGCATGCTTGCCCAGAAGGACATAAAAATTTTTTCCGTACATTTTCTTTGTTAAAGTTATTATGTGAATTTGTGTACATTGCTTTGTTGCTAGCAGTAAATGTGCAGAAGTTAAAGCCACTGATTTCAATTTCATGAGGTGTAATCTGTTTTTTTTGGTCATTTTGGGTCATAGAACGAAACGTTTGTAAAATGACCAAAAAAATTAAGTCACTTTGGTCACATTGTTTAAAAATATAGGCTAAGAAACACTTTAATGGTGAGTTTAATATAAATTAAGAGACAAATGAACAAAATGCTTTAGTGATCAAATGTTTCAGCTACAATAGCCCAAAATGTTTCAGCAAAAAAAATATGGTGTAATAAAAGCTGGGCAACTTTTCTGAGTGCATGAATCAAATATGCATATTTTTCAAGTACATAACGTTTACATTTTAAGCCTGCCAGTGCCTGTTTTTCTGCATTAGGTGGAAGCCAATCCTACTGCAGGGGAGCACAAACGACCTTTGTGTGTAGCAATGCCTATGGATTTACAATTTAGGTTATGGAAGCTGTGTATCAAGAACCCTTCATGTGCCACAACATTTTGGCCTATAAAAAATTAAAATTATGGTAACATTTGTACAATTCACTTTTTTTCTGTGGACAGACATATTCTGTGGACCAGGAACCCACATTTTCTGTCCCAGCTCCACAATCTAATGAAATTGGGCTCTGGCTGCAAACCATCCAAAATCGCATAGGCTCTGGGCTCTGGTTCCACAGCCCTGTTTGCAACAATGTCAGTGTGGTTCTAAAAATGTAAACAATTTGATTGTATTGAGGTAAAGTATTGTAGTAAAACAAGGGTGGGGAACCTGAGCCCCGCAGGCCGAATGCGGCCCACGACAACATTTAATATGGCCCATATCAAAGTTTCATTAGGACTTAATTTAAAAAATAACATCACATCACAACAAAACACTTAGATAAGCACGTACGAAGGTAGGATGTAGTAAGAAGCCTTCATACCTCGTAGTAAAATAAAGGTAGATTTTAAAGATATGACCAGTTGTTATTTGTTGCCCGCAAGCAATAATTCACAATTTATGCAGCCTGTGATAGGATATGGTTCCCAACCCTGTCAAGGTTAAATTTTAACTTGATAATTTTATGAGCGATGTTGTGAGGTGGATAGTCTCGCATGTAACTGTATGTCAGACAAGTTAAACGTTGGGCAAATTTTAGCATTTAAGTGAGTTGCTCAAGTAATACTGAAATACTTTTGCGGCTTGCAACGGAGTTTCGACGAATAAACCTGGACTTCCCCACAGAAAACCAGTTTTCCACAAGTGCTCTTGAAGTGTTAAATAAGATAATTGACCAGTCAAGGCAAGTGGGGAACAACCCACACAACATCAAGCGATTGTTGGGAGGAGATTGCTTGCTCAGGTATTCCAACGACCACAGAGTTTTGGAATCTTCTAATGCTAGTATGTTATTGTGGGTGGCTCTATAGGGGGTATGGTCATGACTGTTTTCACTATTTACATGTACCTAAAGGGGGTTGACAACCTATGCCTATAGTTATTGTCCCATGACTGTAAAGCTTGCCTACCTGTGACATCAAGCTTTGCTATTAAAATGGGTGAGTCCTGAAAAAATCCTGTGCTTGCAAAAAAATCCTCCGGCCACGACTATGTAAAGGATGCCGACCCTGATCTAAAGCATCGTTTCCAAAATGGGCCAGTCCTGAAAAAATCCTGAACTCACGCACTAATCTTCCACGAAATGCCTTATTTTATCTTATTCACATGAAAAAAAAAGGATAGCATCCCTTTAGCTTTGCGTTGGATTCATGTCTGGCTTAAACAGGCATAATAATTTTTTCTGGCATGCCTATGTCCTGTACTTAGCGTACTGTACATTTTTAGCTTTTCACATCATTACTGCCACACAAATGCTGTGCTACCTGCTTCCATCCAATACAAGGAAACCAGTATAGGCTGAGAAGTACAGGGTGTTTCACAATTGTTGAAACAAAGCGGCAGCTTCTAAAACCTTTATCGATGACCTTATTCATTTTTCTCTTTCCAGATTGTCATAGGGAAATAGTTAACCTTTCTATATATTAAA
>Ga0210059_1013430_pt1 | contig 12247 bp, 5 predicted proteins | sample Ectturendosymbi2_FD_188042 | JGI IMG/M metagenome (GOLD analysis project Ga0210059, IMG submission 188042) | Ecteinascidia turbinata endosymbiont from Florida, USA - Sample 2 (SPAdes) (version 2) | ecosystem: Host-associated > Tunicates > Ascidians > Unclassified | place: Key West, Florida...
ACCATAAAATTCAAATTTATTAAAAAATTGAAACGTCTGCCATTCGGTAACCGCTTGACCGATTTCGTTCAAATTTTTTTGTTGGTTGTTATTTTTGAAGCTCTTTCAAATGAGCCCACTTTCATCAAAATCTGAGAGGGTGGGTGAACATTTTTCATTTTTCTGTTCAATTAAGCATGGAATGACCCTTAAGTTAACCCACGAACACGATGTTTTAGCATGTGTACAGTATAAACCTGTGCGCTTATAGCCTAATACATGAAGTTAAGAAAAGTAGAATCCTTTTAAGATGTTACTTGCACCTGCTTCATAGCGACAGTTGTCGTCACTAATCAGTAACGATTGCATTTGTAATTATATTCATAATGCCATGACTGTTGCTTAACATAATGTAAGTCATTTTTTATGCAAGCTTTTTTAAATTAATCTGCGCTAAACTAGGCATCGATTGCACTTCTGCACCTTCAGTACCAGTCGAACTTTTCGAGCTGCCAAAACTTCCGGAAGTACAACGGGAGTTTATTCGTACACAACACCTGCACGTGGTGGCTTCAAGCATTGCGAAACTTCCTGATGATACTTTTGTTTCGGTTGTGACGGCCGACGTATGCTTCATGGTTAATCTTGTCTGTTTGTTTATGAAACCACACCTGCTAGCGTTGTTGTAAGATAACTGTCTTGACGTTTCTGGATGCGTGAGGAATATAACAGCGTTTTGTCAACTCTTTTTTGGCCGATACCGATATATCGGTAAAACCAAAATATCGGCCGATATATCGGTTGATCTCTCATCAACATGACTCAATGTGCCAGACACTGTGCCGTTGAGTGTTAACTAGTTGTTCCTCTTAATTAACATTGACATAACCTGTTTCATCACTTAGTTTAATTGTCTTCAATGAAAAGAAAATACTCCAACAATGTTCATGTATTTCGCTACATTTGTGGAAGTTTTACACCAACAGCACAAAGACAGTCCATCAACGACTTGTGTAAAGGGCCTGCTTTGCTCATTTTAAAATCAAGCTTACAGATCAAGACAAACCATGGGTTCCACATAAAGTCTGTGCAAGCTGTGTGGAAACCTTGAGATCAAGGTCCCATGGAAAAGATAAGCCCTTCCTTTTGGGATTCCAATGATCTGGAAGGAACGAATAGACCATGGTGCAGATTGTTACTTCTGCATAGTAATCGTGAAAGTCTTCAATAAGAAAAATAAACATTCTACTCCACTACCCAAACTTCAGTTCAGCTTTGAAAGACCTGTACCTTATGTTGTGGATGCACACAAGCCTGTATCCAACTACCTTCCCTACCTTGAAGATGATACACTCAGATATTTTTTAACTTCAACAGATGATGACATGTCTGTTGATAGTTTTAGCAAAGGTTATTGCCTGATGCCTCCCTCTTTATTTGACCAGGCTGAAATAAATGGTTTAATTCGTGATTTGAATCTACCCAAACAATCATCTGAGCTGCTGGCTGCAAGATTACAAGAAAAACACCTGCTTCATCCTGGAACCAATATCACATTTTATCGAAGCAGAGAGCAAGAAATGTTCAGTTTTTTACTTCCAGTGATGTTCTGGTGTATTTCCATGATCTAAAATCCCTCTTATGGGCAATGGGTTGGACACAATACAAAGATGAAGAATGGAGACTTCATAGCTGGTTCGAAATGAAGTCTTCACTGAATGTCCAATTGGCATGGATCCATACTTATATGGCAATAAATATGGATCCACATCTATTGGACATGCAGTGAAGCTTGAAGAAGAACATGATACTGCTATGATTGTTCTGCAAATGCTTCTCAGCTGTTTTATACAATTTTTTTGAAAATTAAATTATCTAACTACCAAGATTTGCTGAATGCGTTGTTGGCAATTTACCACATTGTGGGATGCAATATGAGCATCAAGCTGCATTATTTGAAATCTCATTCTGACAAATTTCCAGATAACTTGGGTAAGTGCAAGATGAGAGTTTTCACCAGGACTTAACTTAAGGAGGATCGTTATCAGGGACGGAGGGCCACGCACATGATTGCAGACTATTCCTGGAGCCTAAAATGAGACTGCCCCAATAAATCACATGAGAGAAAATCACTGAAACACACATTTCTAAGTTGTTAATTGTAAATCATGATTTAACTACTCAAAATGACTTTCTATTTCTTTTGTGTCTGAACACCATCCAGTTTTGGTTTGAAAATCTGTAGATGTGCATAGGTTTAGAGGCAAACAAATTTTTAGGGTGCAAAGGATATTTGCCCAAATTTTCCAAACTTGCCTGTAACGTTTTGTGGGAGTTTGCCCACAAAATTTCTCCGCAAAGGTCAGAGATCACGAAAACCTTTGTTTTGGTAAGACCTCCAAAAAAAGGTGTTCGTGTATTTTTCTAGAAATGTTGGGTGCCATTTTTTGAAATCAAAAAAGCGTTGGGCCACATTTTGTTCAAATTTTCAGCAATTTTACTAGAATTTTCGGCAAATAAAAACTTTTGGGGTGCACTTGCACCCCTGCATCCTATGCCACTTGATGTACTGTAACTTGAATGTGTTTTATTTTCTCTAGTGTGACATGTTATCTGCCCATTTATGCTCAAATTGTGACCACATAGTGACAAAGGAATGAAATAAGAATAAGCATTGAATCTATTTTAAGGCATCTACTTTACTCTTAGGCATACGATTTCGTAAAACCACTGGTATGTTGTTGCACAAAACTGCGGTGTGATAGAAAAAACTGACATCAGATATGAAATCAGCATCCTGAATTTAGTCTAAATCAGCTGAAAAAGTTGAAACAACTAAATGTGTGTATACCTGTGTTATCAATGGACCCGACAATTGGCTTACGACTTCCTGACGTAACTAAACCACCTGGAAAAACCATATGTGTTATGTGATGAAAACTTATTCTGCCAATGTAGTCTTTTAAACCCAATGCGCTCATTACGCACAGAAGCAAATCATTTTAGGCTTCAGTAAGCCATCTAGTTGCTTGTTATTGTGATGCAGTTATCTTCTTGAAGCAGCTTTGTTGTGTCATAATAGAAACTCCAATGGTAATAGCAATGGTTTTTTCATGCATCCAAATAATTAAAGGCAGCTAGTGTGCCTGGTGATCCTTGAGTTTCCCAACATAAAGCATCAGAACAAAGGTAAAGATTTTTTTAATTACGTAGGTGTAAAAGTTTTTATCTCCAAAATTTGTTGGAACAAATATTTGGCCAGGAATTTGTTTCCTGCTAAACCTGCCAAACGGTTTTTAAAATCTTGCTAGAAAATCGGCCAACTGTTAGATTGAAAATTTTACAGCAAACAGTGAGTAAAACCTGCTAGATTTAGCAGCAAATCGGCTAAAATGGCTACACTGCTCAGTCTACTACTGTGAACTGCACATCGGCAACAATGTATAACTATGATGCAACAATAATGATCTTAATTGCACAACTATGAACAACGAGTGGCGCAACAACTGTCAATATTTCTTGTTCCACTATCTGTACTCAACCTCCTGGATAACTAATTGCCTAGTTGGAGTCTGAATGTGGCACATTGATCTAAAAAATTTGATCATGACGCATCAACATATTGAAGCAAGAAATCACTTCCTCTAAAAAACGAGGAACCCTCACGGAACCCCACTACATGTTTTGCGGAACCCCTGTTGAAGAGCACTGTCATAGAGGATACTTTCAGTTCAAGATATCCTTCGGCCTATTTTTAGCAAGCTTGGGAAGTTTGTAGGTGTGTCATGTAGATTTTTGAAAAGCTTCATGTTCAATTTTTCAGGCAAACAATTCAACTATGTTAAAGTCTTCAGTAACAACAATGTTTATAACATCAGTGGAATTAAAAAAAAGGAATGTAATGTTATTGCTAATTAAAACTGTATCAATTTGTTTTCAGTGACTAATACTTTGTTGTAGATTTAAATAATCAAATATGTGTGCATCGTTCTTGGACAAACTCTGACACTTTCATTTAGATAATTGGCATGAAGTAAATTTAATGAATGTTAACTAAAAACAGTCCTCTTCTAGATGCATCAAAAATCTTATGCAACACCCTTGGTGCCAGTGTATGATATATTCGCACTTCAAAATCCCGCATTGAGGTGCTATTTTCCTACCACTTTGCAACTCCATAACTTGCCAGGCGATTGTGTTAGAGAGTTGTTGAAAACCTCAAAAGATGCGGCAAGTTTTTTAGATTGCAATGAAAAAAATTGGGAAGTTTTAGACTTCGGGTTTTTGTGGGTGATGTCATAAGTGCGGTAGGTTTTAAGCCATCTTGGCTCAGGTTACCTGGCCCTGGGTCCAAGTGCTAGAGGGATTTTTTTGACTCTAGTTTTTATTAGAAACTAGTTTATAATACAAGCTTTTTGAGGCTTTGACTTTCTAGCATTTCTGGTTCAAAAATTATGGTCTAAAACAACGGTGCCACCCTGCGGCCATACAGCCGCATGCGGGCTTCAATAATGAAATTTTCAGCCATCCACATGTAATTTAAAGTATAAGATTTGGCAGCCGTGCTGGTGTATAGTGAAGCAAAACAAAAGCAAGGCAAGCAAATTTGTCAACATGATTGGTAACAATCTGGATGGTGGTATCACAAAGAATTATAGAATAAATACGCAATTTGACATATACCCGATAAAACCTATTCTTTAACACTTTGAGAACAAGAGTACGATATATTCGTACTTCAATTTCGGCCAAAAAAACAGCAGTTTTCGATTACCTTACCAAGGCCCTAGCTCCTCCGCTGATTGCGCTAGAGAGCTGTTCAAGGGTTCAGACGGATCGGCCAGTCTAGTAGATTGCACTCAAAAAATATTTTTTTGGTTGGGGGGTGTGAATTTTTCTGACTGACGTCATAAGTGAAGTAGTTTTTGGGCCATTTTGGCTCATGTTGCTTGGCCTAGGGCCCAATCGCTAGGCCAAAGTATTTCGCTGAAGTTTTCATTGGAAACTAGGCTCGAGTCTGATCCGTTTGAGCCTTTGATCGACTTTTTAGCGTTTCTGGTTCAAAAGTTATGATCTAAAATAAAGAAATTAATTATCTAGTCACCAAAATATTTTTAATACTTTAGATCAAGGGTGGGCAATTAATTTGGCTTGGGGGACACTTTGAGAAGGCTGCCTTTAGCGGAGGGCTGTACCATCTTATGGAAAGAAAAGCAGATTTTGGTTAAGTTGCCCAATCGGAGGAAACTTCAGATTTGAACATATTTCCTGAATGCTTTGGCAGGCCACTGAAAACGCTAGATCATGAAACCAAAATGATGTATTTAATTTTAAACCAAATGTATTTGATTTAAGAAAAAAATTTGTTTTAAATAAAAAAAAAATTGTGGTTGGGGGAGAGCGTTTTTTTTGTGAGTTGCATCATAAGTTGAAGACTTTTAGGCCACCTTGGCCCACTTCACCTGGCCTTGGGCCCAAACCTTTAGATGGTAGTATTTCGCTGAAGTTTTTGCTGGAAACTAAGCTACAATCTCAGTCTTTTGATATTTTGGATGACCTGCTGAGGTTTCAGGTTCAAAAGTTGTGATCAGAAGCAGTGCTCTTCAACCTTTTTGTCATCGTGGAACCCCTGGTATACTTTCGTGCTTGTGATGGAACCCCCATTAACAAAAATTTAAAAAACACGAATTGCTTGTAAGAAAATTGAACATTTCGTTACTAGACATTTCAATAAATAAACAGTTATTACAGCAGTTGAAAAGCAAGAAATTTAGTGACTCAGTTGTTCTTGCATTTCTGGAATGTACCTGTTACTCTCAGAATTTAGCAAAAAGAACCTGTATCTCAAATATGTGTCGTCCCATTTTCAAACTTTGGCAATTGAATCACATTTGGTCTGCTTCAGATTAGAATTAGATGCTTCTTTTACATTTGAACTACATTCCTAATTACCGTCCACACCTTCGCGCTGTTGTTATCATTTCACTTAACATAAGAAAATGTGTGATTTCGCTTCATCTGGTTTGACTAAACAGCAAAAGATTGGGTTTCACACTGTTTTTACTTTATTTTCACAAAGGCTGAACAGCAGCTCTAATGCGTTACTATTCCAATGTACAGTACTGTGAACTGTACATCGGCAACATCATATCACTATGGTGCAACGATGATGTTTTTCTTAATTGCACAACAATGAACAACAAGTGACACAACAACTGTCAATAGTATAAGTTTCGCTATCTGCACTCAACCTCCCACACAACTAGCTGTCCTACTTGGAGTCTGAATGCGGCACGGTGATCTAAAAATTACATAATGACGCATCAACATATACTTAAGCAAGAAATCATTTCCCCTAAAAAACGAAGAATCCTCACGGAACCCTACTATATGCTTTGCGGACCCCAGGGGTTCCGAGGAACCATGTTGAAGAGCACTGATCTAAAGTACTAAAAATATTTGACTAATTCGCTAAATAGATAATTAATTAATTTGTTTATTTTAGATAATAACTTTTGAACCAGAAACGCTAGAAAGTTGATCAACGGCTCAAAAGACTTGGGACTCGAGCCTAGTTTCCAATGAAAACTTCAGCAAAATTCTTTGGCCTGGAGCCTGGGCCCTAGGCCAGGCAACATGAGCCGAAACGGCCCAAAAACTACTTCACTTATGATGTCAGTCAAAAAATCCGCAACGCCAACCAAAAATTTTTTTTCGAGTGCAATCTACTAGAGTGGCCGATGCTTTTGAGTCCTTGAACAGCTCTCTAGCGTAATCAGCGGAGTAGCTATGGTGTTGGTAAAGCAATCGAAATCTGCTGCGTTTAGGCTGAAATGCAGGTATGATATATTTGTAGACTGGTCGTCAAAGTGTTAAGTGAAATGAAGCATAAAATTTTTCAGTTTCATTCCACTTAAACAAGCAATTGACTATGCACAAGACACAACAGAATTCTAGAATTTAATAATGAATTTGTGAAGTAGCAATGCTAGCTTGAAGAACAATGGTATAATGAAAAATAGTGAATATTAAGACCTGTGTATTTATACAAAATTTGTAGTTTTTGCACAAACTTTGTCAATTTTTTCTGTGTGAAAACATTGAGAACCATTCATGAATTTTGTATGGTGAACTTGTCATATCATAATGAATGTGTGAAAAATTTTTCAACGCAAATTTTCACTGCAGTCATGGATAACCGAGGCGACAAAGGTACCCCACTTTTCTAGTTTTTTCATTTCATGCCAAGTTTGGCCTAAGATATCTCGCAAACCTTTTGATATTTCACAACACAATTGTCTAAGGTCAAAGATGATTTTATCAGCAGCAATTCTTCCAAATATGAGCTATTATCAAGAAATAAAACCGTGGCAAAGTTTGAAAATTTTTGAAAATTTGTAGCAAGAGCTAGAAACAGTCAACTTTGGGGTCCATGACCTTTGACCTTTGAAAGTCACAATGTAGATAATGTTATTTTTTAAATATCTGGCAAAGTTACTAGCATCCCTGAAAAATTGTGGTTGTTCACTAATGTAGTTTGGCAGTAATAAGGCTTTACACATGGCCAAATGTGAATAATTTGTTCCCCCCTGGCTACAAACACCCAACTAAAAAGCTTTATAGTCATGCCATTTCTTGACAGATTTCATTCAAATTTTGCAGATGTTCATAATATGGGGTAATGACAATTTGAGTAAAATTTCATGAAAGTTGGAAAGGATGCCTTGACCACTTCCTGAGAATTGAGATGTAATGGCTCAAATATAACTCCAACTTATTGGCGGCCTTACTTCATATAAATAAAAGTAATGCGGCCGGCAATAGCAAAACCCCTAGTGTTAAACAACAAAAAATGAATAATTAATTAATCACGAGATTGATCAATTATTTTGTTGATTTTAGGCCTTAACTCGTTGGCTGCCGGCCTACGGTATATTCGTACTTCGATTTCGGCCTAAAAAACAGCAGTTTTTGGTTGCCTTACCAACGCCGTAGCTCCTCCGCCAATTGCGCTAGAGAGCTCTTCAACGGCTCAACCGGATTGGCCAGTCTAGTAGATTGCACTCGAAAAAAATTTTTCGGTTGGGGAGTGTGGATTGTTTGTGACTGACGTCATAAGTGAAGTAGTTTTAGGGTCATTTTGGCTCATGTTGCCTGGCCTAGGGCCCAACCACTAGGCCAAAGTGTTTCGCTGAAGTTTTCATTGGAAACTAGACTAGAGTCCGAGTTTTTTGAGCCTTTGATCGACTTTCTAGCGTTTCGGTTCAAAAGTTATGATCTAAAATAAACAAATTAATTAATTAACTAATTACCTTCAAATAGTATCTTCAAATAGAATCTTCAAATAGAATCTTCAAATAGAATCTTCAAGTAGAATCTTCAAGTAGAATCTTCAAGTAGAATCTTCAAGTAGAATCTTCAAGTAGAATCTTCAAGTAGAATCTTCAAGTAGAATCTTCAAGTAGAATCTTCAAGTAGAATCTTCAAGTAGAATCTTCAAGTAGAATCTTCAAGTAGAATCTTCAAGTAGAATCTTCAAGTAGAATCTTCAAATAGAATCTTCAAATAGAATCTTCAAATTGTTTCTATTTGAATAAGGACTAAGGATGCATAATTTTATGTGAAATCGATTTCCTATTAAAAATTTGCTGATCAATTCCTTGCTTACACCCATCGTTGAAAGTACATACTTGAACTCCTTAGCATTGACATCAACACTTGTCAAAAAAACGTTGAAAGTCGTGAACATCTCTGCATCTCTCTTCTGCACAAAGCTATCCCAAAAAACAGCATCTTTTTGAATGTGTCTGCCCTGTTTCTCAGTACAAAGATAATTGTGCAAAACCCTGGCATTAAGCTTGTTCAAATAACAAAGTGTATCCGCCAAATACGCAAGCTTACTCACCCACATTACATCAAAAAAGAAATTCTGCTTATTGAGAGTTCCTTTTGCTTCCAACTGTTTTGTTTCTTTATTGAGCTCAAGAAAGAGGCGAAAGAACTCGCCCTCTTGACAGACATCTTCTGTATGGAGAAGATGTTCATGCTGTGAATCCATACTTCCACACAGTGTTTTCATTCTGGAGTTCAAGGGTCGACTTCAAATTTCATTGACAGTTTTCACCGTGTAATATAGCACGTTTTCAAATCAGTTTCTTTGCAGCTAAATGCTGCAGATGGATTGTGGAATGAGCAAACAATATTGCTTCATGCGTCACTTTAATTTTTGTAACTACACCAAGGCGATAACTAGTCATGCTGCTGCTTGCAGCTCCAACTGTGCACACTCCAACACAGTTTTCCCTGTCTCTCTTTCTCACCAAAGTATTCTTTAAGACAAGTGTCTCTGACCTGGTGGTACGTCCTGGAAATTTCATGCAACATAGAAGTTTTTCCTTAATCTTTTTTCCCCACAACACACGAAATAAAGAAGAATGCCATAGTTAGTCACATCAGTCGATTTGTTGAGTTGAATTGTAAAATACCTTGACTTAGATTCTATAACCTACTTCTCGATGTCAGTTGCCTTATCTTCAATCTTTTGCTGAACTGTGTCATCAGGAAAAGGTATACACTCAAGTTTCTGAGCTGCTTGGAGAGCCAAAACGTGTTTTTCTGCTGATAGGATGCATGGCTTTACTAACTCCACCCCAATAGTGAACAATTTGTTCTTTTATATATTTCAAGAGAAATTAGGTATGATGCATGAAGAAGAGATTTTTCAGAAGTAGCCATCGTTTTCATATGCTTGAAAAATGGTACTTGCGGCTTGTCCAACCTTGTGCTCGGCGTTGATGGGTGGGTGCAAGGGAATGGTTCATGTACGGTGCTGCCATTGACTCGCCATCATTGCAGCAATCACTGCGAAAGCAGCTGTGTGGCCCACGGTGCAAGCAAACAGAGATGGGCGCCCCACAGACTACTCGTGATACTACGAAAGGAGTACAAAAACTGAGCATAAATGAAACTGAACTGAAGTAACCAATCTTTTCAATCGCAAGCCACATGTAATTGACCTGGATTTTACCAAATTAAACATGAACATTCACCATTTTCAGTAACTTGACAGAAAATCTAGTTTGTTTTGCAGACCGTCAAAAATCTGTGTGGATTGGCAGTTGAGAACCTCTGGTCTAAACCAAGCTGTGATGCTAACAATTGGAGTCTATTTTTATCGGCTCCAGAGTAATTTGTAATGGCTGTTTAGAAGCTGACAGTAAAAGTAGAGAGTTGATTTTTATTTGTCAGTTACATAAATCTTTATTCTTGCAAGTTGTGTTGTGCATTTTGAGACAATACCTGATTTTTCATTTGGCTTAGCTTGATTTCAACTGTCAAATGCAAAAACGTTTTTGTTTGTAGCATGTAAAAACAAGAAAAAAATTTGTTCGAGAATAGCAGATGCAACAATCACTTCCAAATAGCAAACTTTTTATGTTGCTAGGTCTTTGCGAGTTGAGTTTAAACCATATCATAAAGTTTTGATTGCATATGTGGTATGTGTTTTTCAGTTGCAGTTGTTACTACTGTTTACATTGCCACTTGGGATTGTTCTTGGGTGTGGTATAGAACTAGTAAAAGCAACAGCATGTCTTGTATATATCTTGAACTTCATGCAATTTTTTTGTGTTACTTGTAGCATGGATGCATTGTGCAAGTTTTTTTGAGATGTTTTTTGTTCTTGCAGAAGCTGCAAAATCCAAATATTCACCAGAATGGACAGAATAATGCTCAGATGGATGGAAAAAGTGCTCGACAATTGAGTAATCAAAACCTTCCAAACGTTCAGGCAGCAAACAAACAGCTTATTGATACTGGTGGTCTTCATCCACAAAGCAACCAAAATTCAAATGTTGCTGCTAGACAGGGTATGCCACAAGTTCATCAACAAGGTGGATCTGACAGCCAATTTGGTGCTGCTCAAAACAAGGGGAAGTTAATAAATCCAGCAGGTGTGTGATGTTTTTAGTCAAGAATTCTGCTGCAACTATTCATGTCAACTGTTACGTCCTTTGCTGAGCATGCAAAAACACCTGTTATATTTGCGAATCTTGATTTTGTAATTTGAACTTCATGTACTTGCCTGTTGGATTACAATTTAAAGATTTACTTGGTGTTTTGTTAGCTAATTATTATACAGTCAGACCCCATTTGTCCAGACTACATTGTTTGGTAAAGTAATTTAATGAGGCATCCAGATGGAATCAAAAATATAGAGAGCAAAATTCTTTCCAGAGCAAATGCCAACAATGTAAACAAGCGTGATGATATGCAGTACAGTAGAACTCACCTAAGCGGATGCTCAAAGGGAACAGAAAAAACTGTAGACTTAGATGAACTGCCAACTTAAGCAAATATGTTGACTGCATGTGGAACATAACTAAATGAAACACTCATAGTTTTTTTGTTTATTAGGAGATCTGATTGATATATGTAAACTAGCATGTATTCAGAATGAGATTAGATGCAAAAAAAACTGTACAAGTTACCTAACTGTGTCTTGCAAGTTCTGCCGCTATTACATTCATTGTGCGTAGAAAATTGACTTTCACGCTTCCATTGTGAGCTAATGAACAGCTTTATAACTGTTGGCGTACTCCAGTTTAGGAGGTTGATTTTTTCTTCTATTGATTTGACATATCCGTTCCTAAATTTACATGTCAGGGTCAGACAACGAGGTTTTCAGTTTAACACTTTGGCTGCCGGGTTAATTCAAGCGGTTCGCAAAAAGCAGCTGATTCGAACGTAGCTTTGCGGATGAATATCTCCGCTCCTGTTCGCTCTAGCGACTCGGCGAAAATCTCAAAAAACGTGGCAAGTCTAGTAGATTAGACTCGAAAAAAATTTTTTGCTTGAGGGGTGCAGGTTGTCTGTGAGTGACGTCATAAGTGGAGGACTTTTAGGCCACCTTGGCCCACTTTGCCTGGCCCTGGAGGCCAACCGTTAGGTGGTAGTATTTCGCTGAAGTTTTTACTGCAAACTAGGCTACAATCCGAGTCTTTTGATACTTTGGATGACCTGCTGGGGTTTCTGTTCAGAAGTTGTGATGTTAGTTAGTAAAAATATTAGACTAATTAGATAATTAATTAATTTGTTTATTTTAGATCATAACTTTTGAACCAGAAATGCTAGAAAGTCGATCAAAGGCTCAAAAGACTCGGACTCGAGCCTAGTTTCCAATGAAAACTTCAGCAAAACACTTTGGCCTAGTAGTTGGGCCCTAGGCCAGGCAACATGAGCCAAAATGACCCTAAAACTACTTCACTTA